>Ga0214917_10000946_pt1 | contig 37984 bp, 81 predicted proteins | sample LL_1208_BB_MetaG_FD_177983 | JGI IMG/M metagenome (GOLD analysis project Ga0214917, IMG submission 177983) | Freshwater microbial communities from Lake Lanier, Atlanta, Georgia, United States - LL_1208_BB | ecosystem: Environmental > Aquatic > Freshwater > Lake | place: USA: Georgia | collected... | reverse complement strand
GTGGCAAGTTAATAAAATTCCGGATCAATCCCAATGAAATGGAACAAACAAAACAAAATCCGCCTTTATTCCGCCCTCAGAAAGAAGGCCGAACAACTCGAGGCGACAATCCCACCGGGGGAGGAAAGGGACGGACAGTGGGAACTGTTCCTGAAGTCCCACGGAATAGTACGGGCGGAAAGGAGCGATCCCGACGGATACTGCCGAAACCCCGCATGGAGAAGCCTCGAAGACGATGAATGTCTCGCGGACAGCAAGAGGACTCTCATCGAAGACCCCTACTACAACGAATACCAACACGGACTCAGCGTACCAAAGGACGCCGCGGAGAAGATCCTCGTCCTCGGTTTGCCATGAAAAGACCCCCACATCGCACCCCGATAATAACAACAGGCGGAAACCGACCGCTTTGTGGGTCTCATGCCCATTCCGACCCCCATACATAATGAAAATGTGGGTTTTTGACCCCCTTTGGATATCATCCCCGCACAAATGCAAAAAATCCCATCGGAAACGGAAAAGATCGCGGGACGCGGAAGAATCGATGTAAATGGGAAGAAGAGGTGTCTAGCCCGTCTCTTTTATATCGCATTTAAAGGCCATTACAGTCCATTACAGCCCCTTTTTTTCCAAAAACCCTTCTGGATACCCCTTGGAGCAAAGGGGGTTTAGAGGGCATTCTATTGCATTAGAGGAGATTAGATTTAATTAGATGAAATCAGGATGGGATAGGGGTTTACATTATGTTACATTATGTTCCCATCCGATCCCTTGGGGTTCCGCCTGGGCGGATCTTGATGGGATATGATGGGTATAGAAACTGATGCACAAATGGCTGGGGGTTTGGTCTGGTTTTGAGTTGTGTTGTGTGTGGAAGGAAAGTCCCTTTTGATCCGCTGTGCGGGGTGGTGTGGGATGGAGATCGAGGAGGAGGTTGCCCGGCTTTTCAGTCACTCATCCGAACAAAAATGTCCCTGTGTCGGAGGAGCATGGTGTGCGTCGGGTTGGCAAGCTGGCCCACAAGGTGATCGGATCTTCGGGGGATGAGGTGGCGGTGCAGGATCCTTTGAACGAGTCTTCCTTGATCTTGGTTCCCCGGGATTTTGCGTTCAGGATGGTGGTGATGGGAGGACTGCCGTGAGTTGAGCTACATTATGTAATGATTATTACATGTACTCGTGCTCATCTTGAGGAGGTGTGCAGGAAGAGGGGTTATTCATTTTTCCGTGCGGTGGGGTGTGTGGTTAGTTCTGTGGGTGATATTTTGGCTGTGGACACGGAGCATGCGGATTATCCTCGGGAGAATGGGTCCGGTGGGGAGAAGGATCCGTCCAATCCGCTTGAGTAAATATGGATTGTGAACGGTAGATAGTGGCATGATTGTCACATGTCGTCGCGAGCATCTTGAGGAGCGTTGTCTTCAGAGGGGATATTCTTTTTCCTCTGTGTTGGGCTGTATTGTGTCGGATTCGGGCGACGTGATTTCTGTCGATACTGGGCATGCGGATTATCCGGTTGAAAGGGTTGGTTCTTTGTCGTTCACGTGTGTTCCTGACTGCAATTATCCTGAATTTGCGTGTGGTGTTGGGGAGTGTTGTGAGGAGAGCCCCTTTGGCGGGACTAATGGATGTGTTGCTTGCGAATCAAGCAGCAGTAGTGTTGCATCCAGTTCATCTTCAAGCAGTAGTTGTGAGGTTTGTGGATCTGGGTGTCCTTGTCCGGCTGGTCAGACATGCCATTATGGCAAGTGTCGTTCTCCGAATGAGTACGGCACTTGCTGTCCGATTGGGCCTCTTGCAGACCCGGAGCTGCCCGACGGCGCTAGTTTTGAGAGCTGCATGGATTATTTCAATGGCAATCTGGGGTATGCCAAGTTTGTTGATTTTGGCCAGCCGTGTTGAACACAAATTTTTAATCGGTCTGGGTCTTGTCGGATTCCGTGTGCGTGTCTAAGGAAATGACCTTGACGAGGTTCTCCGCGTGGCGTGTTTTGATGAGGAAGAGCGCGTGTTCCGTGTTGTCCGCGTCGATCTCTTCTGTGATCTTTATGATTTTGGTGCCATGGTGTACGATGGCGGTGAATTTGAATTTCATATATGTAGGAGAACTTGGGCATGGATGTCTTGTGTCGGGGTTTGTGGTATCTTGCGTTTGATTACCCTGGGGAGGAGTTCCGTCATTTTGTTGTTGAGTTGTATGACAACAGGGATGGGGATTATGCGGCTTTGTGTTGTATAGCTCTTCAGATGGCGCGGCGTATTGGAGGGTTGCCTTCTAATGTAGAGAGTATTCTTGTGCTTGGGCCTTCGAATCAGTATGTTGTGGAGTATTTGAGGCTCTATGGAAAAAAGGGTCTTGGGATGGTAGGATGATTGAATGCTCCCGTGGTGAAATAGATCTCATTTTTCGGTCCTAACGAAAAGTTCCCCGTGCGATTCGGGGCGGGAGTACTTTATTTCTTTTTCCATTGCAATTAAGTTAAAAACTGGGAACGTAGCCCAATCGGCAGGAGGCGGAGCACTCAAAATGCTCACAGTGCGAGTTCGAATCTCGCCGTTCCTACTTTGACACAAATTTTTATTCCATCTTTATTTCTTTGTCCTGTGCGTGCGTGTCTAAGAATGAACGCGGAAGAGATTTATTGTGCTGTTGTCCGTATGCTCGGGGAAAGGCTCGAGCGGGGGAGCATGGTTCCCTTTTATAAGATTGGATCCAAGCTGCGTGCGTGGATGAAGCGTCACTCTGTGCGGGAGGTTGGTTCGGTGGAGTGGTATGCTCGGTATTATGAGAAGAGCGTGCCGTCACCCGAGGGGTACATGGGTGTTGTGTATGAGGCGGAGTGGAAGAAGGTGTGCAGGAAGCCCAGGAGCAAGTATGGTTCTTCAGTGCTTCAGACTCTTCGGCCGAATCCCTTTTATCTTGAAATCCCGTTTGAACTGGTGGAGAGGGGGTTGGTCCTTGGGTATCTTCCGTGAAATGTGGATTCCAAATGGATGACACAAATATGAAGTCGGGAAAAAGGCCTTGATTTTCCCGTGTGTTGCGGAAGAACTTTACAGATTCAAATTGTGTGGTAGAATGGTTCAGTCTTTATTCGAGGAGAAGTGAATGTCTGTGAATCGGAGTGAGGAGATTCGTCGTTTTTTCGATCAGAATCCTGGGGCCCGGCCGAAGGACTGTATTACTGCTTTGGCCGCGCAGGGTATCGACGTGAGCCCGACGCTTGTTTCTTGTGTTCGTGCGAAGTTGAAGGAGCGTGCTCCGCAGCGTGACATGGCTGTGGATGTGGCGTTGGTTCGTGATTTTGTGGATTCGAGCGGGTTGGATCCTGAGGTTGCGGTTGAGATCCTGACTCGTTTTGTGGGTGTTGTGGAGGGTGTTGGCGGTCTTGTGCGTTTCCGCGAGGTGTTGTTGGAGATTGGCCCTCTTCCTCCGGGTCCTGGGGGTGGGTTGGACGATGATCCGGAGCAGTTGCCTGTGTCTGTACCTGTGTCTGTGTCTGTGTCTACACCTGCACTTGAGCCTGCGTTTGCTTCAGGTGAGGGTTCCTCTTCTGCTTTTTCCTATGACGATGTGAGTGATGAAGAGGATGATGATTGAAAAAAGGTTCTTGGGATGGTGGTGATGTTGTTCGGTTGACACGCTTTTTTACAAAGGAACATTTATGTCTGACACGCTGATCGAGAAGGGCAATCCGATTTCTGGTGATCTTACCGCGGAGGTTCGTGCCTGCCGTGAGGTGGATCAGCCGTTGCTGGTGTTTGGTTCGCCGGGTGTGGGCAAGTCGCAGCAGATCTGCCAGGCTGCGGACGAGGACGATCTTGTGATCGACCTTCGTCTGAACAGTCTCGAGGCGATCGACATGCGTGGCCTGCCGATCATCAAGAAGGATGCGAACAGGAATCCGGTGGCGGTGGAGTGGGTTCGTCCCGAGTTCCTTCCGAGCGAGGAAGGGATCGTGCATGAGGGCAAGTTGTACCGCAAGGGGATCGTGTTCCTTGACGAGTTGAACACGGCCCAGCCTTCGGTGCAGAATCCCGCCCTTCAACTGGTGTTGGATCGTAAGATCGGCAAGCATACGCTTCCTCGTTCGTGGTACATCTGTGCCGCGGCGAACCGTGCGGAGGATCGGGCCCATACCTATCCTCTCTCGGCGGCCCTGCTCGACCGGTTTGCGATCTATGACTACGCCCCGGATCATCACCACTGGACGAAGTGGGCGATGCAGAATGACGTGCATCCCGACGTGATCGGGTACATTTCGTTCTCGCCGTCCTCTCTGCTGTCTCCCCGCAAGGACGAGTATTCGGCTTCCGCGAATCCCCGTTCTTGGTGCTATGTCAGCAAGCGGTTGAAGGCGGGGCAGAACGGCATGAGTCAGATCCGTGCCTGTGTCGGTTCGCAGGCTTCGGAGTTCTGTGCCTACCTGAAGGTGTGTGCGTCGTTGCCCAACATCGCCCGGCTGGTGGAGGGCAAGGAGACCTTTACGGAGAACAAGCGGGAGATTTCGGTGGCCTATGCCGTGAGCAACGCGGTTGCCAGCCATCTTCTCTCGCACGATGACCCCGCGAAGGTGCTGGAGAACTGCGTCAAGGTGATTTCGGGTATCAGTCCCGAACCCGCCAGCCTGTTCTACCGTCGCATCATGCTGTCGGCTCCGGAGAAGTTGAAGACGATGCTGTTCCACAGCAAGGCGGTTGCGGCGTGGATCAAGGCGAACAGTGACATCCTCCACGGTGCGATCACCGTGGCCTGAGAAAGCGTGTCGGCCTCCGTCCTCCCGAGTCTTTGCCCAAGCCGGGAGGGCGGGGGTCCATTTTTCCGGTCTCAAACGGTTCCACCTTCAAGGAGACAAACAAATGACAACTGCTACGAAGAATCCGCGTGCCGACAAGTTCAAGCGGATGCTGGACATTGTGATGCTTGCGTTCGCCCGTGAGTTCCCGTTCTGGGGCGTCATGAGCGAGCGTTGTTCTTTCAGCGTCGTGGAGGGGGATCACTTCTGTGACACCGCTTGCATCGACGCGAACGGCAACATCATCTTCAACCTCGACTTCTATGAGAAGTTGACCGACAAGCAGTTTCTTTTCCTTGTCGCCCATGAGATCTGCCACTTCATTTTCGAGCATGGCGGGCGGCGTGGCGACCGTGATCCTATCCTGTGGAACATGGCTACGGACTTCGCCATCAACCTGATGTTGAAGTTCCAGTTCGAGAAGCCCGAGTTTCTCATTCAGGGTTTCCAGCACAAGGGCAAGCCGATTCAGATTTGCCTTGACGATAAGTATGAGGACATGACTGCGGAGCGGATCTATGAGGAGCTGATGAAGAATCCTCCCCCGACTTCGGGCAAGGTCTATATCCTTGATCTTTCGGGCGATGGAAACGGCGACGGGGATGGTGATGGTGATGTTCCGGGCGAGGGCGATACCGTTCTTATCCGCGACCGTCGTGTTCCTCTGCCGGAGAAGCCGTCCGCGAAGAACGGCAAGACTGCGGAGCAATACAAGCAGGAGATGAAGGATTACGTTCGTCAGGCGGTGTGTGAGGCTTATGCGTGTGCCAAGACGCAGGGTTCCATGCCCGCCGGGATGGAGCGGGTCATCATGGGGCATCTCAAGCCCAAGGTGAACTGGCTTCAGGCTCTCCGACAGAAGTTGCGTATGGGTGCGAGTCGCAAGGCATCGCGGGACATTACATGGACTGTGCCGAACCGGCGGTTCCTTGGGGCTTCCTATATCTTCCCGAGCAACATCGGTCCGGACCAGCCACGCATCGCCTTTGCGATTGACACTTCGGGGAGCATGAGTGAGCAGGACTTGAAGCAGGCGGTGTCGGAACTCGAGGACATTCGGCGGAAGTTCAATGCGAAGGTCTACTTCCTTGACTGCGATGCGGGTGTCTATGAGTCGCGGTGGATCGACCCTTGGGAACCCCTCCCCGCCTTGCAGGGCGGTGGCGGTACGGACTTCGCCCCGGTGTTTTCCCATCTGGTTGAGAAGCGGATCCGACCCGACTACTGTGTGTTCTTCACCGATGGCTACGGCAACTTCGGTGATGATCCGACGAGCAAGTTTGAGGTTCTGTGGGTCCTTACGAATCAGCAGGTGAACCCGCCCTTCGGCGACGTTGTGCGGGTTGCGGTTGACAATGACAGCAAGTGAAAATCCAGCCACAAATGGAAAGGAAGATGAAGATGAGCGAGACGACGAAGGAAATCAAGCGTCCCCGGATCGATGACAATGTTTTTGTGAAGGCGTGGATGAAGGTTCATGCCGCGGGCGGAACCCAGTCCGACGTGGCGACTGAACTCGGATGCACTCCGGGCGGTGTTACCGGCAAGTTCAAGCGTCTGGCGAAGGAGGGCGTGAACCTTCCCGAGCTTGGCCGCATGAAGAAGCGGGTGGATGTCGAGGGTCTGAACGGTCTGATCCAAAGCCTCATGGGGAGTTGAAAATGACGATCGAGGAGCTCAGGAAGGGCGGGTACAAGATCCGTGTACATCACCATCGGAAGGTGGGAGCGGAGGGGATCAATGCCCGTGGAGGGAAGACGGTTGTCGAGGTGACGACTCCCGACGGCACAACCCTCATCGGGATGTCCCGTTGCAGTCGCAAGGAAAACTTCGACAAGAAGATGGGTGTGCGGATCGCCCTTGGCCGCGCTCTGAAGAGCCTTGTCTGAAATCTTCCCTGCAAATGGTTCCGTTGTTGTTCGGTTTTCAATCCTCCTGAAAGGAAAAAGAAATGCCAGCCAATGTCGAAACCATGATGTACCACGGCAAGCTTCCCTGGCACGGCCTTGGGACGAAGCTGAGCGATGATCACCTGTATGACATCGATGCGGGCCTTGTGGCGGCGGGTCTCGACTGGCAGGCCGAGAAGATCGGTCTTGTCACCGCGGATACTGCCACCGAGGTTCCCGCGTACGGTGTCCGGCGGGTGACGGACGGCAAGGTGATTGGGGTTGTGGGGCCTCGCTACCACATACTCCAGAACCGGGAGGCTTTCAACTGGTTCAAGCCTTTCCTTGCCGCCCGTGAGGCCAGTCTCCACACGGCGGGCAGCCTGAACGAGGGCGCCCGTGTGTGGGTTCTGGCGAAGCTCAACAAGGATCCGATTGAGGTTGCCGCCGGCGACACGGTTGAGAAGTACATCCTTCTCAGCCACAGCCATGACGGCACCCTTTCGGTGCGGGTCGGCTTCACCCCGGTGCGTGTCGTGTGCGTCAACACCCTTGCCATGGCCCACTCGAGCCAGGCGAGCAAGCTGATCCGCGTTCGCCACAGCCGGAGCGTCGTCCAGAACCTCGAGAACATCCGTGACGTGATGAACCTCGCCAACCAGGAGTTCGAGGCCACCGCGGCCCAGTACCGCCTCCTTGCCAACCGCCAGATCAACCAGAACGATCTGGTGAAGTACGTGAAGAAGGTGCTGAACGTCCCCGAGGGCGAGGAGCTCAGCGTCCGCAACCGCAACATCATCGAGAGCGTCCTCGAGAAATGCGAGTACGGAATGGGCAACAACAACCCCGCGGTGAGCGGGACTTGGTGGACGGCCTACAATGGGATCACTGAGTACCTTTCATATGAGCGGGGCCACAACGGCAACACCCGCCTCAACAGCCTGTGGTTCGGCTCCAATGCGACCACAAACAAGAACGCCCTTGACCTTGCCGTGTCCCTCAGCGCCTGAAAGGCGGGGCCAAGGGTTGACCTAGAAGGTCTTGCATCTACAATGCTCTAAACCCGGCACGGGGATGGTTGATAGGACGCGACGGCTCGTGCCAGCCGCCGCCAAGTTCACGGAGGTTTTCATGAAGGCTGGTTTTGTTGCGTTGATGATGTGTCTTCTGATCCAGGGAGTGGCTCATGCCCGTCCCCGGCGCGGATACACCTATTCGACGCCTTCCTATTCGTCGGTTCCGGCGAAGACATACTCCTACACCTCCAACGTCGGGGGTTCGGATCAGGAGCGTTGTCAGGCCGAAGCCGACTACATGGCTGCCAACAACATCACTGGCCATGTCTGGGGTTGCATTGGAAGTTTCGAGGGGGTTGGGTACGGGAAGTCCCCGAACTGCAACACTTGCACTCCTCCTCGTCCGATGGGTCTCACCGGTGATGCCTCCGCCCAGGGGCGGAACGGCATGTGGTATCGTGTCCGGTCCTGGCGTTGAAAAGAAAGGAACTCTGATAATGCGTATTCTTATGTGTCTTGCAATTGCTCTGTGTTGTGTTGCGGCCCAGGCGGGTGATTGCCCGAATGGCAAGTGCAGTTTGAGTCGTCCGGTGAAGACTGTGACCAAGGGTGCGGTGCAGACGGTCCGCACCGTGACCAAGGATACCGTTCGGTTTGTCACCCCGCCCTATCAGGGGCGTTGTGTGAACGGCCGCTGCAGGGTTAGATAGTTTAGAGTTGGATGGTGAACTTCGGAACCTGCATTGAGGGGGTCCGTCGTAATAATTTATATTGGGATTCCGGCGGCGGAGACATAAAAGACATCCCGGTTGGGCGACTTCACCTCGTCCTTACTCCGGAATGGAACTATGTCTCCGCCGCCGTTTTTTATTCTCTGAAACGGTATGATCCATGTCCCACTTAGATCCCTTCAAGATCAGGGAGGACATGAGGAACAGCGACGTCCTTTTTGACGTAGCCAAGAAGTTTCTGGGGCAGCCACATCAGTATTCCGTCGTAAACAATCAGAGGGTTTTGAGCTGGCGGGTGATGGACAACTTCCATCAGCACACCATAACCATTGGGCATCTGAACGGTGGCGGTTCCCTGGACATAAACTGGGAGCAGGAGTATTTCGGCAACGACAACTGTGTCTCCGTCAACCTGAACACATTCAAGTCCGACTGGCATGACCGGATATTGGGCTTCGTCCAAAGCATAAGGAAGCCATGGGACGAGTGGACTGAGGCCGAGTTCCTCGAAGATCCCATGTGGATATATTTATTTTTCAAGGCAAATGGTTCTGTGTCTGAAGCGCTTCACAACGCTATGACGCTTTCCAGCTACGAAGACCCGAACAACAAGTATGTGAAGAGGTATTTTCAGGAATGGCAAAGTTCTGTCTCAAGGTCGCCGGCCGGCTGAAGAACCGGCCCTATTACGCCTTTCTGTACGCGAAGAACATATTGGGAGGCAGACTCCCCGAGTCGCTCGAGGTCTGCTTTGTGAAGGATCCTCAGAGCGCATATCTTTATGCCAAGCATGTGTTGAGGGGCAGGCTTCCCGATTTCGTCCACAACGGCCTTGTCTTGAACAGTTTCGAGAATGGCGAGGACAAACAGTACTTGTCCATGTACCTCACTGAAATCTGCGGAGAACAAGGATGAACCTTTTCATTGAGATTGAGAAGTTTGCGAACAATCCCAAGGCGCTCATCAACGTCCTCTACTACATGAGGGGTGCGGGATGTCACATTCCCTACATTTCCCCCGAGATTGAGGCGATCACCTGCAGGACGCCGAGTTCCGCCCTCCGTCATGTACGGTTTGTGAGTCCTTCGGGCGTGAGCGAGAAGGCCGAGCGCGTCTTCCTCAAGAACCCCGCCCTTGGCATCAGGTATCTCAGGAAGATCAGGCGGGAGACATTCCAGAACGAGGACACGCAACGGCGGTTCTGGAAGAAGGTCGTGAAGAAGGCGGAACTGGCCTTCCAGTGGGCGAGCGCCTTTGGGAAGCGTCTTTCCGAGCAGGAGGAGGAAATCTTCATCGAGGACATGCACAGGATGAAGGAGTACGCCTACTTCGTCATCAAGGGACCCTTCCCCGAGAAGATCCACAACATGATCCTTCTGAACAGTTACAAGGAACTGAATCAGTGGGAGAAGAAGGCTCTGAATGAATATGTGAAGTATGCGGAAAAGTATGCGGAAAGCCGGATGCAAACGGAGAAGTCCTCATGACACCGAAGCAAGCCACAGTCGCGGCGATCAACGAACGCAAGCGGATTCCCGAGTTGGAACACGTTGTCCTCCAGAGTCCCTGGGCGGCGTGCGTCTATGCCATGCGTGTCGTGAAGGGCGAGTGGGAGGAGGCGGAGAAGGTGATCGCCTCTGCCAGCCTCAACGTTGCCTTGTATGGCTTCGACAGTCTGGATGTGCAGGTCTCTCGGTATGAGAGGCCGAAGGCTGAATGGATCGTCAAGAACAAAAACCAGAATCTCTATATCGCCTACACCACGCTCGTACGAAAGCGATGCCAGCATATAGAGAAGAAGTTTGAGTCCGAGCGGTGCTACTACTACGGGTACAGGTACAGCAAACTCATCTACAGGATGACCAAGGAGATTGTTGATCTGAATGATCCGAGAATCTGTGTTCACATCCTCAAGGACATAAGTTCGGGCAAGTTTGCACGTAGGCTGAATCGGGAGGAAAGGCTGAGGATCTGCAACGAACTTCACGGCCGGATGCTCCTCCACAGCTTTTCCAACAACACCCGGGATGTCCGTGAATACTTTGCCAGGCAGAAGAAGACGGAGAACGACTTCCTCATCATGTTGAGCCAGCATGACGAGAATATGACGGTCGGAGATCTGATCCGGAAAATGACGGCCTGAAACAGTCTTCCCATCAAGGAGACCAACGATGTCTGAAGAAAAGATTCCGAAGTTCCGTTCCGCCAACCGTCTCGTTCTCTGGGTTCGTCAGAAGTGGCTTGGCGAGAGGCTTCCCGCCGACCGGGAGAAGGTGTTCTTCAAGTGCCATGAGAAGAATCCCATCGCGGCGGCCGTGCAGCTCGCGGAATATGCGTCGTTTGTGGGAAAGCTCGATGCCCCTCTCGAGATTCTCTTCCTTTCCGAGCCGCAGAGCCTTCTGAAGTACATCAAGATAGTCCATAACAGGGAGCAGGAGGTGAATCCGGCTCTTGTGCAGGCGCTGAAGGGCAACAGCTCCCTCCTTTTTTCATGGGCTCATCACACCAAGAAGCGTCTGGATGAGGATCTGGAGAACGCCCTCGACGACGGAACGCCCCAGTGCGCAAGGTGGTGCTACAGGTATGCCAAGGAAGTTCTGAAGGGAAAGTTGCCGGAGCATCTCGAGGAAGTCTTCTCCAAGTACGACGACTCCTACCACGCAAGCAAGTACGCATTTGACGTCATCCGGGGGTTTGCCCCGTGCAGACTTTCAGACAACCTCCACACCTACATGGTGATGAAGAGCTTCCAGAACCCGAACGTGGAACACATCAAGGTCTACATGGACGCATCTGAAAGCAATCCCGAACTCGTGGGCAACTCTTCTGCAAGAGTGACATAAAGTATTGTCAAATAAAGACTTACGACAAGCGGGTTTTTCCTTCTTGTCGTAAGTTGTTTGCTGACAAGTACTTGCGTCTAGGTTTTGAAAAATGTGGTTAGATATGGTATAGTGGAGGAATCATGTTCATAGATTTCAAGGATTACGCGAGCATCGGGATTTTTACCCTTTTGCTTTTGGGCTTCGTGATTTTGTGCGGTCTTTCAGAGGCGGTTCCCGCGTTCATGGCGATTCTGTTCATGACCGGGCTTGCCGTTTATTTTGGAAACAAGGGCTGAAGATGCGCCGATGTAGCACAATTGGCGGTGCAGCTGACTTGTAATCAGCAGGCTGTCGGTTCAAGTCCGACCATCGGCTTTTTGGCCCCCGTAGCTTAGTGAATAAAGCATCGGATTTCTAATCCGAGGATCGCAGGTTTGAATCCTGCCGGGGGTACTTTATTTCATTTCGTGTTCTTCTCTGTGACAGCAAGCACAGAGAAGAACACATTTGTCTAGTTCGCTTTTTATGACTTCATCAAACAGATAACTTTTGACATGTGATATGCAGAAGTCCTTTTGTTTTGGATCAACATGATGAAAGTCCAACGCTCCAAAATATCTTGAATAGCCACACTTTTCGCACTTTCCGCCTTTGTATTCAACACACTGAATTTTGAACTTCTTCATTCTTTCTTTTGTTTGATGGCTAGTGCATTTCTTGCAGTACACAGATGAATTTGGTTTTCCTCTTCTGTTGTAGAACTGATTTATAGGAACATGCTCTTTGCATTTAGGACACAACCTAGTCTCGCCATATTCCTTGGTCGCAAAGACTTCCGAGTTTGACTTAAGGTTATGCTTTTTGGTCCAGTAGCGAATGGTTGTCAAAGACTTTCCGCTCTTCTTGCTGATTTGATTCAACGACAAATTTTGGTTGATATAGTTTTCAAGAATGTGTTTTTCCATACAGTATAATAGTGGATAAGTTGATTTTTTCTATCCTTTGTGCTAAAACAAAACTATGGAATGGGACAAGGAAGCCATTCAGAAGCTGGACATGCTGTTCACCGAGCGGTGGCAGTCCATGAGGGATGAGAAGAGGACGGACAGGAAGAACCTGAGCTGTCACTGGAACCGGTATCTCAAGCAGTACGAGGTTCGCGTGCTTCGTTTCGGCGAAAGGAAGCCGAATGAACCCCGTTCTCCTTATCTGTCCGCGTCTCAGAGGCTCCAGGGCTTCATCCGTCTCATCAACTTCAAGAATGATGAGGTTGCAAACGGTCTTGTGATTGACAATCCAGACCGGCCAGGTCAGCACATCCTCATCCAGCGGGACATGGCGGAGCGGATACTTGTGTTCGGAATCAACTACCCAGTCCCCCTAAAGGGACTGGGTTTGTGATTCAACCTTACGGTTGTCCACAATAGGCTTGTTGATGGTAGCCCTTGTTTGTATCGTTGTTGACCAAATTACGATAACTGTTTTCTTGATCAGTCAAGTGTCTTGAATTTGGGATTCGTTTTTTGTGTAACATTCATCCAAAATAGTTAATCTTGAACCAAGTATCTTACGGAAGAAAGAACACGCTGTAATATAGTGTACAAAAACTAGATTTTAAAGGACGGCAATTCCTCCCCCCCGCTAAAGCAGGTGGGCTTCCTTGTCGGAATCATGAAGTACCGGATCAATACTCCCGAGCCGACCGGCCTGCATATGGTTGAGACTTCTCCCGACAAACTGAGGAAGATCTTCTCCAGGAAGTGGAGAGTTCTTTCGGACGAGGTGGACGGTCCAACGATGCTCGAGCAGGTCTGGAAGGACTATCTCCGGGATCTCGGCGTCCACTACATCTGGAAGTTCAGCGACTACTACTCCGATCCTACCGATCACCTACTCGAATATCTCAGTTCTTCCCCCTGGGATGGTTATGTGATTCGTGATCCCTCCCACAACAGCCAGTTCATCTGCGTGCCGAGGGAGATCGGCGACAAGGCTTTGGTTTTAGGAATCCTTCCATGACAGACCATCCCGCGTTCCTCACGAAGAAGTCCGTGGACAAGCTGTGGTGGATGTGCAACAGGAAGTTTGAAGCAATCCTGCCAGAAATCAATGAAAAGTGGGATCCGAGCTTCACAAAAAAGGTCGGACCCAAGTACTACAAGAAGAAAAAAATCGAGGCGTGGCTTTCCTATCTGGAAGCAACCGGCATTCAGGTGCGTAGGAGTAGGGAGTGCTTCTTCAGGTTCGAGGACGTGGTGGTTCTTTCCGGCTTCAACCCGCGGAGAACCTACAAGATCGGGATTCCCTACGAGATGGCAGAAAGGATCCTTGTTTTAGGAGACCTTCCGTGAAGTACAAGGAAAAGGCTCTCAAAATCAAGGAGATGATGTTTAGGGCCAACGGCATTGGAGACGGAGCCGTCCCCGGTGATAGGAAGTGGACGAACCTCGAGCATCTGAACGAATATCTTGAACCTTTCGGTTGCAGGGTGAAGCGGGAAAAAAGGCGCCGGAAGGGTTATCTGGTGGTCTACCTGTACAGCACAAAAAAGTCACCCATCTGCGTTGAGCTGACGGTGGACTTCGCGGAGAAGGTTTTGGCTATGGGAGGATTTCCGTGATTGTTTCCGACGAATCAGTGGAGAAGCTCGAGCGTATTGTTAGGTCGAGGTATGGCGATGTCGTCGGCATTTACGGCACTGTGGAGGACGAGTGGCTCGAGTTCCTCAACAAACACGACATCACTGTGCTGACCCTCGAGGACATCAAGGAGTCGTTCCAGTACCTGCTGAACTTCGACAGCGCGGTGAAGAACGGCCTTTGTCTTCTCGATCCGCACGGAGAGGAAGTTGGAATGGAGCGGTTTTTGATCGTCCCCCGGGAGTTCGCTGAGAAACTTCTTGTGCTTGGCGGATTTCCAGACTGAAACGGTGTTGGTCTTGGAGGACGACATGAACAGAAGCGAAATGGCCGACAAGATCTACGACATCCTCGAGAAGAGGTGGGAGAAGGACTTCGAGGAGGCGGACTATTCCGAGTGGAAGAAGTTCCTCTCCAAGCACGGGATCGAAGTCAGGGACTACAATGTGATCAGGCCTATCATGTACGACGACATGATGGAGTTGCTGAACGAGCGGAAGGACGCGGTTTTCCTGAACGATCCCCAGCGGAAGGGAATCAGCACCTTCATGTCCGATTGGCTTGTGATGCTTGTGGTTCCCAAGAAGTTGGCCGAGCAGGTTCTCGTACTCGGCGATCTTCCCTGAAAAGTTCAACCCAAACGGATTTCATTTCACACCCCAAGGAGAAGAAGATGAACGACATCCAGAAGATCGCGCTGAGCAAGGTTAAGTTCGACCGTGACGCGGTTCCGTCGGGCGAGCACCGTGTCGACTTCATGGTCCGCGTCAGCGGCGTTGTGAAGGTCGGCGAGGACTACGAGAAGTCGGCGACGACGAGCGTTCCGTGGCTTGAGAGCGTGGCTCTCTGGCAGGAGACCCTCCGTGCCGCGTTCGACAGCATGATCGAGCAGGTCGACCGCGGCCAGCCGATCACCCGGGAGGAGCTCGAGGCCATGAAGAGCACCGGCCCGATTGCGACCGGCATCCTTGTGGACTGCATCCGTCAGGCGATGGTTGCGGGCGAGAGTGCGGTCGGCAAGATTGAGGCTCGGGTGGAGGAGGTGAAGGCGGGCATCGAGAAGGTGAAGGCCGATCTTGTGAGCGAGCTCCCCCTCCAGACCGCCAAGGGTCACGTGAAGGTCAGTGTCGTCCTTGAGGAGTTGGTCACGGCAAGGGAGGTCGCCGCAGCGGTCGCCCCTTCCGTCCCCGTCGCGGTCTGAAAAGAATCACCCAAACAGTTCAAGAACCAAGGAGAACAAAAATGGCAAAGGTGAAGAGCCTGTCCGCTGGAGATCACGTTCAGGACAGCAAGGATCTCGTGTTCGACATTCTTGAGAAGGAGGGAGTCGCCTCTTTTGAGGTGGAGTTCGAGGGTTCCGGCGACAGCGGGCAGGTTGACAACATCTCGCTGGATAAGGCCCTGCTATCGAAGAAGATCAAGGGTTGCAAGGTGAAGAACGGGAATAGGTGGAATCCCGAAACCAACTCCTGGTCTCCCGTGTGGGAGGAGGATGTCAACCTCCGGTCGCTGATCGAAGGGGTCTGCTACGAAGTCCTCGAGGAGAACTTCGGGGGCTGGGAGATCAACGACGGAAGTTATGGGAACTTCTCCTTTGACGTGAAGAAGCGGAAGGTGAGTCTCACCATGAACGAGCGGGTCACAGAAGTGAACACAAGTGAATACAAACTCTGAGTTGCCCGACCTAGAGCCGTGGTTCGACTGTCCTTCTGACCTGTGGGATGAACTTCCGGCCGGGCCGGAGTATCCCTACGAATAATCCCCTGCCAAACGGTGTAGGGGACAAGGAGACCAACAATGGAACAGGTGAAGAAACTCGGTGTCACCCGCACGTTGCCCCTCGTCAGGATGGGGTACAGACTCAGGAAGTACGAGACCCAGAACTACAACTACTCCTGGATGGTTGAGCGGGAGGTGAAGAACTTCATCGCAGTCAACCCCGGCATCAGCGAACTGATGGCGAAGGACTTCATCGACTGGGTGAAGGACAACGTCCATGAGGTCGAGTTGTGGCTTGTGACCAAAAGCCCCTCCAACGCGGCGAAACTCGCGGTCTCATGGGGCAAGACCCGCATCCACCCCGAAGCGGAGAAGATCCTTCTCGAGAAGGCAAAGGACAAGATCGGGCTTCTTCAATACTGCACCAAGTTCGGGATCATCATCCCCGACTCATCCAAGGTGACCCTCAAGGCGGCCTTCTCCGACGACTCATGGCGGGAGAAGGAGTACGTGAAGAAAATCGAGGAAACCAAGAGGAACCTGAAGAGTTTCATTACCCAGATGGTGGGACTCGGCCATATCAGGGAGGATCAGACCATCTCCGAGGTTCTGGAAATCCTGTGAGCAAACGGTCTTTCCTTCAAGGAGATCAAAATGGCAAATCCATACCACCACGCGGTTTCAAGTGCGAAGAAGTTCGGGGGAGTTCCCGAAGATTATCAAAAGCTCCATGACTGGTTTGATGCCAGCAAGGAGATCTGGGCCGATCCCCGGCACCGTGCGTTGAGGCACCACGCCCAGGGAATCTTCGAGTGCGAGCGGGTGTTCGGCCACACCATCACGATCAGCACGGGCAAGAAGGTTCCCGTTCGGTGGGTCGGCGAACAGCACGTGAAGGAGGACTGCGGCTTCATTCCTTCTATCGCGGACTGGTTTCACAACATCAAATGGCAGAAGTGGATGGGCGAACCGCCCGTAAAACTTGAGGACGAACTGGAGGCCGCGTGAAGGTTCCGCAGGCAGTAAAGACCAAGTGTGTCATGGGGGAACTAACCCTCGGCGACGTAGTGAACTTGATAAACTCGAGATTCTCCTACATCTGTGTCGTTCAGGACGGACTATCGGGAAGATACGACAACTGGTGCGTCAACCAGAAAAACAAACTCGTACTTTACCGCGACGAGAACACTCAGGACTATGACCATGATTTTTCATTTGATCTGAAATCAAAGGTCAGCATCAAGAATGACTCCGTGGAATGGGATGATGATGGAGTGAAGACTTGTCTTCAATTCCTTGAAACCAAAGTCATAGGATTAGATGGCATTGGAGGACCATGGTAATTAGAAACGACGAGCAGATCAGGGAAATAAGGGGAAGCCTTGAAAACCTGATCCAGTACTTCTCCGAAGACCGCTCGTCAAGCGTCGATTCCAAAATGCTCTTGGAATTGAAAAGTCAGCTCACCATCATGGAATGCAAACTCAGAATCTACACAGACGACTACAGACTCCCAAGAAAGTCAGTATGAACGTAATAAAGGTCATAGAGTCCCTCGTCAGAATCCGCGAGGAACTGGAGGAGACCAAGGGCAAGATCGAGCATCTCCGAAGGGAGCTGGACGCCCAGACCGGCGATCTCATCGAGTTCCTCAAGGATCGAAGGATCATAGAGACCAGGACTGTCTGATTTTTTGTGCCCGAAACGGTACTGGGGATACAAGGAGACAACCATGAAGATTGAACCTGTCAGCATCGAGGGAAACGGCAGCAGCTTGTGGTGCGAGGATTCCCGTGGGGAGTTTGTCGTCAAGGAAATGAGTGTTCGGAACTGCCACGGAACGGACGAGCCATATGAGCTTGTGCTTCGCGGCCCTAAAACAAGATGGGGGCACTACACGGACGACGCGATCGAAGAGAACGTGAACCGCGTGTTCGTCCCCCTTGTCCAGAAGGAATATCCCCGCCACACCATCGTAAGGATCACGTGGAGCGAGCAGGGGATGCAGCCCTATGACGGATGGAGTTTTGATATTCATTCGAAGGAAAACATCTAGGCGAAACGGTACAGGGGATACAAGGAGACCAACCCATGAAGTTCGATTTCGAAAAGTTCATCAGCATTGCAAGCCGTGACGTCGGATACAACCCGGCCGCGAAGGAGCAGTTCCTCAAAATGGCTCGTCAGCTCGCAAAGATGACAGCAGACGCCCTGGGGCTCGCAACGGGCGACCGCGACATCCGTGTGAACAAGGCGGGCATCGCGGTTTCGGGCGAGGTCACGCTCCACAGCGACAGCCTCTACGTCCAGTTCGGGCAGGGCATGATGGGCAACACCTTCCTTTGCCGCAGCTGCAAGGGACGGAAGGACTACACGGGCGGAATGAACAACTTCTACCGGTGGGAGGATCTGCGGGATTTCGGCAGGTTCGTTGATTTCCTCAAGAGATTGAGCTAGATCAGGGCGATTGCTCCGCTGGGTTGTACGTTCGACTCGTATCGGAGCAGCTTAATCCCAAGGAGGGGACTATGAGTGAAGAAAACTTGAAAGAGCTTCTTGTTCTGGCCAAGAAGGCGATGACGATCATTTCCGTCGAGGGAAGAAACAAGGAATTTGTTTATGACCTCAGGGATCTGATCAGAAAAATAGAGGCCGAAAGGGCTGATGTTCGTGATCAATAAACTTTCCGAGCATATATACTCGGTAATGATCACATGCCATAAAAAATACCTAGAAGCAAGGTGTGCTGAAAGAGGTCACAGCATTTCGGAGGTGATGTCGTGTGTCTTGGCTCAAGACGGCGAAATGTGGACGGTCGATGTCAATCATCCTTCCTATCCTTTGGAGAAGGTTGCGGCTTTGTCGTTCACGTGTGTTCCCGACTGCAACACTCCTGAATTTGCATGTGCTCCGAATAAATGTTGCGTAGATTTGCCTAATGGCGGGACGGATTGTGTTTCTTGTCAGTCTAGTAGTAGTTCTGAACAGCCAACACCCACGCCCACGCCCACCCCTGAACCCAGTAGTTCTGCTTCAGGCAGCAGCAGCACCTCACAGTCATGCACAAATAGCAATTCATGTCCGTCGGGTCAGTATTGTTGCAATGGTTTCTGCAAGCCAGATAGCGAAGTTTGTATGTGTTGGAGTTGCGAGCCAAACGGAGTGTGTATAGAAGGTTTCAAAAATCCTTCTCCAAATAATTATACATGTGAGGACGTAGGCGGGTATTCATCGCCGGAGTCATGCAATCAAGACTGCAGCGGAGGAGTAGGATGCTGTTGCACGCCCCAAGGGCCAGCGTTTTGGATTGATGGGGCTCAAAGTTGTGTAGAACTAACTGGTGGCACTTTTTTCCCGGGTGATTGTTCTGCTGCTGATTGTTCCGTTTAATTTTCTAGAAAGAAATGAAAATGAAGACCGCAGTCGAGTGCTTCAAGGTCAAGTCTGGCACCGTGGTTTGCAGCGACCCTTGCTACGGCTCGCCCGACGTCAAGGTTCCAGCGAAGAACGGCGAGTGGGTCGCCCATGTCGAGACTAGCGACGAGGGCGCGTGGGGCAGACGTGTTAGCAAGATTCTCGTCCACCACGTAGAATTCAGCCCGGTGGGCAACCGCTATCAGATCGAGAACCACATGATCAGCGTGGACTCCGGTCAGGCAGGCGTGTTCGACGGGGAAATCTGTGACGGCGACGACGAGGATTTCTATGAAAAGTGCTGCAATACGACCCTAGGAAAGAAGGGCTACGGCTACATCCCCATGGGATTCGTGTCATCTAGCGGATACGGGGATGGCGGGTACGAGTGCCTTGTCTACAAGAAGAACGGCCTGGCTGTGGGCGTGGAAGTCACCTTCATCGACAACTGACAAAATATTGGCGATAATTGAAAAATGACGACGCCAACAGCCAACATTTGGTGAATTAGATGTCTAAACAGTGGGTAGTGATGTTCGACTGCACCGGAGTGGACACCCTCATTCCGTGCGACGAGATGAAGACCAAGGAGATGCTCGAGTGGCTCGGAGGAAAGCCCCACAAAAGCGAACTGGCCATTCATGTGAGGATGGCCTTGATCAGGGCAAAATCCAACCAACAGAGATTCCCCGAGGTCCGGGTATATGACTGCGAGGAGGACTTCAGCGAGTCCGAGATGAGGCAGATGTGGAACAATGCTCCCCAGACGATGGCCGATCTGGTCAGACAAAAAGGGACGTGCCTCTTCAAAAGTGTCCGGGACAAACAGTTGATTCATTGAAAGGAACCCAAACATGAACTTCCATGGCGAATACGAGATCATCCCCCAGCTGACCCGTGACAGCATCATGCGGTATGTTGAGCACGGCATTCAGCCCGGTGGCTTCCTGACCGCGGTCCTAACGACCTCTACAACGCGACCGGACGGGCAGACCGGGAGAACCTCGCCGCACTCCCCGCAATCGTGCGGTGGTTTGCAAACAACCGCCCCGGACTGTACGGTTCCGCTAACATGCGTGAGCACATCGCCTCGAAGAGAAAGGAATCCTGATGGACCAGAAAGCCGTCAAAGTAATGTGCCGGGTCGCCCAGAACCTCATCACCGTGAGGGGAGTCGCACGCTCCCTCAAAGGCGATTACGGAATCGTAAGGGAACAGATAGGAAACTGCCTCGAGGAGATGGCGAGATACTGCGATGCCTCTCCAAACAGGCTGATTGGCGGGGACGTCGATGGGATCATGGCAAACTTCGAATGGGAAAAAAGCCTACAGAACAGTTGAAGTGGAGTCGGCAAGAAAGCCGATGAAAGGAGGGGCAGATGGATCTGCCAAAGAGGTTCGCAAGGAGGGGAATCGTGTTCTATCTTCAGATCGCCGCGGCCGTGGTCAGCCTTCTTCTGGGACTCGCCCAGATGACGAAGGAATCGCAGCCAATCGTCCAGAAGGTCCAGGAGAGACGTCAGCAGGCGGAGATGCAACGCCAGCAAGCGGAAGCCCAGAGAAGGGCGCAGATGATCGCCGGCATGGGCATAAACTGGCAGTACCGGGGCCACGACGGCACCTGGAGGTACTACAGCGACCCGACCGGAAGATACTGGTCCCGTGTCAACATCCAGGGCGTCTACGAATACACCGAAAATAACCAGGTGCAAACGGCATCAAATCCGTCGCTTGTGAGATGAAAATGAAAACAATCAGCATCATCGCGGTCGTTGCCGGCGAGGCTACCAATAGCGACCCGAGGTTCGTGCCCCTGAAACTCACCTTCCCCGAATTCGACTATGACAGGGAAACCCTCGAGAAGATCATCCAGAGAACCGACTCCGAGTCTGTGGGATACGATTACAACTACCCTATCATCCACAAGTTCGAGGACGATAATACCAGGCTCCTCCGGGACTCGATGGACTGGGACAAGGCAGAACATCTGACGTTCGAGATCCCAGAGGACTTCTTCTCATTCTGGGAATGGGAAACCGTCTTCGGCAAGAAGAGGGTGCGGGAACTCGAGCCGAAAATCGCGGAAAGCGAAAGCGACGCGGAGAGGTACGTCAAGAAGTGCGAGAACATCGACTGGATCAGCTGGACCGACGAGGAACTGCTCGTCAGCCCGGTCTTCATGTTCAACTACGCCCTGAAGGTGTGCAAGGGACGCCTGCCCGACCACCTCGACAGCGCCATGAACATGGAGAGCTTCAAGAACCCAGACAGCAAGTACGTGAAACGATATTTCGGAACCAAACGGTACAGGATCAGGAGTGGCAAATCTCTCCTGAACAAGAAAGAAGAGGTTCCGGCATGAAGATCCTGGAAGTCTACGAGAACACAAGCACGGCAGACGACTACGAGATTCTCGCGGACTTCTTCAAGATCTTCAACGCATATTCCTCCCAGGCGACCGGCTGGCCCCTCCACAGGGTCGTCTTCACAAAGAAGGGCTACGCCAAACGCTGGCGGACGAGCTACGAAAAGCACCAGGACTGGTTCCACACTCACTTCGTGGCAACCGACCTCATGCGCCTGAATCTCAGGCGATGGGAATACAAGGAGGGCGACATCTCGTACGAGGAATACTACAAGGACTTCTTCAAGAGCGAATTCGGGTTCACCCATGCGGTACGCAGGGAGTTCGCCATCAAGGTTCTGGCGCTCGGGTACGTCGTGAAATAATCGCCTATTGGGGATTTATGAATCTCGCTATAATCATCCCAGTAAGTCCACACAAGAAGATGAAACTCGCCGATGCAATCATCTGGGCCATGACATTCGTCCTGAATTCAAGGTGAAAGATCCATCACCACACAGCATACAAAATAAAAAACTATTGTCAAACAGATATTGAAATATGACAAAAATCGCCGACAATCTGAAAGCGAAGTACGTACTCGAAGAACTGACGCTCGGGGACGTTTTGGACGTTGTCAAGAAAAAGGTCGGAGCTTTGGTCGTACACCAAGACAATCTGACTTGGGACCACATCCACTTCAATTGGTACAAGGGAAAACTCCATATTTACGACGGCGACGAGAACAACGACAACAAGGTAGCTCTTTGGACGTTCTCTCTCAAGGAAAAGGTTCGCATCAAAGGAAATATGGTGTTCTTCAAGGAAGAAGACTTTGCCCAGCACGGAACTGCGATAGAATTGCTTCGTACCTCTAGGATAGATGTAGGAAGCCTCTTCAATAAGTCATTGAAATGATCAAAATCATCAAACAGATTCTCCCCAAGGACAGGGAATACCACGTCGCAGTGTCGATGGGCGTGGACAGCGTGGCCGCCCTCTTCTGGCTCAGGGCGAAGGGCTACAAGATCGTCCCCCTCCACTTCAACCACAATCTCCGGGCGCAGAACGGAACCATGCACGAGCGGTTCCTCAACCTGTGCCGGAAACTCGGGCTCGAGGGCAAAAGCGAGGTCTGGAACAATTACAGGGGAACCGAAACGGAGTGCAGAAATGCACGCCTGGACTTCTATTCGAGAGCCGCCAAGGGCGGAACGATCATCACAGCCCACCACCTCAACGACTGGGTGGAAAGCTACCTTATGAACTGCTTCAGGGGACATCCCAACCACCATCCCTTCGAACTCGTCAGCAGCTTCGAGAACTTCAAAATCATCCATCCCTTCCTCCTCACCAGAAAAAGCGACTTCAGACAGTTCCTTGAGAGGAACGGATGGATGGAACACGTCGTGGAAGACCAGTCGAACTTCGTCGTCAAGGGAAGCAGAAGGAACTGGGTCCGCAGCTGCGTCGTCCCCGAAATGGCAAAACAGAAGCTCTCGCTTGAAAAGTTTGCAAAGAGGAAGATTGCAAAGATGGCGGAGATGGTGAAATGAACAGCAGAATGAAACTTGAACTAGCAAAAATACTTCGTGACCGTATTTATGCCTTGGGCACGAAGGAGGATTTGGACTCGTTCCAGGAGCAGGCCGGAGCCGAAATTTGCTGGAGAGTCAAAAGAAATTTCCTAGATTCTTCAAACGGTCTCATCGAGTCGTTTGCTTTGATTTACTATGACGGGTCGTCCGTCAAGAGAAACAACAAGAAAATTTTCGTATCCATACCCCATGTCCCAATCTTGGGCAGAACACACCACGTAGAAGACAAAAGTTTTCTCACGAAGGTGCCGAAAAATGGTCGGCACATCGGAACATCGATGATCGGCCCCGGAGTCAGAATATCAAAGGAAACCGCAATTCAGGCACTCGTTCTAGGATACATTCCCTGACGACCATATCCTTGTTGACACCGCAGGGCGGATCGGATAGGATAGGGATCGAATTAAATCACCCCGAGAAAGAATAAAAATGAACGAGAAGACTCTTGGAACCGTCTGTTTTTACGCTGGCTTTTTCAGCATCGCCGCCAGCATCGCCATCTGGTTCTTCAGCAAGGAACCGGACGCCGGCCACGGCGAACGCTTCGGAATCTTCGTGGGTCTGTGGGCTCCCACGTTTTTCACCCTGGCGAACAGGTGGAGGTGAAGTAGTTCAATGGTTAGTTTTTCCGAAGGTAGCCAAACGGTTAAGGCAACAAACTCATGAATTTTCGTGCCATACGAGTGGAAACTTCGTATGGGATGTCGTCAAATTCGGTGAAACCTAAATGCGAAAGCACATGGCAATGCCGAGCCAAGCCTGAGCAATCAGGAAGGTGTAGAGACTTAACGGCGACCACCTAAATCGCAAGACACGGTGAAGACAAAGTCCAAGGAGTGACGAAAGTCACGCAAACTTGAATTTGTGGATTGTGGGTTCGAATCCCACCCTTCGGATCTGGCGCCGGCTCAGTCAGTCAAATGATTGGGCCGGTGCTTTTTTATAACTTCTGCACATAGTTGAACAAACTCATCAAGCGTCATGTCTGTCTTTGCTTGATTTGCTGCTCTGCAAGCCAATCCACAATTTTCAAGAGAATTGTCTCCACCCTTACTTTTGGGCAGGATATGATCTAAATGATAAGATTTCCCCTCGTCTAAATTTATGGGTCTCCCCGTCAAATAACAGACGGGATTTGATCCTAATTTTTTAATGAGTTGTTTGACATTGAACATTAATTTGCACCTCACGGATTTGTCTTTTCTTTTTCCCGTTAAGGAAAACTGTGTAATTTTTACTTGAAGTATTTTCTCTATTGCCCTAGCATCTTTTTCTTTTGACAAAGTTCCTTTTAATTTTGTGGCCACAAATCTTTGAATTTTTGTTCTCAAAACATTTTCTTTTCTTCCCCTACGTTGATTATTAAGTGTCTTTTGTTTCTGTCCCGATCCACAGTGATAGCTGACCGTCCCCTTTGAGCAACCGAGTTTTGCCTCAATCTCTCTGTAGGAAAAGCCCTTCTCATACAGTTCAAGTATTTTCTCGCCTAATCCTTTATTCAATTGATTTGAACCTCCAAACTATATAAGCTTGAAAGATTCAAATCAAGCCGCTATAATATCCCTGCGGCACCAGTGGGATCGCGGGTAATCCCTTCACCGCTTCCGTAGATTTTGCTTTTTTGTAAGACTAAAAAGCGCAAGCCCCGTTCGTCTATCAGCTAGGACATGTCCCTTTCACGGACAAGAGACCAGGGCAGCACTGGTACGGGGTATTTATGGATACAGACAGGCTCTTTAAAATCTTCGACGACAAGTACCTGGACTTGTTCAATGACTGGGCGGCCAAGGCTATGTTCGACAAAGACCCTCCCCTGGGACACGAGTGGCAGTGGGAGGACTTGTTGAAGGAAAAGGGATGTGAGCAGGTGGTTGGGCTAGAGGCGGCCAGGAAGAAGCAGAAAGAGGATCAGATCCTCATTCCATGTCCAAACGGTGATTTGATAACCACGAACCCTGGGGACAACTCGGTACACATCCTCATCCCCAGAGAGTACGCCGACCGCGTTCTCGAGAATGGAAGGATGGTATGACCAAAGGCTCCGACTACGACCGACTTCTGAAGGAATTCTTGGACAAGGGCGGAGATCTGTCCCTGTGTCCCTTCGACACGGACGACTACAAGTACCCAGCGCCGCCATACAGGAAACTGGGATCTGACTGTGACGACGACCCGGTTCTGGACGAGGTTTGGGCGGACATCCAGAAGAACGGCCTAAAAGGCACAACTCCCACCGAGGAACAGTGGTCGGAATGGGAGAGGGAATACCAGGAGATAATTAGCAGAAAGAAGTAGCTCTTCTACATCGGGTTTTTCCTCAACAAAAGGGTTCCGATGTTTATTTCACATGATGATATGAGCGAGCTGAAGAGGCTTGCGGCAAACACTTACGAGCAAGAGAAAAGCGAGCAGATTCATAGGATCATCAGGGGAATAGGCAGGCTGGAGAGCACGGTCGCATCCCTGAAGGCGGAGAATGAAAAGCTGAAGGCGGCCAAGGAATGATCGACGACCTGGAGAGCATTTCTTTTCCCTACGACCGATACCTCACAGTCAGGGGACTTCTCCAGAATACTTTTCGATCATGACGGAGGGGAGTTTGTGGGAATTGAGTCCCCCAAATAGTCTGAAGGTCATAAGGAGGACATCTGATGACTACAAGTGCCTACTATTCTGAAGATCTGAAGTCCTGGGTTCGGCTCGAGCGTCAGGCGGACGGTGAATACTGCCACACAAGCGGTTTCGGCAGCGAGCGTGCGGCCCTGGGATTCGACATGGGAAGGTTCGAGGACAAGTCCAAGAAGCTGAAGCCCCTGTTCGGTCAGAGCGGACTTCCCAGCTTCCTCGAGTTCGACTGCGGTTCGGAGGGCAAGCCTTGAACCTCGACAAGCTGGAATCGATCTTTTCCGCGAAGTACAAGGATCTTGTTGATCAAAACGCCGGAAACGATCTCATTGACGACGACTTCTGGATCGACTACTGCGACAGGCACAAAATAAGGATAATGCACCCGGAATGGGTGAAGGAGTGCTTCAACGAGGAGTCAAGGGGCATGGTTTGCATCCATAGTCCAGAGAACGACTGGTGGCTTCTTGTTCCGAAAAGGCTGGCCGAAAAGGCTCTTGTTTTAGGTTATCTTCCCTGAAGGACATGAGACACACAGGAGACGGAGATGACTACCGACATGATGCGCAAGGTGACCGACGCAATCGAGCAGAGTATGCGAGAGGACCGGACGGCCGATGTGACCGCATCCAGCATCGACGACGTGCTGGACTCGATCGGAGCGGAGTGGGAGCACGACTCAGTCGATCTCGGCGACGGCACGTATGACGTGTGGGGATGGAGCAGCGCCGCGGCCGAGAACCAGCATGAGTGGAGGCTGCTAGTCACTGTCTCGGAGGCCGCAGTGCAGACTGAGACGTATGAGTGGACGGTCCGCACCGAAGCCGGCATGACGGTCATCATGGCTCCCAACTCCGACGCAGCTGCAGTGGCATGGGCGGTAGGAGAGGGGCTGGCGGAAGTGCACGACCTTGATTCGCTGATCGCCCACATCGAGGACATTCCCGGAGCGTGGCTGTGGATCGAGAGCACGATGGCACCTGACGGAGAACGTGTATACGCCGGCCGGCAAAACATGCCGCGATGACAAGTCGCCCGCCCGCCGGCAAAAGGGCTGGCGTGCACCGCCAGAAAAGGAACCACGCCCATCCTGTGCAACGATCTGGAGGCCGCAGCATGACCCGCGATCTCCTGAACCGAGACGAACAAGCTCACTAGGCGACTATAGGTTGATTGATGCAACCCGCAATATGATAGTGTCTCCTCCACTCACTGAAGGGGCGGGCTTCATGCGGGACGCCCGCTAAAGCGGGCTATGTCGTGAAATCCATCGAAAGGACTATGAAATGAACCAGGAAATAAACTCAAGGACGGTTCTTCTGAATGACATCCTCGAGGAAAAGGGACTCGATGAGACCTTCGTCCTCAAGCTCAAAGCAATATCCGACCTGATGAAGGCGGAGACAGCCAGGGTTGAACAGGGAGGAAAGCCCGACGACACGGCCAGAAAGACATTCGCCAGGATATTCGACAGGTTCAGCGCCCAACTCCTGGAACTCGGTGGCCCCGAGGATATGTGCGAGGACTTCAACAGGATCGCAAACGACATCAGGAAGTCAGGCCCGAAACAGCCATGATCGCATGAAGATTCAACAAATGACAACCTGCGACGCGGATCACGGCGAGATCTTCGTCAAGGACATGAGCCTTGCAAGGTTCATCTCATCCTTCCCTGGTTTCTCCGGCCTCGCCGGGGAGATGAGGAAGTGCCTTCCTGACGGATACGAGTTCTACCTCGTGGACTTCATTGTGAAGGAATGTGTGCAAGGCGACCGCACCTGCAAGGACGTACGCTGGCACGTCGACGGGGACTTCGAGAAGGACAACCGGTACGTGCTGTGGGCGAAGGGGCCGAACAGAACACAGTTTCCCCAGAACCCCCATGTCGACACGCTTCCGCACGACCGGGAGCAGCAGAGCAGGTTCCTCGAGAAGTTCATGGAGGGCAAGGACTTTTTCGAGGTTCCGGAACAGACGATGGTTTCCTATGATTCCAGAACCCCTCATCGGGGGGTCATCTGCAAAACGGAAGGCAAACGGCTTTTCATAAGGATGATGGCGACGAACTACATCAAGCCCAAGAACATCGTGAGGAGTTCAATGTCAATTACCCACTCCCTGAAGGGAGTGGGCTTGTAAATCACCGGAGCAATCTCCACAGTGTCTACTATAAGCCAATTGACACATGGCTCGTTCCCCCACGGCTTGCCTTGGGGGAAGCGTTGTTTTGTTTTCGTCAAGGTTGACTGTTTTTCATGTGCGTTACGGCTTTTTACTTTCTTGTGGAAAGTGCCAACACCAACCAACCTTGACATAAGATAGTTACAACCAATTTTTTACAGGACGGCAATTCCTCCCACCCGCTAAAGCGGGTGGGTTTCCTTGCCGGAATCAGATGAAGGAAGTTGTCGAAGCACTCGAGCAGATCATCCGTATAACTGATTCCGAGGCATACGACGATCAGGCGAGGGAGTTCGTCAAGAACTGGGCGAACATCGCCCTGCTGGAAATCAAAAAGTCGGCCTGAAACAGACAAAGGCACAAGGAGAAGATCATGCTTCAATTCAACAAGCTCTATGACATCCGGCGGACTCTCGAGAACTTCGTGACAAACGACGACCTGATCCGGGCCGTGTTCGACGACATCCCCGAGCTCCAGGAGATCTCGTTCAGCGTCACGAACGAGTACGACGACAACAACTACTCCGACTACGCTCGCCTTACCGCGGTGAACGGGTGGGTCCTCGACTACGACGACGACTACTACGAGGAGGACCAGAGCTCCGACATGCCGAAGATCGAGGACAACGACAAGATCGGAACCGTCCGGGACCTTGTGGAGATAGTGGGCAAGGAGTTCGGCTACAACGAGGATCACAAAATCGACCGGGCTTATGCCATGCGCCATAAGAAGAAGCGCGAAGAAGACAAGATGGAGATGGAATATGTACTCAGTCAATTCATGGGCAAGAAGTTGCCGGATAGCTTCTTTTTGCGTGCCAGTCCCAAGTGGGCTCTCTACCACGCGCTTGAACACGGCAGGTTCAGCCCGGAGACGGAGTTCAAAATCTTCGGCCGGGATGGTTATATGTTCGACGCCCTGAGGTACGCCCAAGAGATTGTGAAGGGGCCTCTGGACGAGAAGATCGAAAACTTCTTCATCCTCAACTCCCAGCCCGATTCGCAGGACTACGAGAACCTGAAGAAGTACCTCGATTTCAAGAAAAGCATCGCCCAAACGGTCTGAAAGAAGGAGGATCCAATGTTCGACTCGCTTTACGGAACCAGGGACAGGATCCTCAGTCTGGGCAAGGCCTACAAGCCCCCCAAGACCTTCCGGCACGGGGAGTGGGAGATCATCGCAACCCTGAAAAAGAAGCACGAGGACGGCTTGGACGTAGAAGTCTACGAGTGCCGGCTTCCCGCCAGGTCATTCAAGGTAGTGGTGAAGGACGGCACAAACAGCGTCGGAAACCCGACCAAGGGGTTCACTCTTTCCACCGGAAGCGGGGAGGAGATGGGCGAACTTTGCGGTCTGATCGCCAAGGCGGCGAGCGAGGGAATGATCGCATCGGAGTAAAACATCCAGTAGCCGTCGCCTCTCCCTGTGTCCGGCCTCATGAACCGGAACGAAAGGAGCGTGGGCGGCTTCCTCTGGTCCGTAAAAGGGGTGCCAGATCGGGCAATAGAACCGGATCGTAAATGGTTCGCTGGACTTTCAAAAATCTTCCTCCAAACGGTTCTGACTTCAGAAAGGAACCCCACCATGACCAAGAACGAGATTGATCTTGTGGCAAGGCTGGCAAAGAAGGAGGGATGGACGGACTATACCGTCACCCGGAAGAGCGAACGGGAGTACGACCTCCGTATTGAGGGTCGTTCGCAGAAGGTGGGTTGCACCTTCTCCGCTTGGCTTGTGCTTGCGGCGATCCGCGAACTCACCATGTGGACGAGTTGGAAGGTGGCGGAGATGACCGACTATCCCGACATGGCCATGCAAGGTGATTGGTCTGGAGTCCGCGATACCAACGAGGAAAGCCTCTGGGCGATCTTCAACAAGTTCGTGAAGTAAAATCCTCCGCCAAACAGTCGTCCTATCAAAGGAGCAAATCATGGACATCGCCAATTTCACTTCAATCCTCAATGAAATGTGCGACATGGTCGCGACGAAGGCCGTGGAACCAGAGTTGCTGGTCAACGATAAGAACGACCCCGACTTTGAGCCGGACTTTGTGGACGCGAACGGCCTTGAAGGGGAGGATCGCATCAAGGCACGAGCGGCCTGGAGGCATTACCTCTCCCGGCTCGGCGTGACATGGAAGTATTCAAAGCACGACTACCATGTTCAAAACGCCCCGGAAGGCCACATCGCAGTCTCGGACTTCATGACGGAAAAGGGAACCACGACTCTCTTCATCCCCAACCATGTTGTAGAGAACGCTTTGCTGGCTGGTCTCCCAAATCAAGAAGACATCCCGCGCAAAAAGTCATCCCCAAACGGTGCTAACAGCACCCAAGGAGATCAAATCATGCGAGCCGTCCGAAACAAGACCGAGTATGTCAACCTGACCAGCGTCGTCCCCTCCGCAGACGACAAGCGGGTCGTCTTCACCTTTGAGAACGGCACCGCCTTCTCATGGTGCGTCTTTGACTTCAAGTTCTACCACGGCGACACGGGTGCCGTGTTCGGCGAGAGCCACTTCAAGAACATCGTGTGGGGACTTGACGAACAGCCGGCCTACGGAAGCAACTCCATCGTCATCAAGCCCGGCCACGAGCGTTTCTTCAACTTCCTCGAGTCCAAGTCCAAGGATGGCTGGGTCAAGAACTTCTTCAAGATCCTTTCGAAATGGATCAACGAAAGGGTTGAGAACCAGCGCCGCAACGGAGCCTTCAAGCTCTACCAGCGGCGGATGAACAAGTTGGAGACTCTGTGCCGGGCGGAGGTCATCGCCCCGGTGGAGAGCCTTGCGAAGAACAACTTCGTCAACCAGATGAACCTTGACCGCGTCTGCAAGAGCGTGTTCAAGGGCGACAAGATCGTGTCCTTCAAGGAGATGCGGGACGACCACCTTGACGCATGGTTCTTCCAGCATGTGGGCGAGCGTGCCCATCCGCAGTATCTGCGGGAGGACAACCCCTACAACCAGAACGCGGATGTCTACGAGGGCGACGAGCGTCGGGAGTTCATCCTCGGCAACTACATGGAGAACTACCGCACCTTCAACCGCGGTGGCATGGGCGAGGTCTTCCGCTATGTGTGGGAGAACTACAAGTACGCCTTCACCATGCCCGACTACTACTTCAATCGGTTCAAGGAAGCCATGGGACGCCTCTCCACCTACGGCTACGACCACAAGAGGCTCATGGACTACCTCTTCCGCGACCTGCCCAACCAAGGGCTGTCCCAGCACATGGGCAAGCACCACTGCGAGGGCATGGACATCCTCAACGACTACGCCCGCATGAGCGTGGAGATGGATCGGGACTTTGACAAGTACCCCCGCTACCTCAAGACCGCCCATGACATCGCGGTCAAGAACTACAAGGTCAACAAGAGCAAGGTCCTTTCGGGCAAGTACGAGAAGGTCAAGGAAAGCCTGAAGCAAATGGAATACAAGGGAGATAAGTTCAGCGTCCTTGTGCCGGAGAGCCTTGAAAGCATCGTGAAGGAGGGAAGCAGCCTCAATCACTGTGTCGCCTCCTATATTGAGGGCGTCGTGAACGGCGAGTATGCGATCCTCTTCCTCCGATCCAACGAGGAGTTGGAGAAGAGCATGGTGACCGTGCAAGTCAAGGACGGGCGGGTGCTTCAGGCTCGTGGCCAGAGCAACCGTCCCACGAGCGAGGAGGAAGCCAAGTTCCTTGAGAAGTTCGTGGAAAGCCTCAACAAGCAAAAGGAACTGGCCTTGGAAGAGGCCGCCTGAAAACAGAGTCCGAAACGGCAGAAGAGATGTCCTCAACCTAGGAGAATGAAAATGGACAATGTCATCGTCGGTGTCGTGTCGTTCCTTGCGGGCATGATCGTCATGGACGCCCTGTGGGGTTGGAAGACCGGAACCGCCCGGGCGGTGTGGAACCGAATCTGGGGGAAGTGATCATGAGCGATGTCCTCAAGAGCAAGCATGTGCTGGGCGGACTCACCCTCCGGGATCTGAAGCAAAAGATCAATGAACTCCGACTCTGGAGCGTGGAGATCGACGGCGAACTCTACGAGAAGTTCGTGTTCTACGCGAAAGAGATCGAAATCTGGTCGACGGAAGAACACTACGAGCACGACGAACCCGCCGCCCGTGCGTACGACCTCGACTACCCAGCAAAGGTCAAGGACGGAAAGGTCATCGTCACCGACCCCGAGACCGGTGTGGAAGAAGTGTTGGTTTTCGGAAAGACGGAGTTCGTGCCAACCAAGATCGAGATCTTATAGAAAAATCCTCCCCCAAACGGTTCCAAGGAAGTCCCCAACCAACCAAGGAGCAAAGCAATGATCCGCGAAGAGTGCCGCGTCGGAATGATCGTTGAGTTCGGCCGGGAGAACGGCGAGCGTACCAAGGGCGTCATCGTCAAGATGAACCCCAAGAAGGCCAAGGTTCGCATCCTTGAGACTCGTGGGTCGGGTCGGGGAAGTCAGGCGGGAGCCGTGTGGGGCGTCCCCTACAGCATGATGATCGCCGTGCAAGACGCGGTGACGGAGACTGCCGTGGCCATGCAGTCCTTCGCCCAACCCAACAACCCCGCCGTCAAGGCCTTCGCCCAAGCGAAATCCATTGCGGATCAGCCCGTCCCCTACAACCCCTTCTCCCATGTGGAGAACCTCATTCTTGAGGCCATCTACATCACCCACATGGATCTCTCGCCCGAAAATTTGTCATGCGACGGTGAACTGCCGATGCATCAGGTCAACGCCCGTCGGAGCAAACTGAATGCCCGACTGACCTACCTCTACAAGGCCTACGGTCGTGAAGTGAGCGAGTCCGCAGTGTGCGACTGGATGGGTGAGAAGAAAAAGAAAGAGGAAATGGTTTAATATTTTGAAGAAAATTGACGGAGAAATAAATTTACGGACTCAAACGGATGAATAAAAATGAGCAACCTTGAAAATGCAATCCAAAAACTCGCTAATGCCATGCGGTTGATCTCCGAAGCGGGCTCTTCCTTGGAGGAAGAAGCCAACACAATGAATCTGACCGACGGAGACTCTTTCTTGCGACAGACCGATCTACTGACTTCGGCGGAGCGATGCAATGAGTATGTGAGAACCCTTTATCACAGACTTAAGTTCATCAAGTCTGTGATAAAGGGTTATGAAAAAGAGACTTCAAACGGGCAACATATTGCACCACGAGCCTCACGTGAACTACTCATCACCAAAAGCGACAAGTTCCATGGTTCAACGCCTTGACTCTGACATCTTGTCTGTCAACGGCTCCACATGTTTTTGTTTAAAGAGCGAGTTGGTTCCCAACACACTCACACTAACATAGTGCCAAATGAAAATTTTCTCACATCAAACCAAGGGATTTAATAGGTAAATGCTAGATACATTCCATGAAGGAAACGGGACTCAGCTTCAACAAGTATGTGATGCTGGCATGCAAATATGCCTACCTCGAGTACGAGTTCGGAATCGATTCAAATGCGGCCCTTTTCTACCTCAACCAAGAAGCGATCGATCACCTTGAAGCATGCTGGCTGAGCTGCGTGCCGATCCCGGACGCCGCGAATTCCATAGCCAAAATGGTAAAGAAAGAAGAGTGAGATGTTCGAGTCCGTCAGTTTGTGGGTCGAGGACACGTCTGAGCTGCTATGGGTAGACGACCTGGCAGAAGACACATGTCATGACTACATGGATCCCGAGGACGAGGAAAACTACGAGTTCTGCGGAGAAGAAGAATTCAAAATCGAATCAGAAATGGTTGTAAGAACAACCACTTGAAAAGGAGACCCTGACAATCGGCTACACCCAGTACTACTACCAGAAGAAGAAGAACCTGACCCAGAAGCAGTGGGAGAAGGTGTGCCTCGAGACCTTCCAGATCATCGACTACTGCAAGTCAAAGAAGATCGAGGTCGCCTTCGAGTGCGACATCCCCAAGCCCCCGGAGGTCAGCGATCAGATGATCCGCTTCAACGGGGTGGGAAACGAAGGCCACGAAACCTTCATATTCTTCAAGAAGAAGCCCGAACCCGGTCAGTGGAACAAGGACAGCGGATCGTACTTCTACTTCTGCAAGACCGCACGCAAGCCGTACGATCTTGCCGTGTGCCTCGTGCTTCTTTCCCTTGCGAACCACGCCCCCAAGTCCGTGAAACTCGGATCCGACGGAGACTGGGACTGCGAGTGGACGGAGGCACGCAAGGTCTACAAGGAACTTTTCGGCGTCGAAGCAAGCGCTTTCCAAAAGGCCGCCTGAAACCGTAGAACTTCCACAAGGAGACTCGCATGTACGAAACACTCAGCGAAAGCATGGTAATCGGCACCTCTCAGTTCAATCATGGGGAGCGAGGCATCAAGGTCGGCCAGGACAACCCCGTCTACGCCTACATCTACCTTCCCGCCGAGAACAATAAGTTCGGCGGGCAGTCGCAGGCGGTGATCGAGATCTATCCCAGACCCTCGAGTTCCGTCAAGATCCACTTCAAACTGCCGAAGGACAAGTTCAACACCTACTCTCATGAGGACGAGGATAAGGCAGAGAAGATGAAGGCCGGACTCAACTTCATGTGTGAGCAGGCGGTCAGATGGATCGACACCTTCGTACTGCATCTTCCCCCGGAATCCCGGTGAGCAAACGGTAGTAGGTTCAAGGAGAACAACAATGCAAAAGTACCTCGAGCCGACCGACCCCGATGCCTTCGTAGACCACGAACGCATGTCCCCCGAGCCCGGAATGGGACTCACGGAGGAATGCCCGCAGTGCAAGGGCCACGGAGGGTGGAACCTGCGGCTCAACGCCTATCCCCTCCACGCCAAGGAGAACACCCCGGAGAACAGGCGCAAGTTCAGCCACTTCCGGGCACACTGCTCGCAGTGCCAGGGATACGGATATGTCACCCCAGAAAACGCGGACCATGTCCACGAGTGGGTCTTCGTCAGGAACACCGGCAACTGCCTCAACCTCCACGAGTGCAAGATCTGCGGCCGGGAATGGGAGATAGACTCGTCGGACTGATTGATTTGATTGTTGTTTGATTGTTGTTTGATTTTTGATTCTATTACATAAGGAGAAGATTATGCCGAACAAGAAGAACGGCAGTTCAGCCAAGAAGGCGACGAAGGCCAAGGTCAAGGCCAAGCGAGTCTATTGGGAAGATCTCACCCCGAAGCAGCAGGCCCAGTACAGGCTCGAGCTTTCCAAGGCGAAGGAGAAGGCTCGTCGAGACATTGCCGCCGGAGGTAGAACCCTCCTCCGAACCACAAGCGACGGATGGAATATCTACGCGGCCAACGACTATCTCGACCTGAACATCACCCAGCAGTGCATCGACAAGGCCGTGTGCAGCAGTAAGGGCGAGTGCGTCGTAGCCCAAGCCATCAAAAGGCAGATCCCGTTCGCGACCGGCTGGGCCGTCGGAAGCAACATCGTCATCATCACCTGCGACGCGACCAAGGAGGTCATCCGATACGGAACTTCTGGACCACTCGCTCACGCAATCCCCGTGTTCGACCGACCGCCCTATGTCTGGAACCTCAAGCCGGGTACGTACCGCCTGAAACCGCTTCCGGTCTCGTACCGTATCGGAACCCGGTGGATCATGTACAAGGGAACCGGTGGCAAGCGGTCCACCTTCAAGGGAACTGAAAAGAGTCCCACCCGAGAAGGCAAGTACCACAGCTTGATTCGCAAGTAACAGCACGACTCCCCCTAAACTAAATCTGGAGAATCAAATGACCGTCAGATGCGTGGTCGCGTGCCGAAACGCAGAAGGAACACCAGACTTCTACTTCTGCAGGGTGGAATGCACAGAAAAACAGTACGATGTAGGAATGCACTATGACGTCGCCGAGGAACAGGCAAGAGACGAAGGATACGAAGGTCCGATGGTCGTATACGACGAAAACGACGGTCCGGAATTCCTCTTCGAACACTTTACCTGGGAAAGCGCAAGCGTAGTGCCATGAGATCGAGCAGGATGAGAGGGTACGGCTCATGGTGCATGGGCTGGCGGGAAGCGGAGAGAAAGCCGTCCCCGCCCTCCTCAGAAGGCCCGGGAATCTTCTTCTTCGCCTTCATGGCGCTGGTCGTTTTCTCCTGTGCCAAGGTCGCCATCGAGACCGGAAATCCGATGTCATTCCTCCTTGGACTCGCGGTTGTTGTGGGAATCTTCCAGGGAATTAAGTCCTGAAACGGGTCTGATTCCATGAAGATCAAGACAGATAAGCCCGATCCGAGCTGGCTTCGACGAGCCCGGAAGGCCGGAGTCACCAAACTCACGGGAAACAAGAACTGCCCCCTCAAGAAGATCCTGCTCGACATCGGCGGCTGGGCCGCTGTCGTGCCGCACCGGGATTCAGACGCCCAGAAAATACTCGAGCGGGGACGAAGGTTCCCCGGAAAATCAAAGACCATGAGGGGCCAACCCTCCCAGTGCCACTCGAACTCCGCCTACTGCTGGGACGAAAACCGGGAGCTCTGCAAGATCTGCACAGGATACGCCCTCTCCCGGGACGGAGTTTGGAGACAGCACAGCTGGTGCTACACCAACAACGGCGTGGTCGTTGAAACCACGGAGAAAAGAGTCCAATACTTCGGATACGTCATGACCCATGACGAGTGCGAGCGGTTCCTTTTCGAAAACATGTAAGCAAAAGGTCATCCGAACATGCGAATCAAAATCGAAGGCCGCTGGGAACTCCCAGGCGCAGTCCGAGAAATCGTGAGAAACAAGATGGTGCTGGACTCCCTGACCATGGGAGATCTGTGCTGTCTTGCAACCATCCACGAAGGCGACCTGTTCCGAGGCGAGTTCGCAGTGGAAGGACAGTGGTTTCCGATTTCTTCCGCAATGCCCCTTGCCGACGGCATGGGCTTTTTCACGACCCCGAACTGGTGCGATTTCGTCGTGCCAAAGAAAAACAAGATCAAAGTCTCGGGAAGCATTGTCGAAACAACCACGAGCTATGACCGAGAAGTGAAAATCAGACTCTATTCCGACCTGACCGCCCTCATCATGAAAACCCATAACCAAACGGCCATCTGAACAAAGGAGAAAACAATGAGCCTCATCACAAGACCCTCGGGAAGCATCGCCCTCCCCGACAACGCCCAGTGGACGAACCGCTTCGAGATCCGGTCCGAAAGCAGCAACCGCGTCTATGTGGTCGCCATGAACAAGGAAACCGGCAAATGGGGATGCAGCTGCCCCGGATACTGCAGCAAGCGGAAGTGCAAGCACCTCCTCGACGGCTGCGGCCTTTCACAGGACGAAATCCACGGATCGGTCAGGATCGCCGAGAAAAAGACGAGGAGGATCTCTTGAGCAAGTTCGCCAAGATCTTCGACCGCTACAAGACCTACGACGACACAAACGGCAGGGGAAGCGTCGCGGAGTGGTCCCAGGCCTTCAACGCAAGGATGGGACTAGACGAGGCGAGGAAGATCATGAGGGAGAACGACCCCCTCGCGGTCCTCGGCCTCGTCTCCATGCCCGACATGGCGACCCTCAAGGACGCCTACCGCAAACTCGTCATGGAAAACCATCCCGACCGGGGCGGCGACCCCATCCTGTGCAAGAAGATCATCGCCGCTTTCACAGTCCTCGAGAAAAGGATCTCGAAAAAATAGATCCAAACGGACTATCCATTGTTCACTCCAACCCCAGAGGAATGAAAAATGGACGACTTCGACATGATGGCCGAGCAGGTTCTCTACCCCTGGATCGATGATCCCTCCTACGACTCCGACTGTGTTGAACCAGACACAGATTGGGAAGACGAGGAATAGGAAAATCCGCCCCCAAACGGCCAAAGAACCAAAGGAGAACCAAATGTTCACGCTCAACTTCAGCATCCAAGGCAACCCCGACGTGGCGAGTCAGATTGGGAGGAGTCGCACACCCTCACCGCCGATACCTTCGCGGACATGAGGGCGAAGGTCAGCAAGTTCCAAGGGGACAACGACATCGGCGGAGGGAATTGGGGAGAGGCAATCCTCACCCAAGACGGCAAACTCGTCGGATACATGTCCTACAACGGCAGAGTTTGGAAGGGCAAGTACTGGGAGGAGAACCGAGAGGAAGTGATTCTCTGAAAACCTAGCCCCAAACGGCAGTAGTTTTGTCACCCCCAACAAAGGAGAGATGAAATGAACTGGTTCACCGTCACCGAGAAGAATCTTGTGTGGGCTCCCATCGGCACCTACACCAACAAGAAGGGCGAGGTCAAGACA
>Ga0214917_10000945_pt1 | contig 38020 bp, 32 predicted proteins | sample LL_1208_BB_MetaG_FD_177983 | JGI IMG/M metagenome (GOLD analysis project Ga0214917, IMG submission 177983) | Freshwater microbial communities from Lake Lanier, Atlanta, Georgia, United States - LL_1208_BB | ecosystem: Environmental > Aquatic > Freshwater > Lake | place: USA: Georgia | collected... | reverse complement strand
CTAAGAAAAAAGAACTGTTTGCATTATTTTGTACAGGAACAGGGAGTTTAGGTTCCGCCACCCAAACCCCCACCGAAACCCCCCACCGAAACCCCCCATCGCAACCCCACCCTCCAAAAATAAAGAATAGTAATAGGTGATCGGCCTGTGACCGATTATGAAAATATTCAATGTATTTCAGCCCGATCTGAAACGCGGCGCAGAACATCTGCCATTTGATCCAGAAAAGGCCTACGCATATGTGGAACATCCAACGGAAGGCTGGCGCGTATATCTTCGTTCTGTTGTCTTTGTTCACGATCCTTTTCAGCCGAAAAATCGCTCTCGTTTTCTGGTGGTAAAACGCACAGGTGCGCGCCCTTCAACGCCCACGTGGGAACCTTCAAAAGGCCAGATGGAAGGCAAAGAATTCCGTGGACAGTCTGGAATGAGCCTGCTTGAACTTCTGAAAAATAGCGCTCGTCGCGAAACAGCAGAAGAGATGCATATTCACGAATTGGAAGATCTCAAACATACAGGTCTCGTATTCCAATCCCAAGAAAAAGATTTTCCACCGAACTGGTTCTTCCAGTACCACATTTTCAGTGCCACGGCTCCACCGCACGCCATACAGTCCGCGTTTGATACATTTGAATGGGCGAAAGAACATCCTCGCGCTTTTGCCCGCTGGACACGCGATCGTCGTGAAAAAGATGCTATTTCTTGGTTTCATCCGCGAACCACTCCTCTCAATCCGCGATGGTGCCCTGAGATCGTAGCAGGATATCTTGGCACTAAATGGGATCAATCTTGAGTTTCAACTTCCCAACGTCCAGCTGTTTCCGCAACAGTTCTTTTCCGTCCTTTTGCAGATCACAAGTACAGTTGTGCATTTCGCATTGCGAATGTGAAATACAGAACTCTGATCCACATCTGCACTTGATTCCCATTATTCCCAATTTCTTCTTACACTGTCCACATCTTGCCTGATCTTTGCGCTTCAAATGAGGCTGCGCACCTGAAATATCCAGAAATACTGCAGCAACCGTCGCCGCAGCAGTAGCCATCTAATGCAGTTGGCTGTTTCGTCTGCTCTCTCTCCCCCTCCTTCCTTCTATTGACCCCTCCCCACACATCAAATTTACAGTATAAACACAATACTGACTAATCAAGTTAATGCATTTCTGGCTAGAGTTGCCTGCACTCTTTAAAACGACCGCTATTTTCTCTCCCCGGTTGCGTACAATTCCTCCAACTCTATCCAACCCAGTGCAAACGAGTGTGCGTCTACTTGGACCTTTTGACCCTCCGACCGCTCTCCAAAAATTTCTTCAAAACTTTTTCGGCCAGCCGCCCGCCCGTCCCCGCCTTCTTCCAAATCTTTCGCCATCCATCTCGGAGCATATTCTTACAATCCAGACGCACCAGACGCACCAGACGCACCAGGCGCACCTCTCGGAGACCTCCCAATCCAAAATAATCGGGTCCATTCGCTATCGTGCAAACGCCTGCCTCTTTTTACCAGCCAATGTCCAAATATCCGTAATAGACTGCTTCTGTGTCCATCCATCCTATCAAAAAAAGGGCATAGGTACTGCACTTCTTTCACATCTTCATCATTTCACTATGAAACGCGGCCACAAATACTCCATTTTCTTGAAAGAGGGTGCGCCCATTTTTGCACCTATTCCGCCTCTGTATAGCTCCACCTATGCATATAGACGACCCCAACCTCGCCGTAGTCCCAATGTTCGTCAAATCTACCAATTTCAGGCCGTTGCACTAGTAAAACTCTATTGCCAGATTTTCACTAACACATTTGTTCTTTTACCCTCCACCAATAATCGCACAAAAACATACTGGTTTTTTTGGCTGGGCCCAGATCTAAAATGGCTTCTCGCTGTTTTCCAGGACGCCTATCAAGAACATCCCAGTGGCGGCCGTATTTTTACACTTTCTGGTGTGCTTTCCTCACCCACCCTCTCGCCTGCACACTATCAAGAGGCACTCGAAGAGACAGTTAGCCATTTCGCTACACACGTACCACTTTTATCCTGGATCTGGACGGATGCTTCTTTTATAAGGGAACAGCGCAACCCAGCCGACTGGCAAAAGGATGGACCATTCCACTGGTACTCTTATCAATGGGACACTTCCCTATTCCCTCAGGCAAAAGGGTACATATTGTGCGTCTAGCTCGTTTTCTCTCTCACCAGCACATTTTTCCCAATCAGTGTCATCCCATTCACATATTCGGCCTCACATTGGCTATAGTAGTTAACAAGGAGTCTTCGCGCCAATTCTCCAATTCTGTTGACCTCCAGCACACCTTTCTGAAAAACGGCGGGACTGATATGAAACTCATATTCACCACCCGCCTTTCGCGAAATTCTGAACAACTGCGTCAAAATCTGCGCACAGGCCGCGGCGTGCTGCAACTGAACTGCATACATTCTTTGAACAATACTGTACACTTGCTGAGCAACTCGAGCAGGTACACTCACCCCTTTTCCGAGTGAGGAAGATCCACAGATTTCTCTATCTCTTTCGCCAGTTCCAAGACTAGCCAACTCTACTCCCTCACCAATGCTCTTACCTGTGAAAATTGCCGCCATTTGTTTCATCATTTCTTTGTATTCTTTCAAAGAAGGCTGGGACATTACCAATTTCGGCGTACTTGCATCAATCATATCATAGAACAGCGCAGCCATTGCACCAATTCCCACACTTTTTCCAATATTTCCTTCAGGAATAGAATGACGCTGCTCTAAGAATCCAGCTTTGCATATATTGCTCTCTATTGCATCATCACCGACTGGAGCGTGGCGCAAAAGTTGCAATGCACGTGCAATGCAGTGGCCATAGGGGCGACGCACTGCAAGATTGTTCACCAATTTCGTTATTTCAAGAGCCTTATCTACACCCTCTTTCTGCTCAAACACGTATTTCTGTAAACTCCTCTCATTCTGGCGCTGTTCCGCTTCCGTCCCAGTTCGGGCTCTCACCCAGTCGTGCAGCGGTCCAGCAACCTCTTCCACAATCTGAAGAGCAGTTTTTCCGTCACTTGTCTTCCAATCTGTTCCAGTCTTATTGAATTCAAAATCCGTTTTACGAATTAATTTCTCATCGTTGTATTTTATTTCTTTTATTTCTCGCCGTAAGTCGCTAAAAAGAATGGTAAGAAAACTGAGGCTGACGCCGCCAAAAATACTCGCCTCTGCAGTTATACCTATCTCAAAATATTTAAAACTTCTACCTTCCATCTTTACGTAAATCTTGCCACTTCTTTGACCAGATCCTAAACCACCTTCAGGAACAAGATTCATTTGAAAGCGTGAAGAACGAAGAGGATATCCGCGTTCGAGTCCAATGTCAGTGATATAGGGGCAAAAAATCTCAAATGAGCCGAGATCTTTCGGCAATGCACCACCCTTTTTTCTGGTAAATACATCTGTCGGCCCAGTTGTGAGATAGGGAGTAGTACCTGGTATGCGAAGTGTGCCGCTGTTTCCCATTATTTGAAGAGTTCCAGTTTCTTCACCTGTGGCCGCATCATCTAACAGGGTAATGGCCAAAGCACCGTAAATTTGGAAGATACGAACATAGAAATAGGCGAGAGTTAGACATAGTGTCTGGCGCTGTCTCCGCTCACTTTCACTCGGTTCTGTTAAATCTTTTATGGAACGAAATGCAATCGTTCCGCTCTTGTCGCGCGTGGGTGTTATTTGGAACTCAATGAACTTACTTGCGAGCGTATTCGCAAGAAAAAGCACATATTTTTTGCACTCGGACGGTGAAGAAAGTAAGTAAAAATCGCGAATATTGAGCTCACGAATCAGGTACTCAAGAATAATATCCACTATTCCACGTGTACTTTTCGTCGCTTCCAAGAGTTTTGCGTGACTTAGACCTCCTGCACTTGCGCTAGCACCAGCGCCCATCCCCTAACTCAATCCCACAGTTTTTAGTATAAATTCGCTTGACATTTCCAGCCTGCGCAAACATTTCTGAAGTGTTGCTACACTTATTTCCGAAACATCGGCAATCTGCGCAATTCCTATATCAATTTCTTCAAGTCGTTTGAACACAAATGCAATGCACCCCGCCGCCAAACTGGGTGGCATATTCTCTTGACCCAGCCCCTCTTTTTCTGCAAAATCTGCAACCTGGCGACAGAGAAATCCTAATCGCTCCATCTGTTCCCGACTTAGTGGCAGTTTGCTCAGTGGAAGATCAATGTACTCCGCTGCGCGCGTACTGCTCGCCTGAACCTTCGTCTTACTTGGAGACATTAGGCCACGCTGCCGCGCAATCGCCATAACCTCCTGCATCTGTTTCAGAGCCTTTGTAAACTGTGAACTGGTCAATCCGAAGGAATCTGAAATCTCTTTCGGCTTCCTTGGCGAACCGGACTCCTTGAGCACTAGATACAAGCAACCTGCTAACAAACTGTCCCGACTCAGTCCCTGACGACCACCGACCTCTTGCAATAGAACAAACATATTCCTTGCATTTTCAATTGCAGATGCATTAATACCGTAATTCAGACCAATTAGATTTAGACGCTCGTGTGCCTGTATGAGCGATCTCTCCTTGTATGGAACAGTGTTCCACGTATGATAACGGCGTATCTTATACATTGCTTTTGCACTTTTTCCACTGCTGCCTCCTAAAATTACTGTTCCAAGAGAAGCCTGTGGTAAATTAGGATCTTGTGGTGCACCCACACGTGTTGGATCACTACCACGATCATCGCTTGAGAAGAATCTGTACTCTGCACCACTGTTAAATGTGCGACCAACTATATGACCACAGGATCTACATACAATTATATCTGACTCGTCCAGACAGTCCTTACCGTCACAGTTTGGACAAGTATCTTCCATTGTTTGTAAGTTTTTTTCAACGGCGCCGCCGCCATCATCAAATAAAGGTATAAGAGGCGGGAGGACATCTCGCTTCTTCACCCCAATGTGTGGAAAGAGAGCCTCCATTTTGCCTAATCTCGGAGCTCGCATTATTTTTCAAATTTTGACGCACTGCAGAACAGAATGACAGATTTTCTATATGCCTCACTTTGGATGTTTCTTTTGACAGTTATAGAATCTGTTGGGCTTACTGTACTCCGGCTAAAGCAGTGGTGGTCGCCCTTTATCACTGCTCCCATATATGCTTTTGCAGTTGTACCACTTCTGATCAAAGCTCTGGATTACCAGGGTATAGGAATAGTGAATTTTGTATGGAATGTTTTCAGCACCGTCATAATGTTTATCGTTGGCATCTACTATTTCAAAGAACGCATCAATAATATTCAACAGATTGGTGTTCTTATTTCTCTACTTGGTCTGTTTCTTGTAAGTCTAGATAGTTAAGCCTCCAGAATAGTAGGTATGTCAACCTCTGTTCCTCAACAAGGCAATGAAACAAGGACTTCTATTTTGCCATCTAGTCAACCTTCTGGCATAGGATATTTAGGATCACCATATTCTGTTGCAGATAGTCTATTAACTCCTGCACAAGTGGGTGTAACAACAGGTGACAGTCTGGATGATGTGACGAATGCGGTAAAAGGTGTCGCGTTTTACACGGATATGATTGGATTCGGCCAGAGCTCATCTTCTTTTACCCAGGGTATGCCTCTGCAGCCTCTTGGAATCAACTATTTTATGAATACGGGACAGACCTGTTCCAATGGTGCGAAGATGTTTCAGTATTTTCAGGGTATTCCTCAAGGAACGGCTCTGGGTACGCGTGTGAAAGATGCAATGCAACAGATGGGGTTGCCAGGATTGCGTGGCCTGGCACCTGGTATGATGGAAGATGCGGAGTCTGCATTGGATCCGAGTCCTCTATTCAATTCATTATTTGGTTCTGGATATCCTCAATGCAGACAGGTGACATCACAGGTTGGAGATATGTATGGGAATATTCAGGATCCACAGACTGGTCAACAATGGATTGATTCGCCAGAAACAGTTACACGTGGAAGCGATGGACTCTATTATCAGACACGGTGGGTACAGGATATAGATGGCGCGGGCAATCCTGTATTTTTAACGAAAGAACAGTGGGATAGTGCGCCGAAGACTTTCAATGCTGATGGCACTCCTGTTCAGAATGTGAAAGAAGGATTTACGAATTGGTTGAATCATCCTGGAACTGTTGCTGCAGTGGGTGTACTTGCATTCATTGGCTTTTGTATGTTTCGGAAAAGTTAGGTGCTATTAGAAATGGTGCGTTTGTTGGATGGGCTCGCAATAATCGGATTGTTAATAGTAATAGGAATAGTATTAACAATCTGGTATAGGGCTTTTACTTACAAAAAAGAGTTGTTTGCAGGTGGTTGTGGTGGAGGTGGCGGACACGGCGGCGGAGGTGGACACGGCGGCGGTGGTGGAGGTGGCCACGGCGGATACAGTGGAAGATGGGGGCACGGTGGCAGGTACGGCGGGTATCGTAGCGCAGGCCCATATTATTACTCCTACGGTGGCGGATCATACGGCGGATGGCCCTTTGGATGGTGGTATGACTATGCACCCTATTTCTCAAGTTGTTCTTTGACTGGCTGCCCCTATGGCTATGTCTGCGCGATGACCGAATATGGTTCTGAATGTATTCCTAATTAGTTTGCAAAAGCACGATATACTGCAGCCGCCCCTGCACCACCAACCAGCTGTGCAACAGCATAGCCGATCAATTCACGACCCGTTAAAGAGCCATTTAACATCATTGCCAAAGAAACAGCCGGGTTCACATTGCCACCTGAAACCGAGCCAATTAAGAAAATAACAAGAGCAAGAGCGCCACCAACTATCAATGCATTACCTGCACTTGCCAGAACAGATAAGACAAGAACAAAAGTTCCGATTGCCTCAGCAAGGTAAGAGGAGTTAGTAATACGCATTCTACTGTATCCCCTAAAAAGTTTTATTTCTTTGATTTGCGATGAGATTTGCTACGTGATTGAGAACTCTTTTTTCTTCTACTTACCCTATTTCCACCGCGTTTCTGGGCCAAGCCTGATGGCCAGGGCAATCGTCTAAAATTTGTCGCTAATTCCATTGCATCCGTGTCTAAATCCACTATAACACCATTATTTCCTCTATTACCTCGTTGGAAGGTATTATTCATCATAAATTTTGGCATTATTGCAATGGGTTCTATCCGTAGCTGTGGCTGCCCAAAAGGCGCAGTCAAGGTGTATCTTTTACCCCACCTATCTCCATAAATATAAAACACACTTGTCTTCACTCCATCAATCATACAAAAAAACTCATCCAATTCCCTTTGTTTTCTTATTTCTTTTCCCTCTAATCTAAATAAAAAGGTGACAGTATCTGCCCACTCTCCTGCCTGTTCTTTTACAGAATCAAAGACCAAACTGGAAAAATATTCTTGAACTCCTGCTCCCTCTGGTGTTCCCTCCTCTTGTATTTCTCTTTCACACGCTTTTTTGAGATTTTTCTCAAAATGTGCTAAGAGTTTATCCACGACATGTTTCTTCTTCATCGGATACGATCGTTTATTCATACCCTCAGTGACCCTGTTCAAAAATGTCTTCGTACTCACTTCGTCCTGTAGCCCAAAATCTGCATAGGTTAATGCACCACCTATGTCTTTTCCGACGACCTGAACTCTAAATTTAATATCACGATTCACCGTTTTTGAAGTAATAACCAGATCAGCCGTGTCATAAAAATAGGGTTTTAGACTATAATGATCCAGTTGCTCTCCTTTTTTTCTGAAAATGTTCTTGAGAGTGGCCCTATTTCCAACAATATCAAATAATCTGTCCCCGTTTGGAAGACAACTGTGAACAGGATCCAATAACCACATTCGCATTTGTACGAGTTCATCCTCTATAACATATTCTCGTCTCATATTGAAACCAAAATATGCTGCTCTTGAAGTTTCATCAGGCAAAACAGCGGCACCAGAAGCCATACCTATTATGACACTATATTAAAACTGGCCATTTGCGGGACCAGCAGCAGGAATATCAATCGTTACAGGATTATTCGGAGGCACCTGCGCATAAGACTGCTGCAACACACAGGCGCACGAATAGTTATTCACTGTTGCTCCACCTGTTGTTCTATTGGTATCCGTCTGAATACCGACTGCCAGTTCAGTAAGTTTACTGCTATCCCACACTCCCGTCTGGCCATTAAACGTGGGAAGAACTGCACTTGAACCATTTGCAGAGTTTGCCTTGCTAACAACCTGCTGACGCGTGAAAAAATATGCAATGTTACGATCTCCACGGAGCTTCGTCAACTGAGAACTGTCGTAATTACGCGTAGTCATCTATCTACTTAGAGCCCATCTTTTCTCGTGGGGCATTGCGGAGCAGTTTTTGCGTCGTAATTATACGCGAACTGATGCACATTGATTCCAACTCCTGGAGCAACAGTTTACTCGCATACGGAATCTGAATATGTGCAAAGCGCGTCGTATTCCCACATCCGCGACAGCACCAAACACCCTCCTCAGGATTTGCAATTGCCAGCAATCCACAGTCCCGACAAGAATAGCACGAAAATGCGTCGGAACACTTCATCATACGCTCCTGTGTAAACTCCGTCATTCCGTGCCCAATCACGCAATCTCGCTCCATCTCTCCAAACCGCAGACCGCCTTCACGCGCTCTTCCTTCCGCAGGCTGGCGCGTCAACATCACCAGAGGCCCTGATGCACGACTGTGCAGTTTATCCGCCGAACAATGCCGCAGACGCTGGTAATAGCAGGGACCAATGAAGATACTCGTCTCCATCATACGACCCGTATAGCCATTGTACAGAATCTCATTACCATACGGCTCCATACCGTAGTTGTCTCTCAGAATACGCGCCAAATCATCCACTGTTGTCGCATTGAATGGCGTTCCATCACCCAATGCCCCAGCATAACAGCCAATTTTACTCAACAGTGTCTCCATCAGCTGCGCAATTGTCATTCGACTCGGGATACAGTGCGGATTAATAATAATATCTGGCACAATACCATCAGCTGTCTGCGGCATATCCTCGGGATTCAGAATCATACCCGTTGTTCCCTTTTGCCCGTGCCTAGAGCTGAACTTGTCGCCGATTTCAGGCACTCTGTCCTGACGCATACGAATCTTTACAAACGAATATCCTTCTCCGTTCCTGTTCTTGTACACCCTGTCAACATACCCCCATTCATTGTTGCGCGGAGTTTTGCTGACATCGCGATATTTCTTTGCACCCGCGGGTACAACCTTACCTGTTGGAATACGGAGCGGCACCACTTTTCCAATCAAGATATCATCGGGTGTAACATATGCATTCTCTTTAATGAAACCATCCTCTTCCAGCTTACAGTAGCTCGCATTTTTCATATGTTTCGTCTCCGCCATATCTGGCAAACAGAATCTCTCTTCCTCGCCACTGCTCTGATTTTTGCGCTCCTCGTCCTTGTAAGTGCGATAGAAGATGCTACGATAGCGACCACGATCCAGAGCACCGCGATTAATCATATTGGAGTCCTCCTGATTGTATCCCGTGTACGTCATAATTGCCACAATGATGTTCTGACCTGCAGGTAGACTCTGTGCCCCATAGAACTTGCTCATAAAGGGCGACACCATAGGAATTTCAGAGTAACAGAGCAAGTGACCGAGTGCGTCAAATCGCTCTTGAAAGTTCTTGGCATAGAGACCCATTGCCTGCTTACCCATTGCACACTGATAGGCATTGCGCGGCGACTGATTGTGGTCAGGAAAGGGAATCATTGAGGCAATCGTGCCAAAGATTACGGAAGGATGAATCTCGCAGTGAGTGAAAGTCTTGTCGCGGAGACAATCTTCAAAGTGCATCGCCATATAGACACCGTCGCTCTCACCTGCGTCCAAGTATTCAACAAGATTGCGTCCCTCTGGCGACTTCCACAGAAGCAGTTCATTCCAGTCACAGATGGCCTGAATCTGATTTCGCAGTTCTCCACTCATATCTGCACCTATTTCACGGACGCACGGAGCATATAGCACTGGGCGAATAACTCTTCCAGCCTCCGTGCTGATCCAGAGTTCCTTGTAGGCATTTTTCCAGACGATGCCCGTGTGGATATGAAGAATTCCTGAACGCTTCGCCTTTCGCAGCTTGTCAATCGTCTCAAGAGTTGCACCAGGCTCAATAACTCCGATCCAGGAACCATTCAAGAAAATGCGCACCCAGTCCACTTTTTCTCTCGCTGTTGCTGCGCGCAACGTCTTCAGAGTTCCAATATTCTGAATAAGTTTATAGACGGTAATGGGCGAACTGAAGATGCTGACCTGCGTAAGAGACGCCATATTTTTGATCACACCCACACCGTGACCCTCAGGTGTCTCGGATGGACAGATAAATCCCCATTGCGAATTGTGCAGTTTGCGCGGTGCAATCAGTTTGCCAGTCTTCTCAATCGGCGTACTGATACGACGCAAGTGTGACAGAGCAGACGCATAATTCAGACGATTGAGAACCTGGCTGACACCGATCTTACTGGGACCGCCAATTTTTCCTGATCCGAAATTTCCTGTGGCCAGTGACGATTTTAGAGCAACGTCAATAATTGTGCTTTTAATTATTTTATTAATATTGTTGATGTTGATGATCTCACCCCAATTCCCAGTTGCACGCCAAGAACCGCTGTGAATCTCTTTGCTAAGACCACCTTTGATGTCTTTTACCATTCGGTTGTTATATGTTTTACGGAACAGATCGGCGAGGAGAAATCCTGGAATATCTACGCGTTTGTTGGGATAGGCGTCACGATCATCATTTGGTAAACGCTGAGAGTAGACCCAGAGAACTTTGCGCGTCATATGTGCAAGGAAACACGCCTTCTCGTATGCGAGATCTGCGCCGCCGATTTGAGGAAACAGTTCATCTGCAATGATATCTGCGACCACCGCGGTCTTCTGAGCCTTTACCGACCAGGTTGCGATATGTTCGCTGAGCCAGGCCAGAGCAGTATCTTTGTCCACTATTTCTGTGGCCTCCAGAATGCTTTCTTCAATAATGTTGTTGAAAACATCATCGCCGTCTGGTCCCAGAATCAGATCCACTATTTCACGATCCGAGTTGATACCCAGAGCACGAAACAGAATCCAAAGTGGAATATCCGTCTTGATTCGCGGAACAGTGGCCTTAAGAGACATAATGAGATTGTTTTTCATATTGTAGACGATCTTGACGGCATTGGATTTAGGAATCTGGTCATTGTCGGGACCAATACACTTAATTTCTACCACCTCAGCTTCGCGAATGTTGCCACGTCCATTGCGGAACACGAAAGGACGATTTTCGGACATACGCTCCATAGAGATCATTACACGTTCACCGCCCTGAATGATAAAGTATCCGCCGAGATCTTCTGAACATTCACCGAGTTTGCTGGGATGTACGTGCTTCTGATCCTGCAGAAGACAGTATTTGGATCCCACCATTACTGGCACTTTTCCCAGATGGACGTTGGGAAAGATCCGAACTTTGGATTCACGAATGCCGCCGCGAGTATTATCAATGAAACTTGTAGTTACTTTGACGTCTACATTGAGTGGCGAAGCATAGGTGAGATTCCGCAGACGTGCGTCATTGGGCATCATAGGATGAATCGCTCCATTGTTCTCAAATATCGTCGGTTTACGAATACTAATGCGCTCAAACTCGAGAGCAATCTCATATTCGTGATTGACCGCTGTTGCCACGGCGGTGGTGGCAGCGACACACGGTTTCGTTGCACTATCACTCTTTTCTTCCTCCTCATCTTCTGTTGCTGTTCCCGTTTCTATACTGTTTTTTGCTTGTGTATTGTCGTCTGTCCGCGTTGCAATAAGAGCATTGGCTGCGGAAGTGCTGAGACCAGTTGCCGCAGCAAGTGCTGAACGGGGTCCTGCAAGAGGTATTTCCGGTGATCCACGGACTATAATAGGATTTGCCATATGGATGATTTCAGGAATATCCACCTCCATAAATTGGTTGAAAGATTCAATCTGATGGGCGAGAATATGACGTCCATCTGATTGATTGAAGTAAATGTCCAATAAATGGCGATAGGATGGGAGATTTATCAGTGAGGTCGACATTTTTATTTCTGAACCGCTTTGAGCGGCTGTAGGCATACCTGATAATCAAATTTTGCCATTTTTTAAGCTCTTCTTCAATCAGGCAATATGTCTCAGCAGAATTCTGGACAGGCTGAGGTACGACAATTTAGTGTGGTGGGTGGACCAGAGGTTTTTGGTCAGAAAGCACAGAAAAGAGGCGGCGGTGCAGGTGCAGGTGCAGGTGCAGGCACTCGTAAAAAGGCCACACAGGAAGGTGGAACAGAAATTGCGACAGCTGGTGTTGTTCCACTGGCCCAAAAAACTCCTGTTACCGCCTATCGTGCACCGAGCAACTTGCCACTTCAAGGCCCACCTATTTCCGCAGCATTTCAGCCTCTGCTAGCCACAGGCGGTGCCCACGGTACAACAACGCGCAAAGTTTTTCTGCAGAAATCAGATAATACCCATAAGAAAGTTCATTTAAATCCCAAGAAAAATAAAGTGCTCCCAGTAAAAGGGGCAAAAGTCGGTAAAACACGCAAAATATCACTCGGTCTGCCAACACTGCATCGTCGTATTACACGGGCCAGAAGAATTCGTAAAGATATTGATGAAATACCGATTGAAAAGCTTAAAGAAAAATTAATTAAGGCAGGTCTAGTTCGTGATAATACAAAGGCACCAGAATCTGTTTTGCGTCAGATTGCATCCGATGCGAGAATCTTGGGGGAAAAGGGTCTGTAGAGTTTAGACCAACGAACATTTAGACCCGTGAACCATTTCAAAATGTTCACGGGTCTAAACTTCCCTCTCCAATGTATTCTATAGCAACAACAAACAAGAATGTACTCCCTATATCAGACTCGTCTGAAAGAGTACCAGACCAAATACGGTCCCAAAACAACAGTTTTTCTACAGGTCGGTTCTTTCTATGAACTCTACGAAATCCAGGACCCCACAACTGGAGAAACCACCTCCAATACAAAGGAAGTTGCGGATTCAATTGATCTACAATTTGCTGTGCACAAGGGTGAAGCTCCAGGTGGCCTTGATGGTCTCGTTGCAGGATTTCCTGACTATGCTCTTCATAAATGGGCCGCGAAACTCACATCACAAGGATATACGGTCGCCGTCATTGATCAACAGAAAAATGCGCGCGGCCAGGTAACAGAACGATCTCTTGCCCGCATCCTATCACCATCCACCCACGTGGAAGCAATTTCTTCCACTATAACACCCTATACCACAGTCATCTATTTCAATGCAATATCCACCTCCAATTCTCCTCAGTTCGGTGTAGCATCTCTTGATCTAACCACTGGACAGACGACGACATTTATGGGACAAACACAGGGACGTTCCGAAACGTGGACAGCCGATGCTCTTGTTCAGCATTTGACGGTTCTGCAGCCGCGCGAAATCATTATTTACTGGCACTCGGCCGCCAGCTCCCCCTTATCACCTCCTAAGAATCTTATTCAACTTCTGTCTATTCCCTCTCAGACTTCCACTCTGATTCGTGAAATTTCGTCCATAGGGACTTTCGCGAACTCCACAGCCTCATCCGAATATCTGCGCAAGCAATTTAATATCCGCTCTCTCCTACCACCAACATCCTATCTCCATTTGACGGATATGTCCTCACCAGACACTACCGCGCTCCTGTATCTATGCCAATTTATTGAAGAACATCTGCCATCGCAGGCGGCAAATCTGACTAAAAACACTCCTTGGCGGCCAAACCAGCAACTCATCTGTGGCAACCACGCTCTTACGCAACTTCAGATAACCTCGCAGACCACCCCACAAGAATCTCTCCTATCTCTTTTTACCTCCACTGCGACCCCAATGGGAAAGCGCGGTATTGCATCGCGTCTTTTGCGGCCACTTTCCGATTCCGCACGCATTCAAGAACGTCTGGATCAGATTCGTCAGTTCATATCTTTACCTTCTGACACACGGAAAGCAATACTATCTCCTCTTCGCCTATGTCGTGATCTTCCTCGTCTTCATCACCGTGTACAGACTGCAACCATAGATCCAGCAGATTTTTCAGCAATTCAACAGACCTATTCCTCGGTTGATGCTCTTATGTCAGTTCCTGGCATTCTATCGCCTCCATTTTCGGAACAGGCGTGGTCGGTCTACAAGAGCATTTGGATTTCGGTAATTGATCAAACCAAGGCATTCACATTTCTTCAGACTCGTGAAGATCTTACGCCATATAATCCGCACACATTTTCCGAAATAGAGACAATTGAAACCAGTATTCAAACGACGAAAGATTCATTTGAAAAAGAGCGAAAAGCTGTAGCCCGTGCTGCACGTCTATCTGAAGACAGTCTACGTCTCGAAGCCCGCGAAAAAGAGCCATTCGGTATTAAGGCCACAAAGGCACAAATGGCGGCGATCAAACTCCGTCGTCAAGATCTTCCAAAAGATACGGAACTCACTGAACTGAAATCCAATGGATGGGTTGAGACACCCGCGCTAGCCGCTCTCAATCGTCAACTCCTTAAAGAGCGTCAGGAACTCGCACAGATAGCCCGTTCCACTCTATTGCAGGTCTGTCAACGGCTTTCCGAGGCTGGACAGACAATCTGGACACAAGTGGAAGATTGGCTCACTCTGCTGGATGTAACACAGACTCTTGCCACGACTGCTGAAATGCGAGGATGGTCCTATCCTGTTATTCATCCGCCCGCGACAGAAGAGACACCTTCATCTGTAAAAATTCTGGGTCTTCGTCATCCTCTTGTGGAAGCTACAAACAGTCGCGTCAACTATGTTCAGCACGATATTCAACTCGGCTCCACAGATTCCGAAAACGGTATGCTCATTTACGGTATGAACGCGAGTGGAAAATCAACACTAATGAAGGCAGTAGGTATAGCCGTACTTCTTGCACAGGCGGGGTGCTATGTCCCAGCACGATCAATGGAGCTCACTCCTTTTACAGCAATCTACACACGTATTCTCAATCAGGACAATATCTTTGCAGGTCTTTCCTCTTTTGCCGTAGAAATGTCGGAACTGCGTGATATTCTGCGAGCTGCAGATCACCGATCACTTGTTCTAGGGGATGAATTGTGTGCGGGAACAGAGTCAACGAGTGCAGAGGCTCTTGTTGCGGCAGGAATAAAATGGCTGGCGAATGTGCGATCAAAATTTATCTTTGCAACACATCTGCATCATTTGCCTGCGCTTCTTAGCACTGCCGAACTCAATCTCGCGATCTATCATTTGCACGTCGCCTATGATCCTTTACGGCAAAAACTGGTATATGATCGTGAACTTCGACCAGGTCCTGGATCTTCACTCTATGGCCTGGAAGTCGCACGAGCAATGGATTTACCTCTCGCTTTTATTGAGGAAGCGCTCACGAATCGTCATAAAATTCTTGGGACTACACGGCAAGAGGATGCAGGTACTTCGCAATATAATGCAAATGTTGTTCTACGGGCGTGTGAGCTCTGTGGGAAAGGTGTGACAGGTGAGTTGGAGGTTCATCATATTGAACCGCAAAAACTGGCCAAGTCGGGTGTGCTACTGAATGGAAAAAACGTACATAGTGCAGCTAATCTTATTACTATCTGTGCAAAATGCCACGACGCACATCACGCTGGCCAACTCCCTATTTCACCGCTTCTTCAGACATCGGATGGATATGAAAGATCATCAACCACCACGACCGAGACACGAGTAGTAGCTACTGCAGCTGGCTCAAAATGGTCGGAAGAGGAACGTGAGCAAATAAAGGAAGTTCTTGCAAAGTACAGTCAATTATCTTTAAAGGCCATTCAAGGCTACTTGAAAAATAATTATAATATTTCTATTTCCACATCAACTCTTTCTCAATTTAGGAAAAACTAGATCTATGCACCGCCGCCGCTGCTGCCACCGCCACCAGGTCTGTTCTGCGCAGCATTCTTCTCCAGAACATTCACACGTGCCTTTAATACATTTACTTCAGACTGTGAAGTATTGAGTGCTTTCCGGAGCTCCTCAACTGAAGACTGCAAGCGGTTGATCTCAACACGGAGCGGATTGGATGCCTGGTAATTCAAGCCAGCACTGTAGAGCACAGACGTCATTCTAGCAGACTCTCGGAGTTATTAAGCACTTTATAAAACGCACACGCCTCATTCACCTCATCCCACCCCACCCCACCCCACCCCACCCAAAAATTTGACTTTATTGAATCCGAACTAACGGTAAACGGGTTTAAACCGATAGATTAGTAATAGGATATAGAAATGATTATTCCTGTACGTTGTATGAACTGCGGATTTGTTCTTGCAGACAAATGGCTCTATTTTCAAAAGCGCGTAAAGGAACTCCGTGCACCATCACAGAATTCAACTATTTATATGGATGGTACCTCTGTTCCCGATACTCCAGAACGTCGTACATTTGAAGAGCTCGGTATGAAACGAATCTGTTGTCGCAAGCATTTTCTGACACACGTTGATCTTATTGAGTCGGGTAAGTAATAGAGTACTGATAAATAAATTAGACCAATGAACATTCAAAAAAAAAGGTCATTGGTCTAATGTATTTCTCGGCAAATCCGCAGTATCAATGACTCGCACCAAAGGTGCTTAACATGGATACTTTACGGTAAATAGAATAGATAAGATGGAGCTATTTCTTCCATCCCTTTTTATTTTTTTACTATCGGCTCTGGTCGTTGTCTTTATAGTTCCGCGCCTTTCTCCGCTTATTATCGCAAGTCTTTCCATTGCACTCCTGGCGTTCGGTATCTATCACCATTTTCACATCTTTTGGAACGAATATAGAACCGCAACCTGGTCAGATCAGCTAAAACTGTTTGCACCCGGTATTATGTTAGCACTCATTCTGGCCTATGTTCTGTTTGCAATTGTTTTATTTTTTACGGGCGGTTCAGTGCCCGTTCCATCTATGCCAAATGTGCAACTCCCTGCCGCCAACACTGCAACCAATGTTGTAACCTCTACTCTCAATAATGCTCTGAATATGGTTTTACCCAATTCTGTTGCAGTTGTAGCACCCCCTAATACCAATAAGAATACTGAACCCACGCCAACTCTCGGTTTACCGACACTTACTGCACCTTCAGCTGAAACCAAAAACAATAGGGGGCAGAATTTAACTAAGAGTTTCTTAGCGGCTATTTAGTTTACTAAAATAGAGCAGACACGGCGAGATGAAACATCCACGTGCACATACACAGAAAAAGCGCCGCAGCAGCAGCAGCAGTGGCGCCAAGAAAATGGATGTTCTTACAATTCCTGAACTGCGGCGTGCATTCAATTACATTGAAGACTACGGTCAGACTCTAGTAAAGAAACCGACGGCACAGGCCGTTGCCAGCTTTCAAGATGAGTGGCAAAAGGTGTTCAAGAAAGAAATAGATCACAAGGCTGCAGCGGCCTACATAGCCCATCTCAAAGATCTGGTGCAACACGCGCCGAAACACGCGCCGAAACACACGCGTAAGCATCGCAAACACCGCGGTGGTGCGGCGGCTCTTGATGGCGCTCCGCTAATGCATACGGATCGCGCAGGTGTCTATATTTCCCCTGGCGTAAACCAGGGATCCTATGCCCTAGTCCCAGCCTATGTGGATAAAGGGTTCTGGAATCCCGAACAGGCCCATCAATATGATCCAGTCCCCTATCAAACCAGCTATCCTACACGAGTGCCGTTTGGAATGGGCTCCAATCAGGTAGGTGGTATGGCCCCTCTAGATCAAGCCTTTAGTCTTTCAGCAGTCAACCAGGCAATGTTTCGTCCAGTCCCCTCATCTGTACCCCCATCCCTCGGCCAAGATGCAACCACGGCCTGGAATGGCCAACCTCTCGGTGCCTCTCCCGATCCGACGCAGACAAGACTATCCTATCAAATGGCACCGAATGCAGGACCCCGCAGTATTCCAACGGCCGAGCCTATTAAAGTTCAACTAAGTGATATTTCTACTAACTAAAGACCCATTGCCAAAATAGGATGTCGTCGGCGCCATCAGACACAATTACCAAAGATCAGGCACAACAGGTTGCCAGATCTTTGATAGACACATATTTTCGTACAACACCCTATCCCTATACTCGGCATCATATTGATTCCTATGACCAGTTTCTTCAGAGTGATCTTGTTAGTATAGTTCAATCACAGAATCCTGTACTTTTGCTGAAAGAGTTACTTGATCCCGCCGATAACACATATCGTTATCGTGTAGAAATTTTCATAGGCGGCGAGACGGGTACTGAAATCGAAATAGGTACTCCGACAGTCAGTCTTCAGAATACGGAAGAGGTTCGTCTTCTTCTGCCAAATGAGGCACGTCTCCGCAATTTGACCTATGCATCAACAGTCTATGCCAATATTCTCGTGAAAATAACCTATACCACGATGGACGGCGGCGTGAAGACCAGTCGTGATATTTCGCCAGCTGCGAACACCTTTCAGAAATTCCCCCTCTTCAAAATCCCAATTATGCTCCATAGCAGATATTGTATTCTTCACGGAAAACCGAAAGAGTTTCTTCGTGAAGCAGGTGAGTGTCCATATGACAATGGCGGCTATTTCATTGTGGACGGCGCGGAAAAAGTGCTGATCACGCGGCAAGAACAGGCCTTCAATACTCTCTATATCACTCCACAGAAAGATCCACTCGTAAAAATCTACTCCTCTATAACCTGTCTGTCACCGCAAACACGTACAACGAAGAGGGTCAATATTGCATATATGCGCCGCGATGACACTATACAGATAAGTCTTCCCTATGTCCGCAAAGCGATTCCGCTCTTTGTACTGTTTCGTGCTCTCGGATTTCAGTCCGATGAGGCCATTCTACGTCTGATGTATCCAGATTTTGAGGCACCTGAGGCGAAACTGATGTTGCCGAAACTCCAGGCCTGTATTGTGGATGCGTTCCCTTTTACGACCACCTATATGGCAATACAGTATATCAAGACACTTACGAAAGGTTTCAGTGAGGCACACGTTCTGGATATTATTCGTAACCAGCTGTTCACGCATCAGCCGAACGATGCAACAAGTCAGGCACTCTTTTTGGCGGATTGCGTGCGCAGAATCTTGCGCGTAAATGAGGGATTTGATGGGCCGACTGACCGTGACGATACGCGCAATCAGCGCTGTTTGACATCTGGATTTCTGACGCAACTTCTATTTAATAATGCCTACAAACTGTGGCGAAAGGCGTTTGTTCTGGCAACAGAGAGGGAATATGAGGCGAATAAAAAGGTGCTCTATAAAGACGAGAATTTCACCAACATTTTTCAGCCAGGAAACGCCGCAAAAATCTTTGAACAGGGTCTTCTCACGGAACAGATTATGCGCGGCTTCCGCGGTCGTTGGGATTCAGGTCTCGGTGAAGAAAAGTCAGGAGTTCTGCAGGCTCTTTCCCGTCTCTCCTACTGTGATTTTATGTCCCACTGTCGTCGCGTAGTTCTGGATTTTGACACGGGAATGAAACTCACGGGTCCTCGCAAACTGCACACGAGTCAATATGGATATTTCTGTACATCTGAAACACCGAGTGGTGCAAGTATCGGTATTACAAAAAATATGTGCATTATGGCCGCAATTTCAACGGCAGGTGATGTAGCTGGTTTGCAGACCTGGTTGCGGAACAAGGGACGGGTCTATCTTGCCCAGGATTTAACGGATGACCAGCGCGCAGCCTTTGTCCCCGCCTATGTCAATAATGGATTCTTCGGTATGACTGCGAAACCCCAGCTCTTGACGGAGGTTCTACGGCTTTTCAAGCGGACAGGATGCCTACCCTATTCCTCCTCTATCACCTTTTCCATCCGCGAACGCCGCGTGCAAATTTTCCTGGATGAGGGGCGCCCTCTGCGCCCTCTTGTTGCCTTAGATACAGGAGCGGTCATCCCTGTAGCCCGTCTTCGTAGACTGCGCACGTGGCGAGATCTAGTTCTGGGTTCGCATCCGAGTCGCACGGAGGCGCAACTTTCCTCCACTGCATTTGTGGATCCTCTGCCAAGTTCCACTCCACTGGAAGCATATGTGGAAGCCCTTTTGCCTCATATTGGTGTTATAGAATACATAGATCCCTATGAACAGAATGAAGCATTTATTGCAAACTATCCTGAATATATACGCCCAGAAACGACACATATAGAGGTGCATCCGTCCACAATTATGTCACTGATGACTACACTCATCCCTTTTCCCAATCACAATCAGTCTCCACGCAACCAGCTATCGTGTTCGCAATCCAAACAGGGTCTTTCCATCTATGCCACAAATTGGCAGAACAGATTTGATAACACTGCGCATATTCTGTGCTATGGCGAGGCACCTCTCAGTCGTACAATCTATTCCAACTATTTGGCCGAGGGACGCATACCATATGGTCTCAATATTGTACTTGCAATAGCGTGCTGGTCTGGCTACAATCAGGAGGACGGTATTGTAATGAATTACGACGCAGTACAACGCGGTATGTTCCGTTCTGTCGCCTATCGTTCCTATGAGACATTTGAAGAGGACGATGAGATGGCGAAGGTGAAGGTTCGTTTCGGCAATCCTGCTAAGATTGCGAGTTGGAAAGATCTCAAGCCAGGATTGGATTACAGTAAATTGGACGAGCGCGGGTTTATTCGTGAGGGGGAGTATTGCGATGAGAATACGGTTTTGGTTGGGGCATATATGACAACGGAGACTGGTCAGATTTCAGATTCTTCTCTCACTCCGCAAGTTTGGACACGAGGACGCGTTGAAAAGATTGCAATAACGGTCAACAATGCAGGTCTACGTCTAATAAAAATCCGCGTCGTCCAGGATCGTATTCCAGAATTGGGTGATAAATTTTCAAACAGACACGGGCAGAAGGGAACAATAGGTGCACTTCTGCGTGGACACGATATGCCGCGGACGGCGGATGGTATCGTGCCAGATATGATAATGAATCCTCACGCTATTCCTTCTCGTATGACGATTGCACAGAATCTGGAACAGCTTCTTGGAAAAACGGCGGCGGCGACAGGTGCAGTTGGTGATGCAACGGCGTTTATGAATGACGGCAGTCCAGAGGATCAGATTGGTGCGATTTTAGCCGCAAATGGGTATGAGAAATATGGCAATGAGCTTCTCTATAATGGCCAGACGGGTGAGCAAATTCCTGCTGCAATTTTCATTGGACCAGTATATGGTATGCGTCTGAAGCATATGGTGGAAGATAAATGGCAGGCGCGCGGCAAAGGGCGAAAGGAGCAGCGCACGCATCAGCCAACGGGTGGACGTGGGCAACAGGGTGGTCTAAAGATCGGTGAGATGGACCGCGATGCGATTATAGGGCATTCTATGACAGGATTCTTCCGCGAGTCTTTTATGGAGCGCTCAGATGGTGCGACGATACCGCTCTGCACATCGTGTGGTACTATTCCTATTTATAATCCTCGCCTGGGTATCAGTGTCTGCCCACTGTGTGAAGGACCAGTGAAATTTGTGGGGGATAGACCGTCCAATTTTGAGCTGCTGCCGCCGCTTGGGAAACCGAAGGGAAGAACGGTGGAGGTTGAGATGCCGTATGCGACGAAAGTTCTGACACAGGAGTTGGAGACGTATATGAACATTGGTCTTCGCTATATCACAAGTGCGAATACACAGATGCTGCAACCTTATCACCTCAGTGCGAAGACGGATGAAATTGTGAGAGAATTGCCGAACAGAATTCTTCCAACGCTGGCGGTTCCTGAGGTGATTGAGCCAGTAGATGTACAGACGGTGACGGTGGAGCAGTTGCGGGAAATGGGAGCAGATGTGGGGGCATTGCAACGTGCACTGAATGAAGTTGACGCAGCTAGACCACCTGTATTACGGGAATATGAGCCAGAGATCAGTGAAGAAAATCAGGCGATGGAGGACGCTGCCGCTGCTGCCGCTGCCGCCCCAGTAGTTGAGTTTCCTGAAACGAATGAAGATCTCGGACCAGTAGAAGAGGTTGATTTTTCAGATCTTCCGCCACTATTACCTGCGAACGAGGGACTAGCGCAGCCACTGCCACTGCCACAGCCACTGCCTCCTGCTGTTCCCAATGGACCACCGACAATCGCGGTTGATACGTCCCCAGAGGCAATGAATGCAGATGGATTGAACACTTTGCCAAGAAGAAGTCGCACGGAGGTGGAGTCAGAGACCACAAGAAAACTATTGAACACTGTCCCCGCAAAAGCTGCAGCGCAGAATATTGAACTACCCGCCGCAGCCGCAGGTCAATCCGTAATTGTTCGTAAATTAGGAGCGGATACTGCACCTAACAATGAGATTGATTAGCACTAAAATTTGAATAACATAAACGGCACAGGCAATAGGCATTACAAAATGAATTTTGAAATCGTGGACCAAATCTTTCGCAGTCGCCTGGTTCTTCTAAATATTCTGGAGGAGCAAGGTTATGATGTCGCTCCGTTCAAAAAGTTTTCGCCAACAGAAATCGCAGTGGGGGCAGAGTCGCTCCCGGCTCTCGGATTTGTTGCAAAATCTGTCGCAGATCCGTTAAAGACAGTACAGGTTGTGTATGCAAATTATGCGCGACCTCGTATTGAGAAATTCTTGACAGAGGAAATTCCAGAGGACGACGCAAATACGGAGGTTGTGTTTATGATTCTGGATCTGGTCGGTGATGCACATCACGCGATTGCGAACAAGTACTGGCAACAGCGTAAGCTCAAAGTCCGTTTCTTCTCGGTGCAGATTCTGACATTTGATCCGCGGATGCATATGCTTGTTCCGAAACACGAAATTGTTCCTTCCGAGGAACATAAGGCGCTTCTTGAAAATCTGTATGTGACTGCCAAAACGCAGCTGCCCCTCATTCGCTATCACGCAGACCCTATTGTGCGAGTGCTCGGTGCAGTTCCAGGTGATATAATTAAGATTACTCGTCCGTCCCCATCATCTGGCACCTATGTCTTGTACAGAACAGTCGCGCCATAAAGGTTAGACCCAATTAGAGTAATCGTAAAATGCAGTCTTGGGTGGATCAAAAGCAGGGGTTCCAACAGCAGTATCAGACTCTGTCCACATATCAGCAGCAACAGTTGCCAAAAGATATTCAGAATCTTCAGCAGTCACTTGCAACATTTGTATCACAGGGAGGAGTTGCACAGGATCCTGCTAATAATGGACCCTATGTCCAAATCCAGCAGGCAGCGCAGGCGATCAATTCAGCCAAACAGCAATTTCAGGCGTTGAATACAAACATAGCGAACGCAATACAACAGATCTCATCTTCCAATGATATGGGAAAACTGCTTCTGGACAATGGACAGTTACAGCAACAGATACAGGCGCTCGAAAAAACTCGCCAAGAGGCAAATGAGGATGCACAGACCTCTGTATTACGAGATGATCTGCTCCGGTCCCAAAATAGTGATATAACGTCCCATAAACTTTTTTTACTGGGTCGTCCACTGAAGCATAATTCAGTTCCGATTATCTGGGCGTTTGCCGTTCTGTTTATTGGTATTTCTTTGCTGATTTTCCAGCAACTTTCTCCTATTCCGAATGTATTGACCTATTTCGTTGGAATGCCGTCCTCGTCCTCGTCCTCGTCCTCGTCCTTGTCCATATTTGACTTTCTTGCGGATGCACGTGTATGGGGAGCTCTTTCAGCATCTCTGTTGATAGTCGTTGTATTCCTCTCACTCAAGATTGCAAATGTTATATAGTCGCTGTCGCTGCCGCTGTCGCGAAATCCCTCATTCAAATAGTGATATGTCCTTCTGTGGCAAACAGCAAGCAACTGCTCTGACAGATAGTGATCTGACAGCGCAGTTTGGTTCTTTAACGCAGCCAGGCCTGATTCCTTCCGACGGCTTTCCGCAGGATCAGCGAGATGATCGTGGACTATTGAATAAGAGTTTTGTGCAACAGACTGTGACACAGATGCTCAATGCTGGTCAGGTGCCGAAGCCGCCACATGGCAATAGTACCTCCGCCGCCGCAGTTGAAGAATTTGCGAAAAAGGATGCTGCATTTATTGCCTCTCTGAAAGCCGAATACTGTTTCTATGACTCACGTTATAAATATGCACTTCAACAACTGATTGCCAAACTTCAGATTGGGTATACGAACAATGATCAGACGAATGCGACTCTGATTCAAAAATATCTGAAGGCGACGCAGGGTCTGAATCAGCGACTCAATGATCTTTCACAGATTACGAATGAGCTCACGAAGCAACGTCTGCAGCAGACGCAGGATCTGAATTCGGAAATAAATTCTCTAAATAGCGAACTTGCATCCAAATCAGAGAAACTGGCGGAACAGAATAAGATTTTATCCAGTCAACAATCAACGGCTCTTCTATATAAAGATATGGTTCGTTACACGAAAGAAAAAGCGGATGCAAACAATAATCTTTTGACCCTTTACAGTTTTCTCAATATTGTTGCACTCGGTCTTCTAGTATACGTGTATAGATCCGCAGAATGATTTATCGGCCTGCGAATAGAATGAACACGATTGAAGAGCCGACTCAGCAGAGCCAGACTACGCCGCCGCCTGTTCTTTCAGCTGTATCTGTCTCTGATTTCGGTGTCACGTACAATCCTGCCATCCTATTTCGTATTCTCAATGATCGTATTGCCACACTAGAAAAAAGAGTACAGGAGCTTGAAAAAACCCGCCCTCAAAATAGCAATGGCAACTGTTGATCAGGCCGTTAAATTTACACAACTGTTTCAAGACGTGGAACTCGCACAGGCCCTGCAACAGTTGCGCAATGATCCGCAGGCAATGCAACGTTTTCTGCAGGATGCCCAGAACAATCTGTATAAGGATGTTACTCAGAAAAAGGATGATATGTTTCAGAAAGTGTACGGTGATCTGGAACGGGCTTCGTCTACACAGAAGGCAGTCTACTATTACAATATTCGTAACAAGGATTTGAATTCTTTACAAGATGCGGTCTATAATACACAGAAAGAATCTGCTGATGCAGTTCTGCACGACCGTGATCTGGCAAAGAGACAGTATGAGATAAATCAGTGGTCCTCTTCCAATAAAATGGACAGTCTATTTGTCTATAGCCAGGCTTTTATTTTTATCTGTACGGCTATTCTTGTCAGCTATCTCTGGATACAGGGGATAGTATCATCAACCATTTTTACAATTATTGCAGCAGTTCTACTGGTGATTTTCGTATTAACGATTGTAAATCGCGCACAATACACCAATTTCTTGCGTGATCAGCGCTATTGGAATCGTAGGCAGTTTCCCACTTTCCGAGGTATTCCTGTACCTAATATTTGTGATACACAGACGATTACTTCAGCTACTACGAGTGTAGAAGATACGATACAACAAATGGAACAACAGGTACAGAGTGGTGCTCAGATCATTCAGCAAAATACATAAATGATATGTAAATAGCTATGCAGGCCCCTAATCCGCCACCCGTTCAACAGAATGACCAGGCCGCAGTCTGTAAATCTACAAACCAGCTCGCACAGGTTCAGCAGCAACTTCAGCAATGCACGTCAACGGCCGATCAGCAAAATATGCAATCTGTGCTAGGACTCATTAGTACGGCACAGGCCGATTTTGATAATTTGAACACGTCCTATAATGATATGATGCTGACGGGTGATAGTCTATTTGGCACTGTTCCGAATTCCACGGCAGTGCGAGATGTTGCACAGAGAAATGGTGAATTGAAGGCACGTCTTGCAGAGTTACAGAAAGAAATAGGAGAATTACAGGCAACACAGGAACGTGCAGATCGTGATTTCTTGGATACGAAGGCGAATCTTCCAGAACGTGAGGTGACAAAAGTGGTGAACGTGATTGATGACTATACTCTGGTGGTATTTATGGTGTCCTACATATTTCTGGTTCTTTCTCTCTCCTATTGGTACATATCCACTAGTGGTTTCACACCAACATCTATTGGAATAGCTGTAGTTGGATCCGTTCTTGGAGGAGGTCTGATTTTTGTTTTGATGATGTATCTGTTTTAGACACGCGTTCTATAACCCGCTTAACTTTATAAAAAAAGATAATAAAAAATATTTATTATCTTTTTACAAACTCCACTCAGCACACCCACACAATCCTCTGGAATTAGTTCGCACCATTCTCTGCCTGCTCTTTTTCCCACGCCTCCAAATCTTCATCGCTTTCAAACACCTGCAGCCGCTTAAATGTCTTCTTATCTCCAGGAACACCATATTCATCCTCCATTCGCTTCTGTAGTTCGGCAATGGTAAGACGTTTCGCACCTGTTCCACCCACTTCACTCCAGTTCCTATAGGCGCGCCAGATCTCTTTGATGGTCGTTTCCGCACCAGCACACGAGCGCAACCGCGCCTGCTTGAACTTGCCAAAGGAGTCAAACTGGGCACGATAGTTCTCTGATGCCGCTCGCACACAAGCAGGAATAGGCTCTATCCCTTGACGCAGATACTCTGTTTCATATACATAGACTAGGCGGGCCATAAAGGTCTGGCGCCAACGTTTCAGTTTAATATCCAAATTGTTATCTCGCGGATACACATTTTTCGCGGGATCTATATCCTTTGCCTCCTCAGGATCATCCGCATTTACGAACTTGCTCTCAAACACTACGGCCATAACGCGCCGCCAGGTTCCGCGATCCATTGCGTGAATTGCGGGGAAACGGTTACAGAGCATAAACATTTTGCCAGTAATCTGAAACTTGCTCTGATCCTCGAACAGACCACGCGCTTCCACCACATCTTCACCAGTGAACTGTTTCATTCGCGACGTATTCAGCGGCTCACCGTCGTCAGGCTCCGCCATATAGATGAAGCGCCGATTGCGCACAGCCATAATATCAGGATTAGCAGCACCTGAATCTGGACGCTTGCGTGTTAGGACAGTGCTCTGAAGAGACGTCGCATAATCGCCCAAGACCATTGACATAAGATCCACCAGCTTGGACTTGCCATTACCGCCAACGCCAATCCACGTGTCATACCGTTGTTCGCGATTGGTGCCCTCGAGACACGAAGCCAGTTTCCGCCACATATATGCACGAAGTTCAGGACGAGGAAACACTTTAGCCATAAAATCATCAATCTCGATATTTAGAGGATCCGCGGGATCATATTCAATGTACTCAAGAGGATCGCACTGTTTCGGCAGCCATCTGCCCGCCATAAAGCTGATATAGTCATCTGGCCGCCCTTCACGAAATGCAGGACGATAGCCGATTTTCCCATCTGCGCCAGTAAATTCTTCGCGCAAATTGAGTACACCGTTCGCAAACCCAATGAGATACGGATTTGAATTGAGTTTCTGACCGAACTCGTCCTCATAGAACATACCGACACACTCTTTCATAACGCTGTCCTTGAACCCTGCAGTGAACAACTTTTGCTGAATGTCGTGCAGAATTTTAAAACGCTTCGCCGCAAATTCGTCCTCCTTATCCCGCAATTGCTTCCTGTAACTGTCCTTCGCGGCATCAATCCTGTCCCACACGTCACCAATCATTGCATTTCGCATCTCCAGTCCCTGTACCGACTTTTGCCAAGAGTTTCCGTCGTACTTGTACCACTCCGTTTTCTTACTGTCTACGGACGCTTTGAAAACTCCAGAATACATTTTGTGAATCAGTCGTGCAATATGGGTATGAGTGCTCTCCAATTTCAGTTTAATGTAGTCCACTATATCACTATCCACCAGATCACGATAGGCGACAGGATTATCTGTCTGTGCCCACTTTTTCAGAGAACCGAGAGTGAATTTCCGTCCGCTGTAGTTCCATCCGCGTTCCCAATCCCGCTGAAGTGCTGCAATGTTGTTCCGACTGAACTTGGGACTGCGTGCGCTCCAGTTCATCCAGCATTCAAACATTGCCTCGCTCGGATCAATGTTGCGCAAACACCAGCCGACTTCCATCCAGGTTGCATAGCCGTTTGCGCGCTCCGTGGAAAGACAATTTTCAACCAGTTTGCGGGCGAGTTCAATCTCTTCAGGAGTGAAGCCACCTACGCCCCAGTTTTGAAATATGTCGCAACTCACAAGTTCATTTACGCCTGCTGCTGCTGTTGTGCCCGTTCCTGTACCAGTGCCTGCACCCTGTTCCGCAACTGGATCACCGTTATCTCCTCCTGTCGCCGCAGCCGCCGCCGACTCGCTAAAATGCGGGCGCACAACATTCATTAGTCTGTCCCATTCATCCTTTACCTCTTCGCGCACTTGAAGACTAAGCCCTCGTATCTTGTACCGAATACTTAGAATTTCAAGAAGATCACGAGGATGGAATGCACTCGCATCGTCCTCTTCAAGTTCACCAGATTCAATATTGTACACGTATAATCCTGTGACACTGTATGCAGGAATATCTGGTTTACTCTCGCCATACATAAACCATCCAGCTTTCTTGAATACTGCCTCATCAAAGATATCACGTTCTGCATTCGTATATCCTGTATCACCGAAGGCAGTACGAACTGCGCTATGATCTAGCATTCGTTGCCGAATCACCTGATGATACTCGGCAGGCATACTCAGTTCACGACAATGAATATGAACACCGTCTTTGATTATCTTGCCCTGTTTCTTATCTTCATAGGGTGACGGGCGCAACAGAACCCAGATTCGGAGTGTATCCAAACCAGAGCTAGAAAGATCAAAGAAATAGTTGAGCGTGTCAATGTAGTCAACGATGAAGTTTTGAATGTGATCCATAGTAAATCGTCGTACTAGACCACTGTCACTAGGATATTTCAAATCCAGATCAATAGTGACAGGTGTTATTCCATCAGGACGACGCTGTTCCACAAGATTGTTCGGTCGCAGTTTGCGAATAAATAGATATTCATTGAGAAGTTCAAGAAACTCAGGATAATATGCATCTTCCACTATCCATCGTCCCTTCATAGCCCCCATACCAGTTAGGGAACAGGTGGAGCCAGGACGCACTGCGCGATTTGCAAGAAAGGTTCGCAGACGCTGTTCCACGTCTGCATTTTGCAGAGCTACTTTTGCGCTCATTGTGCTTTCTACTATTTCCGTTGCGAGCATCATTTTTGTCAAATTTTCGTGCACCTAAAATTGAATTACTTATGTTCAATCTAGTAGGTATAGGAATGAAATTCTGTCCCGTTGACGGTTATTATCTGTATCTGGATGGTGGCCTGAGTACTACAGATAATCTCCGACGGATTTGTCGTCGTTGTGGGTATCAGGAAGAGGACAATAAGGGTGGTCTAGTTCTGGAGACGGATCTTCAAGAGCGGACGTCTGAGGGGTATAAGATTCTGATCAATGAATTTACGACGCAGGATCCTACACTGCCGCACGTGGACAATATCAAGTGCCCGAATGTCTCTTGTGCATCGAACGCATCATCTGGGGCCAAACGGGACGTGATTTATTTGAAATACGATCCAGTGAATCTGAAATTCCTCTATATCTGTACTGTATGCGATACCCGTTGGCGCTCGAACTAAATTGCGGCCAACTAAAACTTCACAACGTGTCCAAAATAGAGCCATAGCATCATACCAAAGATGGCTTTAGAGCTCACATCTAGGAAATTGTAGGCAATATTTTTGTTAACCTCGTCAAGCCAATACGCTATTCCATATCCAGTCCAAAGAGCCGTAAAAATCCAAAACACTGTAGGATCGGCTCTACGAGATACGCAACAGTTCCAGATTAGCCAGATCATTGCCAAGAAAAAAACGAACCCCACCAGATTTCCCGCTATCTTGTTCATAGTCCCTGCCTCTCCCAAATATCCTGCTCCCAACATTCCATAATTCAGAGCACATATGGCCAGAAATTTCCAGATACTAACACCGCCATCAGAATTGTAGAATAGTAGAAGAGCAAGCAAAATTAAGGGCGTGGTGATAGACCAGTCCACATAGCGCAGTTGCATAATATTTGAACTGTCTACCTCACCTTTATTGACCATTTCAAGAAATTGTCCATAGACAAATCCTGCAATGATACTTACTGCAGTTTCTATATTCATAATGTGTCTGACTGCGGTATGCGGAGTACGAATAGCTTCCACAAGAGTTATAATTGTGTATCCGAAGAGAACCAGATAGCTTACAGAAAAACTGTTTTTCAGTAAACTATCCTTTGGAATGATCATCCCACCTATTCTTAACGATCATTTTGTTCACCTATTGAATATCTATTACAAGAGTTCTACAAGATCCCTCATTTTCAAGAATTTCAAACCATCCTATCCATTCCTTTGTACGTATAACGACAGTACTTTCTTCAATGAATGGAACTTTTATTAAAAAATTACTAATTACACGAAGTACAACTGTTCGGAGTTCTACTTTATTGTTTAAATCGCTAATAAATATCATAAATTCGCTCAGAGTTGCAGATTTTATTCTATATTTTTTAACCAGTTTCTCTTCGCTCGGTAAAATTGTAAAAGAGTCGGCTGTAGTACACTTGTATATTCCACGGTATTTTAGAATAGTGCTTTGCGTTTGAGGAGAACTAAATAAAGAGCCCATTCTACTAGGTATGGGTATTTGTTTATATTGTAATATTTTTACATTATCTGGTACAGCCACCGCAAATAAATATGTAGATATGTTTCTAATTTGGTTCTGTTTTCTGATTAAAAATGGACAACTTACGGAAAAGGATAAATTGGTTATGCTGATTGATGCCCCGTCTTTGAATTATGTGAACAATTCTACAATATTTCAATATATGGCGCCTAAATTTCAGGGAAAAATTATAGTATGGCAAGTACCTGCACCTCAGAATATTTTAGAGGGAATGATGACGCGTTTTCGTTTTTTAGAGTTGATTCCTGCATCAGAACTAAAATATTCTGATATTGATACGGATGCTCAAATGGTGTATATGTATTCAGATATTGATAATCTGTTTGTTGGACCGGTAAACAGTATAATTCCATACATAGAATTATCTGCCAAAAAAACGAATCTAATGGTTCTAACGGAGGGTACCTTAGTCCACACCAATTACTGGGGAGGAATACTGACAACCGATGATGAACAATGGGTATCCCACAATGCATTTCTGGCGGAATCTCCTGGTTTTTCTTCAAGTCTTTTTGCCTTTACTCTAAAGAATCAATCTTCAAAAGAGGCGATAGAGAGTCTGTTTCTAAATGTGCGACAGAATGCAAAGATTACTCTTTTTCCTCCACAGTACACGGTGGACCAGCCGTTTTATAACGATGCTCTTGTAACCTATATGTATAAGAAAAAGGAAGAAGGAATTGAAATCTTTCCATTTGATTCTTCGCTTGTCAAGGTAAACACTTTTTTCACGTCCTGTCCAAAGGATACCGTGATTCTGACATTCTGTGGAGAGCCAGGAAATGAAAATGCGCATTGGGAAAAGTTGTTCACGCAGCTATTCTTTAGTTTTCTTTAGGGATAAATTTGATCCTATTTCTCTCTTGTATTATCTTGTAACAGATGTCCTGTCTATCAGAATACTATATTCGTCCTATTCCTGGGGATCCTGAGTATGTTCAAAGACTACAAACGGAATATGAACTGATTGAACGCAATCGTTTTACGCGTGTGTTTATTCAGGTGCAGAAAATTGTGGCATTGGCACGTGAACTGCAAATTCCGTTTATTATACGTGGTTCAGCAGGTTCTTCGTTAGTCTGCTATTTACTCGGTATTACACATATTGATCCGATTCGTTATTGTATTGAATTGGCGCGATTTATGAACAGTGCACGAACGGATTTGCCTGATATTGACATAGATGTTCCATACAACCGCCGTCAAGAACTGTATATGGCCATTGAACGTGTGTTTCCAAAACAGGTTGCGCGTATAAGCAATCATATTCTGTATCGTGAGAAATCGGCGAAAAAGCAGGCAGAACGTGAATTACCTGGTGCGAATGCAGTAGATCTCGCATCACGGGCCAGAGAACTGCTGGGTACAAAGCGCACAACGAGTCTTCATTGTGGTGGTATAGTAATCTTTGAAGAGGAGGGCGAAGTACCAGAGGATTTGCTTTTCACCAAGCCAAATGGTGGCGATGGTTTGTCGCAGAATCTGCCGCAGATCATTCTGAACAAGGATGAGACGGAGTCTGCAGGTTTCATAAAAATAGATATTCTTAGCAATCGTGCTCTGGCACAATTGGCCGATATTTCTGAACGACCACTATTAGAATATCCGCATCGCGACGCACTAACGGAACGTCTGCTGGCGCGTGGAGAAAATATAGGAATAACGTTTGCAGAATCTCGTGGTATGCGTTCTATTCTCGTCGGTCTACAGCCGCGTCATATGGAAGACTTGGCGATTGCATTGGCACTCATTCGTCCAGCGGCGGCGATGGGCGGAAAGAAACAGGAGTTCTTAGAACGATGGCGTATGCGTCTGGATATTCCTGATCCTATGAAACGACCGATTATCTTTGATGATGATGCAATAGCTCTCCTATGTCTGGCTCTTTCGCTCACAGCGGCAGAGGCGGACACATATCGCAAGGCGTTTGCGAAACAGAATCTGCAGAAATGCCAAGAACTTCGTGCACGTCTTCGTGTGGCCAACTATGGTTCGGAATTTATTGAGCAGTTCACAGATGATCTGAATCAATTATCCTATTACAGTTTCTGTAAATCGCACGCAATTTCCTATGCACAGATTGTCTGGGCGCTGGCCTATTGGAAAGCGCATCGTCCGCACGAATTCTGGATTGCTGCTCTGAATCATTGTCATTCGGAATACAGGCAGTGGGTGCATAGGAGAGAGGCAATTTGTGCAGGGTTGACGCTATCGCGTGCTCCACCACCCTATCGCCTCGGTGTGCGTAATGGATTGCCTGCTGCTATTCCTATTTCCGTAAAAGAACAGGCTACTCTATTGCCATCTAATTCGCCAAAACAGATGCTTGCAGATATGCGCGAGCACGGTGTCTGGTTCTCGCACGGATTTCTTCCTGGATGTTATTTGACTGAAAATCAGACAACGCTGGACGGAAAAATCTTTGTGGAATTCTGTGGACTTATTGCCACAGGTCGTCTAGTGCGCCACACAGGTCAACGGCCAGTTGTTCTGGTCTGCATTGGTGTTGCAAACAAACGCTATATTGATCTGGTAATAGGGGCAGCTACGTCGGCTATTCTTGGACATACGGCTCTTCGTGGCAAAGGTATTCTAACGCGTCGTGGCGCGATTGAAACAGTGGAGGTGGTAAAGATTCGCGGCGTGAGTTTAGAGGAACTCTTTCTTTCATAGTGGGCGACAAACAGATCTAGACCACGCCGTTGTTTAATTCCATCACTACGCGATGGATTATCTCGCGTGCGGCCATTACACCAGGTCGGCCTTCTGGAATTTCAAAATACTCATTGCCGTCTGGCCCTGCATTCCATCTGCGACGGCACTCTTCCAATATTCTGTCTTCCGCGATGCCGACCAGTTCAGCGGGTAGCTCTTCTACACAATAGACCTCGGACCCGCGTGTATATTCAGTGAGTCTACGTATTCTTGTATCGGCCTCTTGTGTGGTCTTTCCTATTTTATACACCTCTTTCCCCAGCAGTTTGAATTCACGTGTTCGTATCATATAGATATAGCCAATACGAGGCTCCTCTGTCCCGTCACCACGAACCAGTTTCTGCAGCGCTCTGCGCTTTTGACCCTGAAATGGAACAAGGGAGATTTGCCGTGTTTCTTCGGATGCCATCTGGTTACAGTTGTGAACATTTTGCCGATTTTTTTACTCAATTCCTCACTGGATCCTTTTTTTTGCAAAAAGATTGCTGGAAGGATCCAGTGAGAAACTAAAGAAATAATTCCTCACTGGATCCTTTAAATAAATAAAAAATAAAATTTTTAATAAAATAGGATTGCTGGAAGGATCCAGTGAGAAACTAAAGAAATAATTCCTCACTGGATCCTTTAAATAAATAAAAAATAAAATTTTTAATAAAATAGGATTGCTGGAAGGATCCAGTGAGGAATTTTCAGGAAATGGTTGACGTACCACTCCTATTTTTAGTAATAAACGAAGGCTTTAGGCTCTTTATAGCAGACCATCCAATGCGCTTCTAACCAAATCATACCGCGCATCATCTAATAGTTCGCGTAAACCGTCATAGGGTGTTCTGACCTCTATGCCATCTTTTTGAATGGCTTTCAGAACAGCAGGCGACCAGCCACTGAGGACTACAACGCCATCCTCGTGCGCCTGTGCGTAGTAGTCCTTATATTCTGCACGCAGATTCCATACAACAATACGCGGTGCATCATAGCCAGCGGCTGCAAAATTAGCCTGAATCATCTGAAAATGAGTCTTCCAAGACGTGCTAAAACACGCCTGGTCAAATCCCATATCGGTCAATACCAACAGATCACGTGGTGCCTCCTCACGCGGAACATTATGTTCCACTAGACGCCTCAGAATAAGATCGCACGCTTCCTCAAAATTCGTACTAGTTCCTTGAGCGAACTTACGTGCATAATTAATTTTTTGTGATAGGTGCGTCATACCTTTAAATGAAATCCACGAAGGTTCACTATCAAATCCAAGCAGGTAATCTGCAAAAGCAGGATGATTTATCTCACTCAATAGGATACCAAGAGCAAGGGAAACCTGCATAGCTATACCATTCATTGATCCACTAAAATCTGACATAGGAACTATACCGCGTAGTCCACCCTGTTGCTTCGTATGATTACGAATTGCATCCCACTGCGCCTGTAATAGGCTCTCGTCGGCCTTTGAGAACCGATTGCCATTTGTGTACAAAAATTTGGCTACAATTTCGTGCGGGAAAACTACATTTGCCCCATTTATAGATGCCTTCCCAGCCAAAACCTGTTCCAAATGGTTCAAAAAATTTTGACGACACTCCATACGATCCCCATTATCAGGAAAACGAAGCGGGATTTCTGGACCATCTTTATTTTTATGACCTCGTACCTCGTTCAAAAAAGCCTTTCTCGCCTTATTCATTAGCCGTCCAGGAACATTTGCAGGGACAATTTCTCGCCATTTCCCGCCACACATTTTCTGTTCTACGACGGATATCGCACGACCGAGGCGTACGCAAGCCTTTCTATACATCTTCATTCTATCATTCTCATCGGTTGTCTCAGGAAAAAAAGCGCCTGCCAGCAACTTTGCAATAGTATCATTTGTGCTTCCCTCTCTGGGCAACCATTTTCCAAGAAGACTCAGATCTGTATTATATCCTTTATCCAGTTTTGCCAAATCCTCAAAAAATATCCATTTTGTTACATTTATAACTGCTGCCAATAGTTTTTCATAACTTGACTTTTCAACGAGTTTCAACAGCTGCCACATATCTCGCCAACAGCCATATTCAGGTATAAGACGAAGCAATGGCTCAATTAGGTCATGACGCTCATACATTATTGCCAAAAGCATTTTATATGCAACATCGCGTTCACCTTTGCCGCCACGAATGTCCCGCGTTTGAAACGCCATCACAGCGAAATCCATAACATACTGTTTATCTCTTCCAGAATGAAATGCCTGGTGAATTACACGACGGATTTCAGATTCTTCTAAAGAACGTACAATCATTTGAAAAAGGCTTGTACGTAAATCACCGACACCTTCTTCAGTATAAACAACGGACCCTTTCACACCTTCCTTTGTAAGGGGTGCAGAATTCATTGCAGCTACGAAACTCATTTTAGATAAATCTACTTACATAGTTGCAAGGGAGCTAGGCTGCTCCCAGCCAGCCCGCAATAATTCACTGAATATCAGGATAAATAAGGGAAATATCGTGCATTATTTTGTGAGTTAGATTACCGCCCACCAGTTCATCCTCTTCAATTACAATGGAAATATCATATGGCTGTAGTTGCCGAATAATAGCGCCACCCAAACATTTTTCATTGGCTACTACAAGATATGCATAGACAGTATCCTGTTCATACCGCTTTTTCAAAGCATCAACGGTCTGAACAAAGTTCTGCAACTCCGCCTGTGATAGGGCGCTTTTCTTATTCTTCATTTGTGCCGCAAACCGAAAATTTCTCCCACGCAATACCACGGAACCGAGTAGATCAATACCTTGAAAGTCGCCAAGATCGTGTGCGACACTTATTTCAGAGTCGTTCGTTTCCCACACTATTTCATTGCTATCTAACTCTTCCAATTCCTCTTGCACGTAATTTTTAACAACGGCTTCAAACTTGATGCCCTCTTTCTTTCTTTGCCGCGATTTTTCGGTATGTATTTTATCGGTTTCAATAAATTTCGGAATTTTCGCCAAAACGTCGTCGTTCAAAAAGGCATTGCGATCCAGTAATGCCCCATCAATTTCTTCAACGGCCGACAGATATTTTTTGCCCAGTTTCAGTGTTTCTTGTATCATTTCATAAATCGCCAATTTCTGTTGAATCGTTGATTTCCGCTTTACCCCCTCTATCACCAGCCCCGTTTCACTATTATCTTTTATTCCCTCTTTCAAAATGTCAATAATATACCGTAATCTACTCTGCGCTGGTCCCATATTTCGCAATGCATTGTCCATACCGAGTGTGCCCGTTTTATTACTGATCAAATCTTCCTGAACAAACAGCCAAAACTGCTTGTATTCACTATTTGCCTCTGCCTCACCAGTGACTGCAATCCGCATACAGATATCAGGATCCCATTTCTCCTTTTCACTTAGGGAATAGGATCGTGTTCTTCTGTTGAATTTCTTATCAAGGCTACCATTGAAAGTGATAGAGCCAAAATGGCGTTGACCCGTTGTGGGATGTGTCCAGCAGAAAACATTCTCCCAGAACTTGCCAGAGGAATGTTTTGGTCCTAATTTCCATTCAAGAGTAAAACTGCTAATCCAATCGCTAGGACATAGACCAAATCCTCTGCTCACACAGATTTGGCGGGGTGTCTTCATTCCCTCAGAAAAATAGATCTCCACCTCGGTGTTTGTCTGGTAGAATTTAGCAAGTTCCTGAAGAGCATCCTCAAGCTGGTGATTAATAGAACTATTATAACTGCGAAACATTTGCAGATATTGAATATTGTTGGCCTGAATAAAATCATAGAGACCAGTGTCTCGCATTCGGCTAAACTTGATAGGGTTCAAATCCTGCGCACGGGTTGATGGAACAACAAACCTATCACCATACTGAATAAGTAGATCATTGTTTGAGAGCACTTTATTGGTATTTATGCACTCAATTAGTTCATTGAGATCCACTTGTTGGCGAAGGCCCCATAGATGTTCATCAGGCGAAAAGGTAGCGCTATCATCAATACGGAACCAGACACTGTAGCAGCCTGCAATCTTGAAAGGGAACAGTTTGGCCCCATAGCCGCGTGTACCTAATTTGGCTTCCCCTGTGCTATTTCTTTCGGTAAAGTTAAAGACACGATGTTCACGTTCAATGCTCTCGCGAGTACGATGCTGGGTAGATCCATACAAAAAGCAGGGAATCTCTTCACCGCTTTCATTTTTGAGAGTGTACCGTGCAAAAAGATACTTGATAGTCCCTTTTGAAGATCCGTGCCGTCTGTTTCCGATGAGTTCTTGAAAAATGGAGTCTAGTGGTTCTTGATTTGCCCGTCGTGCAAGATCAGCACATAGACCGAAGGGATCCGTGCTCATAGCCATCTTTCGCTATAGAATAGACGCGTGCGGGCTTTAAGCTGCCTGGCACCCGATGCATCGGGTGTTAGGGACCTCACAAAATTTGAAAACCATTTGCTGGCGCCCATCCCCAACCCACCCCAACCCACCCCAACCCACCCCAACCCCAACCCTAAAAATGTATCGCCCTATTTCACATCCCCTCGTTCTATCTTCCCTATTCAATCTCATATTTCTTATTCCTTTGCTCCATAATTGCAATAGGAAGCTACAAACAGCAGTGTATATTCTTGTAGGTATCAGTAGTACAACGCTTTCCACATTCTGGCACCTAAATGGAGAAGGTCCTGAAATTCTAACAATATTTACGTATTTATATGCATTTCTTTGGCTAATAGTTGATATGATGTATGCGAAAC
>Ga0214917_10000944_pt1 | contig 38031 bp, 39 predicted proteins | sample LL_1208_BB_MetaG_FD_177983 | JGI IMG/M metagenome (GOLD analysis project Ga0214917, IMG submission 177983) | Freshwater microbial communities from Lake Lanier, Atlanta, Georgia, United States - LL_1208_BB | ecosystem: Environmental > Aquatic > Freshwater > Lake | place: USA: Georgia | collected... | reverse complement strand
AGGCGTTGTGGGTTCAGCGGTTGGTGAGGGTCACACGGTACCCCCGCGCGCCTTATCTGTAAAAACTTCTCTTCGATTCACCCCATTTTGAACGGGGAAATCGGTGCACTGTTGGGAGAATCCACTAGTGAGCCTTTTGATTGATCGAGTAATTGCGCCTTATTACCAGACCAATTGCTGGGTTATTGCGCCAGCATCTGGCAGTGAGTGCGTCCTTGTAGATCCAGGAATTGATATCCCTAATTTGAATCCAGCCATTAAAGCAAAACTCAATGAACACAAATTAAAGGTAGGCGCTGTAATCATTACACATGGACATTTAGACCATACGTTCTCGTTGATATCTGCTATCGATGATTTTGTGGAGGTTGATTGCTTCGTTCATGAGAAAGATCGCGATCTTCTTCAATACCCGGAACGAGCAATGGGCCCGCAGAGTCAGGCTCTTGTAAAAGATTTAAAAAATAGCAGTGGCGCTACTATCGAATTCAGGGAGCCTCATAGCACTTATTCTGTGAATGACGGACAGAAATTAAAATTAGGTGAATTGAATTTTGAATTTCTTCATACTCCTGGACACACACCGGGGTCTCTCGTTTCGATAGTGAACGAATACGCGGTAATCAGCGGCGATGTTCTCTTCAAAGGAGCGATTGGGCGAACTGATTTTCCACGTGGGTCATTGCGCGACATGGAACAGAGCCTTCGTGAGAAGATTGCGACCTTACCTGATGATTTGCGGGTATTGCCTGGCCATGGCGATGAAACGACCATCATCCATGAAAAGCGAAATAATAGATTTCTCCAAGCAGCGATGGAGTGGAAACTAGAAGGGATGGTTGGGTGAGTTCACAATTTCAAGCGCCGAAAGGCGTCTCAGAATATTTCCCACCGAGATCTAATCTCTTTGAGCGCGTCATTCAGACATTAATTTCGCCTGCCCTCGCTGCAGGGTATGAACCGATCGAATTACCGATTTTCGAAGATACAGAGTTGTTCACGCGCGGGGTGGGCGAATCTACCGATGTGGTCTCCAAAGAGATGTATACATTTGAAGATCGTGGTGGTCGTTCTATCACGTTAAGACCGGAAGGAACTGCTGGCGTGATGCGAGCAGTGATTGAACATAATTTAGACCGTGGCCAACTACCAGTTAAGTTGTATTACAAAGGACCATTCTTTAGGGCTGAACGTCCTCAAGCAGGTCGTTATCGACAGTTTTATCAATTTGGAATTGAAGCGATTGGAATTAACGATCCTCAATTAGATGCAGAAGTAATCGCAATCGCATATCTTGGATACAAGAGATTGGGACTTAAAAATTTCGTCTTGCACCTCACATCGTTAGGTGATTCGGAATCTAGAAAGGCGCATCGCAGCGCTCTCATTTCCCATATAGAGAAAATGCATCTTGATGAAGAAACAAGGTTGCGTGCAGCCAAGAATCCGTTGCGACTATTTGATGATAAACGGAGAGAAATTCAATCCCAGATGCAGGGCGCTCCATTGCTTCTTGATTACCTAAACGATGTGAGTAAATCGAACTTTGCAGCCGTTCAAAAAGCTCTGCAATCAATTGGAATTCCTTATGAAGTTAATCCACGGATGGTGCGTGGTTTAGATTATTACACTGGAACCACATTTGAGTTTGTGCATAGCGGGTTAGGCGCGCAATCTGGAATTGGTGGCGGCGGCAGATATGACGGGTTGATGGAGACACTTGGCGGGCAGGATCTCTCCGGTATTGGTTTTGGTCTGGGCATCGACCGCGTGATCCTTGCAATGGAAGCGGAAGGACTTTCCATTTCAAATGAGAGATATACAGATCTATTTGTTGTCTCTCTAGGAGAAAAAGCTCGTGAAGAATCTTTTGTCATAATCAATCAGTTACGAAATCAGGGTTTTGTAGTAGAGCAGAGTTACGGCGATAGAGCTCTTAAGGGCGCTATGAAAGCGGCCGATAAATCTGGAGCACGATTCACAATGGTCATTGGTGATGCTGAACTCACTTCAGGGAGCATTGAACTCAAAAACATGGCGACGGGAGAGACCACATCAGTTACCCTTAGCGCTCTAGCTCAAACCCTCGCGGAGAAATCCCGTCAGCTCTAGTTCGTGGCGTCAGCGACTTCTCCCAACTGAACAAGAAAGGTCAATGTAGTGCTTCGTTCACATGGCGCTGGAAACTTGCGTTCAAGCAATATTGGCCAAACCGTCACGTTAGCCGGATGGGTTGCACGTAGACGCGATCATGGTGGAGTTGCATTTATCGATCTTCGAGACTCTTCTGGAAACGTTCAGGTTGTTATATCTGATGAAAATGTCGCCGGTGCGTTGCGCGCTGAATGGTGTGTTGTTGTAAAGGGCGAGATTGCAAAAAGACCGGCAGGAAATGAGAATCTTGGGATACCTACAGGTGAGATTGAAGTTATATGTCACTCACTTGAGGTTTTGAGTGAAGCAGCGCCTCTTCCGTTCCCCGTGGATAGCGGAGAAAATGTAAATGTGAGTGAAGAGATTCGCCTTAAGTATCGATATTTGGATCTACGTCGTGAAGCGCCGAGTAAAGCGCTGCGATTACGATCGAAAGTTACATCCGTTATTCGTAGCGTGATGGATGAAGAGGGTTTTCTAGAAATCGAAACTCCATATCTCACTCGTTCTACTCCCGAAGGTGCTCGCGATTTCTTGGTTCCAGTACGCCTTCAGCCGGGCTCTTGGTACGCATTGCCACAGTCTCCGCAACTCTTCAAACAACTATTGATGGTTGCCGGCATGGAGAAGTATTACCAAATTGCTCGCTGTTTCCGTGACGAAGATTTTCGCGCTGATCGACAACCGGAATTTACCCAGCTTGATATTGAGATGTCCTTCGGCAATCAAGATGATGTAATCGCAGTTGCAGAGAAGATTCTTGGGTCGGTCTTCAAAAAAGTAATCGGGTATGAGATCCCAATGCCAATACCTCATATGACATATCACGAAGCGATGCGTCGTTTTGGTTCGGATAAACCCGATCTCCGCTTTGGCAATGAGTTAACCGATGCGACTGAGTTTTTCAAAGAAACCTCATTTCGAGTATTTCAAGCAGAGTTTGTGGGGGCTGTTGTTATGCCCGGGGGAGCTTCATCTCCACGACGTGAGTTGGATGCTTGGCAAGATTGGGCGAAGGCGCACGGCGCTAAAGGTCTTGCGTATATCTTGGTCGGAGAAGACGGATCACTTTCAGGGCCGGTTGCTAAAAATCTCTCCGAAAAGGAAGCATCAGGCATTGCGGCGCATGTAGGAGCGCGCAATGGCGATGCGATCTTCTTCGCTGCCGGTGATAAGAATTCTTCACTCAATCTATTGGGCGCAGTTCGCTTAGAAATCGGTGAGCGATGCAATCTCATCAAGAAAGAAGAATGGAAATTTCTCTGGGTGGTTGATGCTCCGATGTTTGAGAAAACCGATGATGGCGGTTGGACTGCCGTTCATCATCCCTTTACTGGACCGAAACCAGAATTTGAAGATACTTTTGAGAAGAACCCTGGCGATGCACTTGCTTATGCCTATGACATAGTTCTCAATGGAAGCGAGATAGGTGGAGGTTCAATCCGTATTCACCGTCGCGATATCCAACAAGCTGTCTTTAATGTTATCGGTCTTTCGAAGGCAGAAGCTGAAAGCAAATTTGGATTCTTGCTTGAAGCATTTAATTTCGGTCCTCCACCACACGGTGGAATTGCTTTAGGGCTGGATCGACTTTGTGCGCTCCTAGCAGGCGCTGAGTCGATTCGTGAAGTTATCGCTTTCCCGAAGACAGCTAGCGGTGGCGATCCTTTGACTGGCGCGCCGACACCGATCACAATTGCCCAGAGAAAAGAAACAGGTGTGGACTTCACGCCCGAGGAGAAGAAATGAGCACTACTGAAACTTCACGTCCTCGCGATACCGACAGAAAGACTCGAGTTCATCTCTCTTTTTATGATCGCATCAAGTTTCTGTTGTTCTTCACCATAGTTTTCCTAGTCCTCGTTTGGGCGGATATGGCTGGCGATGAGACCCTAGGTTTTGAAAAGGCCCTCACAAATAGCGCATATCAACGCTGGTGGATATTTCCACTATTTGCGATTGAAGCCATCCGACAAACACACTTTTTAATTTCCGAGCTGGCGGCTCCTTATCACGGAATTTGGCAAAGATATTTCAGCTTCGTTGATCGCATCATTCATAAATTGAGTGATTGGACAAGATTTCGAATTTCACGAGTTATCAAATGGACGATAGTTATCGCCCTACTCTCCGTAGTGCTTGGCGCGATTTATAAGGAAACTCCAGTACGCGCACTTTTCCTAGCTCCGAAAGCTTTGTGGAGCGCGCTACCAATAATCGGACAACTCATGTTTGCAGTTGTCTTCGTCATTATTCAATTTGTCGCAATTTTCTGGTTTCTAAGTCGTGGAGGTATTGATACCTATTTCCCTGATGACATAAAGACACGGTTTACCGATGTCTGGGGTCAAGATCATGTGCTTGCTCGGATTAGAGAGAATCTAGTCTTTCTCGAAAATCCTGAGAGCATCGAAAAGCTAGGCGGCTATGTTCCGGGGGGAATTCTTTTGTGGGGCCCACCGGGAACTGGCAAAACTTTGATGGCTGAATCAATGGCAGGTGAAACGGGTAAACCATTCGTTTTTGTTGATCCCGGCGCCTTTAATAACATGTTCTTTGGCGTAGGTATTTTGAAAGTTAAAGGTCTCTTTAGAAAACTTCGTAAATTGGCGCTCCGATACGGTGGCGTTGTTGTCTTCTTTGATGAAGCCGATGCGCTTGGAAATCGCGGGATTATGACAAATCGTGGGCCAGGAGCCTATTCATCGATTGATGGTTGCCATGGTTCTACATATTTAAGTGAGCCTGCCACCAACTGGATTACAGTTAAAAGCCTGACCTCTCCATCCAATCTTCCAGTTGAGAAACCTTCCTTGATTGATCGTTTTGTAATGGGCGCTGGCGCTGGAGGGGGAGCAGGCACTGGAACCCTACAAGCTCTATTAACTGAACTCTCTGGCCTAAAAAAACCACGTGGATTTTTTAACCGAATCGTGCGACGAACTTTGGGAATGCGCCCGAAGAACCCACCGAAATACCGAATCCTGGTAGTGATGGCTACAAATATGCCAGAGTCCCTTGACGAAGCGCTCTTGCGGCCCGGACGTATTGATCGTATGTACCGTGTTGGATATCCGAGCAAAGCTGGACGTATCCGAACTTACGAAGGATATTTTGCAAAAGTTTCAAATAATCTTTCAAAAGAAGAGATTGAAAAACTCGCGATTATCACCCCTTATGCAACAGGTGCAACGATTAAAGATCTCGTGAATGAGTCTCTCATCATGGCCATTCGCAATGGTCGACAGAGCGTTACCTGGGCAGATGTCCTCAAAGCTAAACAATTAAAACAACTTGGTCCTTCAGAAGATGTCGAATACATAGAACGTGAAAGACATGCGACTGCTGTGCACGAAGCTTGCCATGCAGTAATGGCTTATCGCGTAAGAAAGCATATGGATATTGATATCGCCACAATTGAAAAAGGCGCTGAATATCTTGGTATGGTCGCATCAATTCCGCCTGATGATCAATTCACCCATTGGAAGAGCGAGTACGAAGGCGATATTTTGGTGTCTTTGGCATCGCTTGCTGGTGAGCGAATGTTCTTCGATGGTGATAACTCCTCAGGCGTATCTGGAGATTTGGAGTCAGCTACGACAATCGCAGGGCTCATGGAAGGTTATTGGGGAATGGGTTCTACCGTCTCCTCGTATGCTTCTAGTCGACGAATGGAGATTGGAGCACCTGGTGGCGCTCGACCAAATGAGGCGAAGCAAGAAATGCGTCGCGCACTCTCCGATCGCATTGAAGATAATCTCTCATCACTTCTATCCAAAGCAGAGTCCCTGCTCAATGAGAACCGGGTACATGTCCTAGCGGTCGCACATGCACTGGAAACCCACAAAACGTTATCTGGTAATGATGTGCATGCGGTTATCGAAGGTCGCATGGGAGATGTCGTTGATGGCAGTAAGTACTTAAATAACGAGAATATCTCTGCAATTGAGGCGTATCACATCTCAGCGTTGATGGCTCATAAGGAGCATCGCAAACCCGATGTCCCGCTGCCAGAGCTGATTTAAGGCCTCATTCGGTACTCTTTCCTCATGTCCGCAGGTGGAATCGCAGCCATAATTGCTGCTAGCGCTTTTCTCATCATCAGTATTGCTATTGCTTACGCGGTAATCAGGCTTGGAAGAGCAATCGATGAGGTGGGGACTGCCGTCAAAGAAATCACAAATGAAACCACCCCGCTGCTTAACGAGGTCACTACAACCGTTGAATTGGTGAATGGACCGTTACAGAGCATCAATAAGGTAACGCGAACCATGGAAGAGTTAAGTTCTAAAATCACTTCAAATACGTCATCATTTTTGGATAAGAACCAGATGGCAATGAAAGCAGCTGGAGCAGTGTTAACCGCAGCACAGATGCGTAAGAAGAAAAAAGGAAAGTCAACAAAAAAGGGTAAGACAACGCGCTACGTTGATGATGAGGAGTTCTAATCACTCGTGAAATCAGCGGAGATTAGATCGCGTTGGCTCTCTTTTTTTGAGTCGCAGAACAGTTTAGGTCTTGACCATACTGTCGTTCCCTCTGCATCTCTCATTGCAGATGACCCAAACCTACTTCTTGTTAATGCAGGGATGGTTCCTTTTAAGCCGTTTTTCTTGGGAGAGATGACGCCTCCCTATAGTCGGGCAACGTCGGTACAGAAATGTGTACGTACCCTCGATATTGATGAAGTGGGGAAGACAACTCGTCACGCATCTTTCTTTCAGATGTGTGGGAATTTTTCCTTCGGCGATTACTTTAAAGAGGGCGCTATTACCCTTGCGTGGGAGTTACTCACTAAACCGATAAGCGATGGGGGTTATGGTTTCCCCGAAGAGAAGTTATGGGTCACTGTTTACCTCGATGATGATGAAGCAGCCGATATCTGGCATAAAAAAGTTGGAGTGCCAAAAGAGAGAATTCAACGCAGAGGGATGGCTGACAATTTCTGGTCGATGGGAGTGCCTGGTCCATGTGGGCCCTGTTCCGAGATTTATTACGATCGAGGTCCGCAATACGGAAAAGAAGGCGGTCCTATTGCAGATGAGGATCGTTATTTGGAAATTTGGAATTTGGTGTTCATGCAGAATATTCGAGGCGATGGACCTGGAAAAGAAGGTTATCCAATCCTTGGAGAATTGCCTGCGAAAAATATTGATACCGGTCTCGGTTTAGAACGAACGGCTGCTCTACTTCAGGGCGTTGAGAATATCTATGAAATCGACACCACTCGTCACATCCTTGATCGAGCAAGTGAAATCACTGGAGTTAAATATGGCTCTCAAGTAAAGAGCGATGTCTCGCTTCGCGTCATTGCAGATCATGCACGTACTGCCACAATGTTGATTGGCGATGGAGTTACTCCGGGCAATGAAGGCCGCGGATATGTACTCCGGAGAATGATGCGTCGCACTACTCGAAATATGCGCCTTTTAGGTTCACCAGATCAAAATATGGTCGAATTAGTTTCTGCCTCAATTGAGGCGATGGGGCCGCAATATCCAGAGCTGATAAGTGACAGAGAGCGAATTACGAAAGTTGCTCAAGCTGAAGAAGAAACTTTTCTTCAAACTTTAAGAAGCGGTACTCAAATCTTTGACCAAGCCAGTGCGGTCGTAAAGAAGAGTGGCGGAAAAGAAATTTCGGGCGATGATGCCTTCAAACTCCACGATACCTATGGTTTTCCCTTCGATTTAACGCTCGAGATGGCAAATGAACAGGGTCTTGCTGTTGACGCAGATGGCTTTAAGAGATTGATGAAAGAGCAGCGTGATCGCGCTAAAGCAGATGCTAAGTCGAAGAAAAGTGGACACACTGATTTATCTGAATATCGCAAAATTGCGGAACAAGGTAAGAAGTTAGAGTTTATTGGCTACACCCACCTTGAGAGTGAAAGCACACTCCTTGGACTCTTTAAAGAGGGAAAAGTCTCAGAGGAAGCGAACGTTGGGGATGATGTTGAGGTAATTCTTGATCGCACTCCGTTCTATGCCGAAGGTGGCGGACAACTTGCAGATGGTGGTTTCATTCACGGCGCTGATGGTTCTCTTATAGAAATAGATGATGTTCAAACCCCGATTCCAGGTGTTTTCGTTCACCGTGGTCGCATCACTAAGGGAAGTTGGCGGAGCGGAACTCTGGTACACGCGGCAATAGATATTGAACGACGACGCGGCATTTCTCGAGCTCATACCGCAACCCATATGGTGCATAAGGCTTTCCGCGAGATTCTTGGCGAAACCGCAACACAAGCTGGTTCCGAGAATGCTCCGGGCAGATTTAGATTTGATTTCCCCTCTGCCGGAGCGGTACCACCTTCATCGCTGGCGGAAGTGGAATCTCGAGTCAACGCTCTACTTCTTGAAGATCTTGAAGTGACTGCTCAAGAAATGTCACAAGCAGAAGCAAAAGCGATGGGTGCAATGGCGCTCTTTGGCGAGAAATACGGTGATCGAGTTCGCGTTGTGAGCGTTGGAGACTGGGCTCGAGAACTGTGCGGCGGAACCCACGTTGCTCGCTCGGGTCAATTAGGCCTAATTAAATTGCTGAGCGAATCCTCTATTGGTGCAGGTGTGCGTCGAGTTGAAGCACTTGTGGGTGTTGATGCTTACTCATTCCTCGCTAGGGAACATGTGTTATTAAATTCTCTCAATGAATTAGTAAAAAGTACTCAAGTTGAAGAGCTTCCGGAGCGAATCTCAGCGCTCATCTCGCGTGTCAAAGAAGTAGAGAAAGAACTTGCTCAAATTAAAACTAAACAAGCTCTTGCAGCTGCCGGATCTTTGCTTGGTTCTGCCGAGAAAGTTAATGGAGTTTCCTTTATCGGTAGTGACCTAGGGGAGAACCTCACAGGAGACGATTTGCGGACGATAGCTTTGGATCTACGTTCCCGCCTAAAGGGAAGCGTTGTAGCTCTGGCGAGCGCCGGCCAAGAAAAAATCACATTAGTTGTTGCAGTGGATGACGATGCTAAAGCACGAGGGGTAAAAGCGGGATCACTCGTAAAGTTGGCTTCAACCATCTTGGGAGGTGGGGGCGGAGGCAAAGATGACTTTGCTCAAGGTGGCGGCGTAGAACGAGCAAAACTTTCAGAAGCGCTGAATGCAATGAAGAACGCGTTACGTTAGGAAGACTTGTGTTGCCATCGGGTCGTCGTTTGGCGATTGATTATGGAGATGTGCGGATAGGAATCGCGCTAAGTGACGCAACGGGATTGATTGCTACTCCATACAAAACTCTAATAAACGGACCCGATAGATTTTTATCCGCTATCGAAGAGATTTCTCAAATTGTGATGGCCGAAGATATCCGAGTCATCTATATCGGTTGGCCTCTACACCTTTCGGGCGCGGAAGGAATTTCCTCAGAAAAAGTTCGTGCTTTCGCCAAGAGTTTGGAGAAAAGATTGCCTACTAGCATTCCCATAAGAGCGCTCGATGAAAGGTTTTCGACTAAATCCGTTCATGATGAAGCTCGTCTCTCAGGTAAGAAAGTTAGTCGAGCAAATATTGATCAGTTAGCTGCGGCTGCAATTTTGGAGTTTGCACTGGGCGCAGAAAAAGTTAGGGAAGATCTTGCGGGACATGAATTCTGAGGCGAAAGGACAATTGATAGGAGTAACTTCAAAACCTCTTGCCCGCCTTGCCCTCTCTGCGCTTTTTGTTGCACTTTTCACGTTCACTTTAAGGAACTTCGCAGGCGGAGTTGAAGATGCTCCAGACTTTTCTGGAGGTAATGCAGGAGCTGAAGTTGTCATAGAAATCATGCCAGGTGAAACTGGAAGTGAGATAGCAAAGAAGCTTTTTGAAGCCAATGTAGTTAAATCTTCACTTGCTTTCTTTAGAGTGGCGGTAGCCGATTCGCGCTCAAGCCGAATTGCTCCGGGAGCGCATCGATTGGAAACTGAGATCCCAGCCAAGATTGCACTTAATCAGTTATTAGATCCACAACGCATTCCAAATTTAATCGTAATTCGAGATGGCGCGAGAGTATCTGAGGTTGTTGATGAACTCATTAAGTTTGGTTTTGCAAAAGATCAAATTAACGAAGGACTAAAGTCCATTACAGCGCCGAAGTTATTTGGCGTCCAATCGTTGGAGGGTTTTCTTTATCCTGCCCATTACTCCTTTAACAAAGATGTGAAGGTAGATGTAGTTCTTAGCGCGATGGTTGATAAGTTTAAATGGGCTACCAAAGATCTTGATTGGAGCGCTTCATCACGATTGAAGCCATATGAACTGCTCACTATTGCTTCGCTGGTAGAAACTGAAGGTACACCCGATATCTTCGGAAAAATCTCGAGAGTTATCTATAACCGACTGGAAAAAGGCATAGCGCTTCAATTTGATTCAACCGTCCACTATGCGCTCAACCGAAGGGGCGAAATTCGAGTTTCACTGGCGGATACCAAAGTGAAGAGCAGGTACAACACTTTCTTGTATAGAGGTCTACCACCAAGCCCCATCGGAAGTCCCACGAAGGCTGCCATTGATGCGGCGATAAATCCTGAGACTGGTGATTGGCTCTATTTTGTAACGGTTAAGCCGGGGGACACTCGATTTACAAGCTCGTATGATGTTTTCTTAGGATGGAAAGCAGAATACAAGAAGAACTTTAAGTTGGGACTTTTCGAATGAGTAGATACGCAGCCGTTTTAGGTTCCCCGATATCACATTCTCTATCGCCTGCCATCCACACTCGGGCTTATAAGCTTCTTTCATTGGATGCTCAATACTCAGCGATTGAAGTGCAGAAGTCGGATTTAAAAACCTTTCTATCGCCAGAAAGATTACGAGATCCAGGCTGCTTGGGATTTTCACTCACTATGCCTCTTAAGGAAGAGATTTGTCGTGAAGAATTTAGCGGACTCATTGCAGTCGATAAACTTTCAAATCGAATTCAGTCAGCAAACACGTTATATCGCACCGGTAATCAATGGACTGCAACTTCGACGGACGTACTTGGTTTTGAGTATCTTTTAGGAAGTCGAAAATTATCGCAGGTCTCTGTCTTGGGAGCGGGTGGTACAACAAGAGCTGCCTTAGCGGCGAATCAATTGCGAGATGCCGAGATTACAATCTTTCGAAGAAATGCTTCGCGAGATGTATCCCTAGTTAAGAGCTTTCCTGAACTGTCAATTAATTTTCGAGACTGGCAAGATTTGGAGGCAGCGACTGGGTCTGAGTTGTTGATTAATACTGTTCCAGATGCTGCTATTAAAGATTTACAACTCAACTCTCTACCCTTACTTGTAGATGCGATTTATGCGCCGTGGGAACCCAGTATTACAAAGCATCAAAGAGCTTCGGGTCGAGAGGTTTATTCCGGGATTGATCTTCTCTGCGCTCAGGCAATTTTCCAGATTTCTCTGATGACAAAGTTGCATTTTGATAAAGAACATATGTTTCAAGAGTTGAGAGCAGAAGCGCTTGCGAATCTAAAATAACCTGTTGATAAAGGTTTAATGACTTTGCACACCATTATTCTCTCGCAGTGCAACTTCTTCATTTCCTCTTTTTTGCGGTTCTCATTTCGGTTAGAGACTTTGCCACTCACCGGATTAGAAGAGTAGATACCTATATTGCATGCGCGACTATTCTTCCTTTCATTCATTGGAGATCCCTAGTTTTCGGAGCTGCCAATTTCACCCTGTTTCTTGCGATCAGGAAATTCTCACAAGGTGGTCTAGGAAAAGGTGACCTTCGTTTATCACCGCTGATGGGGTTTTATCTTTCGCTCTTCGAAGAGGACTTTTCCGGAATATTTAAACTCAATCTTCTTACCTGGATAAGCGCTGGGTTATGTACATTGATTTCAATGAAATTAAAGGAGGGTGGCGCGATTCATCGAGTTCCTTTCGCGCCATTTATGTTCATTGGAGTTGCGATTTACGCCTGCCTAGAAATGAGCGTCGAGAAATGCGCTCTATCTGCGATAATTGGAAGATGCGTTGGTTAACTGCAGGCGAATCACACGGTCCGGCTCTTGTCGGCATCGTTGAAGGAATCCCAGCCCATGTTCATGTTGGTAAAAAAGAAATTGATGAAGATCTGAGAAGACGCCGTTTAGGTTTTGGCCGTGGTGCTCGACAAAATTTCGAGGCGGACAAAGTTACGATTATTGGTGGAATTCGTCATGGGATTACCCAAGGGGGCCCTATTGCTATCGAGATAGCTAATTCGGAATGGCCAAAATGGGAAAAGGTTATGGCCGCAGATCCCATTGCGCCAGAAGAGATTGAGAATTTAGGTAGAAACGCGCCTCTTACAAGACCACGTCCGGGGCACGCAGATTTAGTTGGTATGCAGAAATACGAATTTGATGATGCAAGGCCAATTTTGGAGCGAGCATCCGCCCGAGAAACTGCGGCGCGCGTTGCCCTCGGTGCAGTTGCGAGAGCTTTCCTTAGCCAAGTAGCTGGGATTGAAATTTTAAGTCACGTTGTATCGATAGGGTCTGCAGAGATTCCAAGTGACTACCAATTACCGAATAAGGATTCTCGAGAAAAAATCGATCTGGATGAAGTGCGTTGTGCAAATTCGGAGACAAGCAAGAAGATGATTGACGAGATTAATGATGCCCATTCCAACGGCGACACATTGGGTGGAGTTGTGGAAGTTCTAGCTTTCGACGTGCCCCCCGGATTGGGTTCTCATGTTCATTGGGATCGACGGCTAGATTCTCGACTCGCTGGTGCCTTGATGGGAATTCAAGCAATTAAAGGCGTTGAAATTGGTGATGGATTCACCACTGCACGTCGTCGAGGAAGTTTTGCTCATGATGAGATTGAGCGAGATCCGGAAGGAAAGATTCGCCGCCGTACCGGTAGAGCTGGTGGCACAGAAGGTGGCATGTCTACAGGAGAAATTCTTCGAGTTCGCGCTGCAATGAAACCCATTTCAACAGTTCCGAAAGCGCTTGACACCATTGATACCTCAAATGGCGAGGCCGCTAAAGCAATTAATCAACGCTCTGACGTCTGTGCAGTCCCAGCGGCAGGCATTGTTGCTGAAGCGATGGTTGCTCTGGTGCTCGCGGAGTCCTTTCTCGAGAAATTTGGTGGAGATAGTTTGATGGAATCTAAGCGAAACCTTGATTCTTATCTCAAGCATATGAAGATTAAGTAATCGACATGCAATCGATAGTTCTCATTGGTCCACCTGGAGCGGGAAAATCAACTGTTGCTAAATGTCTTTCAAAAATTCTCGGGATGCCGGTGATTGATACTGACAAAGTGATTGAAGAGAATACAGGGCGACAAATTGGTGAAATATTTCTGACAGATGGAGAAGCTTTTTTTCGGAATATTGAACGCGAAACGGTTCTGAAAGCGCTGGGACGGGATGAATCAATAATCGCACTTGGTGGGGGATCAGTTCTAGATCCAGAAGTCGAATTGCGACTTAAAGATTTCCAAAAAGTAATCTTTCTCAATGTCTCTATCTCCAACGCAGCTCCTCGAGTTGGTTTCAATAAGGAGAGACCGCTTCTGGTGGGCAACCCCCGACAACAGTGGTTAGCTCTTATGGAGAAACGACGTCCCGTATATGAACGTATTGCCACTCAAATTATTTCGACGGATAACAAGAAACCACAAGAAGTCGCTCAAGAGATTGCAAAGGTGTTTGTCTCATGAATCAAATTCTTGTAAAAGCTGAGAGAAACTACACTGTTGATTTCGTAGATGATTGGCGAGAAGAACTTGGAGATAGCGTTGCCGGCAGACAAGTTGCTCTTCTTATCCCCTCGTCTTTACTCGAATTAGCGGGTAACTTGCCCGAAGAGTGGTTGACGATTGACCTTCCTGATGGTGAAACTCAGAAATCAGGGGCCAACTACCTCAAAACCTTGGACTTACTTGCAGAAGCGAAATTTAATCGTGGCTGCCTTGTGGTGGGATTAGGTGGGGGAGCGACCACCGATCTTGCTGGCTTCGTGGCAGCTACGTATTTGAGGGGAGTGGAGTGGATTGCAGTTCCTACCTCATTAGCTGCAATGGTCGATGCTGCTGTTGGTGGAAAAACTGGCATTAACCTTGAAGGTGGTAAAAACTTAGCAGGAGCATTTCATTCACCATCACAAGTAATAGTTGATGAAAAATTTCTGTCGAGCCTTCCTGAGAGGGATATTCGAGCCGGTCTTGCCGAAGTTGCGAAGTGTGGGTTTATTTCTGATTCAAAAATTCTAGAGCTCCTCAATTCAAGTTGGAGAGCAAATCTTCATGAGCTCATCAGTAGAGCAATATCGGTCAAGGCTCTGGTTGTAGGAAATGACTTCAAAGAATCATATGAAAGGGAGATCCTTAACTATGGTCATACCTTGGGTCATGCGATTGAACGTCACTCAAATTACCAATTAAGGCATGGCGAATGCGTTTCTATCGGCTTAATCTACGCGGGTGTCCTCTCTGAGAAATTCTCTGGTTTGATAAGTAAGGATGCGATGCTTCATAGACAAATTATGGAAACTCTGGAGCTCCCCACTTCTTATTATCGGAGCGCATGGCCTGATCTGTACGAGCTCATGCTTCGGGACAAAAAGAATAAATCTTCCCTCCGTTTTGTAACCCTTTCTAAAATTGGAAATCCAGCACGACTAGATAACCCTGGCGAAGAGGTTTTAAGAGAAATCTACGAAAAGGAAATTGGGCGGTAGATTATGGCTATGAAGGCTCTCATACTGAACGGTCCAAATTTATCTCGTTTAGATTTACGAGAGAAAAATTATTATGGAGATATTGTTTACGACGATATCGAAGAAGCCTGCAAAGACGAAGCACGCGCAATAAATCTGGAGATTGAAATTCGGCAGAGCAATGATGAGTCTGAAATTATTTCGTGGCTTCATGAAGCTGCCGATAAGAAGCTTCCGGTCATATTTAATCCGGCTGCCTTCACTCACTACTCATATGCAATTCGCGATGCTGTCGTCATGCTGAAAGCACCCTGCATCGAAGTTCATCTTTCCAATCCGCTTTCGCGCGAGGAGTTTCGACACACCTCCGTGATTTCGGGAGTAGTAAATGGAACGATCGCAGGATTTGGTCTTGATTCATATCGCTTAGCGTTGCGAGCGATGAAGGAATTAGTTAAATAAGCGGTTCGCGTGTAATCTTCGTTCACATGGCTACCACTAACGATTTGAAGAATGGCATGACGCTCGATATTGAGGGTCAACTCTGGAATGTAGTTGAATTTCAACATGTTAAACCTGGAAAAGGTCCCGCCTTCGTCCGCACAAAATTGAAGAACGTCCTCTCAGGCAAAGTAGTTGAAAAGACTTTCAACGCAGGCGTCAAGGTCGATGTTGCAATCCTTGAAAAACGTGAGATGCAATTCCTTTATAAAGATCCTTCAGGTTACATCTTTATGGATTCATCAACATACGATCAGATGACCATATCCGAAGAAACCGTAGGAGATGCGGCGAATTACATGCTAGAAAATAGTGAAGCGATTGTTGCAGTTCATGAAGGAAATCCTCTTTACGTAGAACTCCCAGCAAATGTTCCTTTGCGTATTACCTATACCGAACCTGGTCTGCAGGGTGATCGTTCCTCCGCGGGTTCAAAACCTGCAACCCTTGAGACTGGTATCTCCATCCAGGTTCCACTTTTCATCAAGCAGGATGAAGTTGTTCTTGTCGATACGCGTACTGGTGAATATCTAGGGCGAGCAAATTAAGTGAGCGCACGCTCCAAGGCGCGAAAAGCTGCCCTTGATTTGCTGTACGAAAGTGATATCCGTAGAACGTCAGCGTCAGATCTTCTGCTGCGTCGGGTTACTGATCTGGAATATGTGATCCGAGACTTCACAAAAGAGTTAGTTGATGGCGTTGATGGACATCGAAGAAAGATAGACGAACTCATCACAACTTATTCTCAAGGCTGGGATATGGATCGTATGCCGGTAATCGATCGAAACATTCTTCGCCTGGCAATTTATGAGGTACTTTGGTCGAGCGATGTTCCTGCTGCGGTAGCAATAAGTGAGGCTCTCGAATTAGCCCAGACGCTTTCGACCGACGAATCGAGCAAGTACATCAATGGCGTGCTCAGTAAGGTTCTGGAGATTAAACCCGATCTCGTTTTGTAAGCCAAAGGTCACGGTTGTTAAGTGCTTGCGCTAATTCATTTTCGGTTTTAGCGGTAAAAATCCCCAACGTTTCAATATCACTGGAGCGGATGCTTAAAACCTCTCCATTCCAATCTTCTCTCTTTATGGCAATCCAATTTAATAGTCCGTAAATTAATCGAGAAAATTCATCGGGGGTTTGGAGAAGAGCTCTAAGTTTTCGCAGATCGAGAGTCAAACCAGTGTCAAAACTCGGCGAGCTAATTTCGGGTTCATCGCGTAATAGCGTGCTCAGCGGTACTGAATAGAAATTGCAGAGCTCCTCGGCTTTAGCGATACTCAAAGATCGAGTACCGCGTTCGTAGGACCCGACGACCACTGCTTTCCATTTCCCTCGGGACTTTATTTCAACTTGTTTGAGAGTTAAATGTTGTTGTATGCGGATGTGCTTGAGACGTTGAGCGATATGTAGTGGAGTCGGCATAGCCAGAGATTAGGGGTGAGTTTCGAGGTCGGTTCGTGTCGTCCACAACCCTGGTCTCGTGCTAAGGTTCGGCAACCTTTAACGATCCGTCCTGTGAGGCGGCGAAGGAGAGTTTATGAGCGTTGTCCTCAATGCCGGTGAAATTGCCCGAGCCTTAAAGCGTATTTCTCATGAAATATTAGAGAAGAACCATGGAAGTAGCGAAGTTCTCCTGCTTGGAATTCCGACACGAGGAGCCTTCTTAAGTCAGAGAATTGCGCACGATATTAATCTCATAGAGAAGACCGCCATCCCAGTGGGAACTCTGGATATCACTATGTATCGGGATGATCTCCGAATGCGTCCACCCCGCGCCCTACTTCCCACTCAAATTCCTCATGGTGGCATTGATGGCAAACATGTAGTCCTTGTAGATGATGTTTTTTATTCTGGTCGCACAATTAGAGCAGCGCTCGATGCGCTCAATGAAATCGGTCGACCAAAGAGCGTTCAGCTTGCAGTTCTGATTGATAGAGGACATCGCGAACTTCCTATTCGAGCTGATTTCGTCGGGAAAAACATTCCTACCTCGAAAGAAGAATCAGTCAGGGTGCATCTATCAGAGATCGACGGCGATGACTCGGTCACTATTGAAGGTCGAGGTGAGAAATGAGACATCTCCTTTCGATTAATGATCTAAGCAAGACTGAAGCTATTGCCATTCTTGATACCGCAGCTGAATTATCGCGCCTCTCCGAAGGAACAGTAAGAAAGTTCCCAACGTTGCGCGGTAGAACAGTTGTCAACCTTTTCTTCGAGGATTCAACGCGTACTCGAATCTCTTTTGAAGCTGCTGCAAAACGTCTATCAGCTGATGTCATTAATTTTTCTGCTAAAGGCTCAAGTTTAAGTAAGGGAGAAACTCTTAAAGACACGGCACTTACACTTCAAGCGATGGGTGCAGATGCTGTCGTGATTAGACATGGAGCTTCAGGAGCTCCACACCAACTTGCACGACAAGATTGGATGAAGGGGAGCGTTATCAATGCTGGTGACGGCACTCATGAGCACCCGACGCAAGCTTTATTAGATGCTTTCACAATCCGACGTCATCTCGCTCAAGGCTCATCAGATCTACAAGGACTCCGCATTGCCATGGTAGGAGATGTTCTCCATTCGCGCGTTGCTCGAAGTAACGTGCTCTTACTTCAAAAATTAGGAGCAACTGTAGTTTTGATAGCGCCACCTACCTTGCTTCCCGTTGGAGTTGAAGAATGGGGCGCGACGGTTAGCTACTCACTCGACAGCGAGATCCAAGATGTCAATGCGGTGATGATGCTCCGAATTCAACGTGAGCGGATGGATGATCTGTATTTCCCTACCGAACGAGAGTACTCACGAAATTTTGGCCTCAATTTGGAGCGCATAAATAGAATGAAAAGCACCGCGATCATCATGCATCCAGGTCCTATGAACAGAGGCTTAGAGATTTCGGCTGAAAGCGCAGATTCACCGCGCTCAGTCATTGTGGAGCAAGTTTCAAATGGCGTCAGTATTCGAATGGCTGTCCTCTATCGCTTGCTCAGCGGAGCTACGGAATCTGATTTAAGTTCAACGCTAGGGGCAACCGTATGAAGTCGTGGAAGATCGTCAATGCAAAAAATAGTGATGGCGTTATTGAAGAAATTCTCATTCATGAAAACCTCATTGTTCGAGATTTTCCACAAGAAGTTTCGCCTGAAATTATTGATGCTTCTGGCCTCACGGTTATGCCAGGTTTTGTAGATCTTCATACTCATTTACGCGAACCAGGTCGTGAGGATGCAGAGACAGTTTTAACTGGTTCACTAGCAGCAGTTGCCGGCGGCTTCACAGCCATTTCAGCGATGCCCAATACTCTTCCGGTAGCTGATACCGCCGGCGTAGTTGAACAAGTATTCCGTTTGGGCAAAAGCCATGCGTTATGTGATGTCTTCCCAATTGGAGCTGTCACGATAGGTCAGAAAGGATCACATCTCGCTGAACTCTCAGCGATGAATCAATCTGAGGCGCAGGTGAGAATTTTTAGTGATGATGGACATTGTGTTGCTGACCCATTGGTGATGCGCCGAGCACTTGAATATGTAAAAACCTTTGACGGAGTTATCGCGCAACACGCTCAAGATCCCCGTTTGACTGAAAACGCCCAGATGAACGAAGGTGCCGTTTCGGCGCGGTTAGGTCTTAAGGGATGGCCGGCAGTTGCTGAAGAGGCGATTATTGCCAGAGATGTTCTTCTCGCTGAACATGTAGATAGCCGACTTCATATATGCCATCTCACGACAGCTGGTGGTGTTGAAATTATTCGGAGAGCAAAGGAACGTGGAATTAAAGTAACCGCAGAAGTTACTCCTCATCATCTACTGCTCACAGATCACAGTGCTGAGTCATACGACCCAGTTTTTAAAGTTAATCCACCACTCCGAAGCGAAGAAGATGTTCTTGCCCTGCGCCAAGGTTTGGCAGATGGAACTATCGACATCATTGCAACAGATCATGCGCCGCATCCCAATGAAGCAAAAGATTGCGAATGGAGCGCAGCTGCTTTTGGAATGGTCGGTCTTGAGACAGCATTCTCAATTGGGTACTTAACAATGGTGCAAAGCGGGCTCATGTCGGTAAAGGAATTAGTGGAGCGTATGTCGGGCGCACCAGCGCGCATCGGAAAATACGCAGGACATGGTTCGATCACAATAGGCGCACCCGCCAACCTCGTTCTCATCGACCTTGAGAGCTCGTGGGTAGTAGAACGACATCTTCTTCACTCTAAAAGTAAAAACACGCCATTTCAGGGTATGGAATTACCTGCTGTAGTCATGAAGACCTTCCATAATGGCGCGCTGGTTTACAACCGAGCTCACGATAAGAAACAGGTTCGAGATGGAGGCAAGAATTAGTGGCTGCATATCTCGTTCTTGATGATGGTCGAATTTTCGAAGGCGAACCATGGGCTTGTACAGGTGAAACATTTGGCGAAGCTGTTTTTTCAACGGGTATGACGGGATATCAAGAAACACTTACCGATCCTTCATATCACAAACAGGTTGTCATCATGACCGCGCCTCATATCGGAAATACGGGAATGAATTCCGTTGACGAAGAGTCGCGCAGAATTTGGGTTAGTGGCTTTGTGGTGCGAAATCCCTCACCCGTTGTATCGAATTGGCGCGCAGAGAGATCTCTCGAAGATGATCTAATCAAAAATGGTGTGGTTGGAATTCAGGGCGTTGATACTCGTGCCTTAACTCTTCATCTTCGCGATCGAGGCGCGATGCGCGTCGGTATTTTTTCGGGAAGTGAACTCACGCGCGAAGAAATGGTCGTTAAGGTGCGGAGTTTTACTCAGATGTCCGGCGCCTATCTCTCCGATGACGTTTCAACCTCAACTGAATACGTTATACCAGCGCATGGAGTGAAGAGATTTAAGGTTGCCGCTCTCGACCTTGGGATTAAGGCAGCTACTCCACGAAACATGTCAGAACGTGGCATTGAGGTGCACATGGTCCCCGTTCAGACAACATATTCTGAACTGAAGAGCGCAGGTTACGACGGACTTTTTCTTTCTAATGGACCAGGAGATCCATCTACGATGGATAACGTCGTCGCCTTAGTTCGCGAAGCGCTCGATGAAAAAATGCCGATTTTCGGAATTTGTTTCGGCCACCAAATACTGGGACGCGCCCTCGGATTTGATACCTACAAGTTGCGTTTTGGTCATCGTGGAATTAATCAACCCGTTATGAATAAAGAGAAGAATCGAGTTGAGATCACAGCTCAGAATCACGGTTTTGCCGTTGAAGCGCCAACAGATGGAGATTTCACCACGGTTTATGGTGCGGGCCGAGTCACGCATGTGTGTCTCAATGATGGAGTTGTTGAGGGGCTCAAATTACTAGAACGTCCCGCATTTTCAGTCCAATATCATCCTGAAGCTGCAGCTGGTCCGCATGATGCGAATTATCTCTTCGACGATTTCTTAAGAATGTTGGAGAACAATGCCGCGCGATAAATCTATTGAAAGCGTACTCGTTATAGGAAGCGGGCCGATTGTTATTGGACAAGCCTGTGAATTTGATTATTCTGGTACTCAAGCTTGCCGCGTCCTTAAATCTGAAGGAATTCGAGTCATTCTTGTGAATTCAAATCCGGCAACAATCATGACGGATCCAGAGTTTGCCGATGCTACGTATATAGAGCCGATCACCTCAGAGTTTCTTGAACAGGTAATTGCTAAAGAGAAACCGTCGGCAATTTTGGCGACCTTAGGTGGGCAAACCGCCCTCAATGCTGCGATAGCTCTTCATGAAAAAGGAATTTTGACGAAATACAACACTAAGCTGATTGGCGCTGATGTTGCTGCTATTAGACGAGGTGAAAATCGCGAAGAGTTCCGCGGAATTGTTGAAAAAGTTGGAGGAGAATCAGCGAAATCGATCATCTGCCACACGATGGAGGAATGTCTTTCAGCTGCTGAAGTATTGAACTATCCCGTTGTGGTTCGTCCGTCTTTTACGATGGGAGGACTTGGGAGTGGGATTGCCTATTCACGAAGCGAGCTTGAGCAGATTGCCGGAGCAGGTCTTCGATTTAGTCCCGTTACAGAAGTGCTTCTTGAGGAATCGATTATTGGCTGGAAAGAGTTCGAACTTGAAGTAATGCGTGATAATCACGACAACGTGGTGATTATATGTAGCATCGAGAACTTCGATCCGATGGGGGTACATACCGGAGATTCGATTACGGTGGCTCCCGCTCTGACCTTAACGGATGTGGAATTTCAGAAACTCAGGGATCTAAGTATCAACATTATTAGGGAAGTTGGCGTCGCAACTGGTGGTTGCAACATTCAGTTCGCAATCAATCCGGTAAATGGTCGAATTGTTGTCATTGAAATGAATCCGCGTGTCTCACGCTCCAGCGCGCTGGCATCTAAAGCAACCGGCTTTCCCATTGCAAAGATCGCCACAAAACTTGCTATTGGTTATTCGCTCGACGAAATACCTAATGACATCACCAAAAAAACTCCAGCATCTTTTGAACCGACGCTTGATTATATTGTTGTAAAGATTCCTCGATTTGCATTTGAAAAATTCCCCGAGGCAGACCCGCGCTTAACCACCACGATGAAGAGCGTTGGCGAAGCGATGGCATTCGGTCGATCATTCCCAGAAGCACTACAAAAAGCCATGCGCTCGTTAGAGAAAAAGAACTCAGTATTTTCGTGGGATTTTTCCGACACTCGAGATGAGCTCAGGGAAGCGGTGAAGATTCCAACGGAGAATCGATTGTTACAAGTTCAACGCTTACTATCTATTGGCGAATCGGTCAGTGAAGTACATAGGCTTTCTGGTATCGATCCATGGTTTCTGACTCAAATTCACAGTATTAATGAGATGGCAAAGGCTCTACAACATGCTGGCGATCTCACCGCTGAACTTTTGCGCAAAGCGAAACGTTTGGGATTCTCCGACTATCAGATTTCTCAATTGAGGGGAGTAAAGGAATCGGAAATCTCAAGAGCTCGTGAGCGATTTGAAGTTTTTCCAGTCTATAAAACAGTAGATACGTGCGCCGGAGAGTTTGAAGCCTTTACTCCGTACCATTACTCATCCTACGATCAAGAAACAGAAGTTAAAGCGCGTACAAAACCGGCAACTCTTATCCTAGGAAGTGGACCAAACCGAATTGGTCAAGGAATCGAATTTGATTATTCCTGTGTCCATGCGTGCTTTGCCTTGAGTAACGTAGGTTTTGAAACCATTATGATCAATTGCAATCCGGAAACTGTCTCGACAGATTACGACACCTCGGATCGTCTCTACTTCGAACCTCTGACTCTTGAGGATGTTCTCGAAATCTATCGAGCAGAATTAAGAGCAGGCCCGATTGCAGGAGTAATTGTCCAACTTGGGGGGCAAACGCCACTTGGGCTATCTGCAGGACTTCAAGCCGCTGGCGTACCAATACTTGGTACCTCTCCAGATGCTATTCATCTTGCGGAGGACCGTGGTGCATTCGGTGAAGTTTTGAAAGCAACACAGTTGCGAGCGCCACAATTCGGAACAGCGTTTTCATACGATGATGCACTTAAAGTTGCGACTTCGGTTGGTTATCCAGTTCTCGTTCGTCCTTCATTTGTTCTTGGAGGTCGTGGCATGCAGATTGTTTACGATGACGCTCAACTTTCAGAGTTCATTGCAATTGCCACTCAAATCAATCCAGAGCATCCGGTCCTTATTGATAAATTTTTGGACGATGCAATCGAAATAGATGTAGATGCCCTTTATGATGGCAACGAGCTTTATCTTGCAGGCGTGATGGAGCATGTTGAAGAGGCTGGAGTTCACTCCGGAGATTCGGCGTGCGTGATTCCTCCTCAATCTATTGATAGCGCAATGATTACTGAAATCACCGAGGCCACCAGAAAACTTGCCCGCGAAATCGGCGTGAGAGGGCTTATAAATATCCAATATGCGATTTCCAATGGCCAGCTCTATGTACTCGAAGCAAATCCCAGAGCTTCCCGCACAGTTCCATTTGTGAGTAAAGCGACCGGTGTTCAGGTAGCAAAAGCTGCTGCTTTGATTGCGTGCGGAAAATCAATTGAAGAATTGCGTGGTAGCAACACGCTTCCTATTGGCTTACATGGTTTAGCTCAAGGAATTTCGGTGAAGGAAGCTGTTCTTCCCTGGAATCGTTTCCGCAGAAAAGATGGACAGGGCGTTGATTCGGTACTAGGACCGGAAATGAAATCAACCGGTGAGGTTATGGGCCTAGCGGATACTTTTGGAGCTGCCTTTGCAAAGAGCCAGATCGCGGCCTTTGGTCCATTGCCAAAGGAAGGCTCAATCTTTATCTCCTTATCTGATAAAGATAAAGCAGCTTCACTCAACGCCGTTAAAGGATTGAAAGAGCTTAATTTCACTCTGTATGCAACTACTGGCACGCATGATTTTTTACAGAGTAATGGCGTTCCTACGATATTGGTTTCAAAGCATGCAGATAAAGAGAATAGTCCGAACTCAGAATCGGCAGTCGATTTAATTGCACAGAACAAGATCTCGCTCGTTATAAATACCCCCTTTGGTCGTGGTGCACATAGAGATGGCAGAATGATTAGAACTGCTGCAGTACAACGAGGTATTTCATGTATCACGACCGTTCCTGGGCTGAAAGCTGCGGTTGAAGGTATTAAGGATCTTCGTAAAGAGAATCTCACAGCGCGATCTATTCAAGATTGGCACCGTTGATGACTTCCATAAATAGAAAGGCGCAGCAGAGCGACGTTGAGATAATTTCCAACAAGAAAGTTGGGGCTTATCATCATATGGTCTTTGCCGCTGGAGATATGGCCGCACATGCAAAGCCAGGCAATTTTGTTGCTATCGCTGTAGGTGGCGCTGCTTCTTCAATGATTTTACGGCGCGCCTTTGCGATATACCGAGCGAGTGATCGTGGCCAATACGGAGGAACAATTGAATTAGTAGTTGCGCCTCATGGTCAGGGAAGTAGATGGCTCACTTCCTTACAGATTCATGATCGAGTAAATATGGTGGGACCACTTGGTACACATTTCGGGATTCCTACCGAACCGGTTAATGCTCTGCTTGTCGGTGGTGGTTATGGATCAGCGCCTCTCTTTGGTCTCGCAGAAGTATTGAAAGAACGCGGCTGTCGAGTTGACATGGTCCTTGGGGCCTCAATAGCAGGGAAAATTTACGCGCCACTTGAAGGTAAGCGGTCGGTCAATTCCTTAACGATCACAACTGAGGATGGATCGGCAGGACAACGTGGAAAAGTTACCGAGGTAATTCCGGGAATCATTGAGAAGAACAGTTCAGAAATTATTTATTCATGCGGACCTATGGGGATGCTCGCAGCCGTGGAAGAAGTATCTAAGAATTTTCAAACGATGCATCAATGTGCGGTCGAGGAGTCCATGGCCTGCGGAATTGGTATCTGTATGACCTGCGTTCTTCCAGTCCGCGATAACCAAGGTGTAATAAAGATGACCCGTTCATGTATCGACGGTCCAGTTATGGACGGGGATCGAGTGATATGGAATAGCTCGAGAAAAATCCCTGAAGGTACTTGGGGAGCGCTATGAGCCAAGAGTTCCAAGCCTTTGATTTCCGTTGCAAGTTCGGGTCCAAATACTTTCCTTATCCGATTTTCACCGCTAGCGGTTGTGCATCGTCAGGTAAAGAACTAGCGCAATTTTTCCCCCTATCCGAGATCGGAGCAGTTGTAACAAAATCGATAGCGCTCAAACCACGCTCTGGAAGAGCAACACCTCGAATGGCGGAAACTCCTAGTGGAATGCTCAACTCAATCGGGCTGCAAGGACCAGGTATTGACCAATTTCTAGAAGATGATATTCCCTGGCTCTTGGCGAATAACTCTCGCGTGGTTGTTTCAATATCTGGTGAAACTGTGGAGGAGTATGCCTCTCTTGCTCGTCGACTTAGAGTCGTACAAGGTTTGAGCGGAATCGAAGTGAATATCTCCTGTCCGAATGTTGAAAATCGAGGCATGGTCTTTGCTTGTGACCCGGTTGCATCCAAAGCTGTTGTTGAAGCAGTGCGCCGCAATATTGGCGGGGAGCTTCCGATTATCGTAAAGCTCTCACCTGATGTTACCGATATAGTCTCAATCGCTCGCGAAGTAATCTCCGCGGGGGCCGATGGTCTTGCTTTGATCAATACGTTGTTGGGTATGGCGATAGACATTGATGCAATGAGACCTAAATTAGCGGGAAAGACGGGCGGTTTATCTGGCCCAGCTATCCGACCTATTGCCGTTCGCGCGATCTATCAAGTTCATGCTGCCTTTAAGAATGTACCAATTCTTGGAATGGGTGGAGTGACAAGTGGTCGAGATGCACTGGAATTGATTATGGCTGGAGCAAGCGCGGTTTCAATCGGCACCGCTAATTTTGGTAATCCAACGGCGCCCATTAAAGTAAAAAGGGAGCTTGAAGAACTTTTGAGGGAACGAGGATTCTCATCAAGTCATGACGCAGTCGGAGTGGCACATGAAAAGTAAATCACCCATTATTGTGGCGCTAGATTTCCCAGATCTGGAACGTACTGTAGAAATGATTCGCAAAACTGAGCAATCAATCTCAATTTACAAACTAGGTTTAGAATTCTTCCTTTCACAAGGACGACGCGGTGTTATCGAAATTAAGAAGGCCTTCCCCGGGATAGATATTTTTCTTGACCTTAAATTGCATGACATTCCAAATACGGTAGCCGGTGCATGTGCAGGTATTGCCGATCTACAACCGAAATTCCTTACTGTTCATGCATCCGGTGGCGGCGAAATGATCAAGGCTGCGGTAGCTAAAGTTTCCAACACTTCAATCACTGCGGTTACTGTTCTTACTTCTCTCGACAAAAACGAGCTATTGAATCTAGGTTTACCGAAAGATCCTCAGGCCTTAGCGCTCGCTCTCGCCAAGCGTGCAGTCGCTTCTGGAGCCACATCAATCGTCTGCTCTCCTCATGAAGCATCATTGCTCCGGAAAGAACTGGCCGAGGAAGTTCTTCTCATAACTCCTGGAGTCCGACCCTCGGATGCTTCTCATGATGATCAGAATCGAGTAATGACGCCGCGCGCTGCTCTGGATGCGGGCGCGAATTACGTCGTTATCGGTCGCCCCATCACTAAGGCAGCTGACCCAAGGTTTGCCGCAGCCGAGATTGCAGCATCACTTTCATAACTTGGTTTAATTGCTCCATGGGAGCACCTCCATCACTAACTTTAGAAGAGCGCCGAGCAGCACTCGCTAAAGCAGCGCAATCTAGAAAAGTTAGGGCGCATTTCAAGATGGAGATAAAAAGTGGGATTCGTCCTTGGATGGACGCTTTCAGAAGCGATGATGAAGCGATTAGAAAAATGAGAGTGAAAGAACTTTTGGAATCTCTTCCCGGTTTTGGCGAAATTCGCGCCGCTAATATATTGGAAAAAGCAGGAATATCTAAAGCACGTAGAGTTCAAGGCGTTGGTAGAAGTCAGTATGAAAATCTTCTGGTCTTATTAAAGGAAAACGTAAATCCCAAGGAAAAGCTGAATGATTAACACCGGATCAAAACGCGGAAAACTGATTGTTCTTTCTGGCCCTGGGGGAGTAGGCAAGAGCACTATCGTTCAAGAGTTGAAGAAGCGGGATCATTTCTTTTTTTCAGTATCGGCGACTACGCGCGCTCCCAGACCTGGCGAGATAGATGGAGAGGCCTACCATTTTGTTACTGAAACGGAATTCCAAAAAATGATTGACGCGAAAGTTTTCTTGGAATGGGCAGATTTTGCTGGATCGCGTTACGGAACTCCAAGGCAACCAGTTTTGGAGGCGCTTGATAACGGTAAAGATGTACTTCTTGAAATTGAAATTGAAGGAGCTAGGCAGGTCAAGGCAGCTATGCCTGAAGCGCTGATGGTCTTTCTGCAACCGCCATCGATGAATGAATTGGAAGCGAGAATTACTAATCGCGGGACTGATACTCCCGAGCGGATTGCGGCCCGTCTGGCTTTGGCTCGGGCAGAGATGGCTGCCGCGGGAGAATTTGACCATACCCTCATCAACCATAAGGTCGAAGAAGTAATTCAATCGCTGGTATCCTTGGCGACCTCTTAACGTCTAGAAATGCACCTCTAGTCGTTAGTCTCTAGAAATCATCTCAGAAGGAGTTACCGTGGCGTCGCTCGATGGAATTACCAATCCGCCAATCGACGAACTACTCGACAAGAGCGGTTCGAAGTATTCACTTGTTCTCTATGCGGCCAAGCGCGCGCGCCAGATCAACGCGTACTACTCCCAACTTGGTGAAGGTCTTCTGGAGTACGTGGGTCCACTCGTAGAGACTCATGTTCATGAGAAACCACTTTCCATCGCCATGCGCGAAATTAATGAAGGTTTGCTCACGATAGAGAATCTCGAACCCCAAAACTAGTTTTTGCTATGGCTGGCGCACCTATAACTTTCCCTCGCGGCCGTGAATTAGTTCTCGGTGTAAGTGCGGGTATTGCAGCTTATAAAGCCTGCGAATTACTGAGACGTTTACAAGATCACGGATTTCTTATCACTGTTGTTCCAACTGAAGCCAGTTTGAGTTTTGTCGGAAAAGCAACGTGGGAAGCTCTTTCAGGTCGCCCAGTGTCGACTTCCGTTTGGGAGAACGTACATGCGGTCTCGCACGTTTCTCTTGGAGATAAAGCTGATGTTGTTGTTATCGCTCCAGCTACTGCTGATGTTATTTCTCGGTTAGCACAAGGACGAGCTGACGATCTATTGACAACCACCGTGCTTGCCACAAGCGCTCCAATACTTGTTGTGCCGGCAATGCATCCAAAGATGTGGCTGAACGTTGCCACTCAAGCGAATGTTGAGTTGCTACGATCACGAGGTATAGCGGTATTAGAACCAGAAGTTGGCAGATTAACAGGACTTGATTCCGGGATTGGCCGTTTTCCTGAAACTCTCACCATCATTAACGAAGTTTCAAGGATTACTGGCAATCAAGCATATCTTTCTGGAAGGAGAGTTCTCGTAACAGCTGGAGGAACTCGTGAGGCGATTGATCCAGTGAGATTTATTGGAAATCACTCAAGCGGTCGGCAAGGTTTAGCTGTTGCCTACCAGGCCCTGAAAGCAGGGGCAGATGTGACAGTGGTTGCAGGAGTAACAGATCCTTTTCACTTAGAAGGTGCTCGCGTGATCAGTGTTGAGAGTGCACGTGAGATGAAAGAGATAGTTGAAGAGGAATTTGAAGGTATGGATGCCCTTGTGATGGCTGCGGCTGTCGCCGACGCTCGTCCGAGTGAAGTTTCAAATGAAAAGATTAAAAAGGAGAGTCTCCAGTCAATAGTCCTTGAGGAGAATGACGATATTTTGGCCTCAGTTTCTAAGCGTAAAGTTCCGAATCAGGTAGTGGTTGGCTTCGCTGCAGAAACTTCCGAGGAAGCAGTTTCGTACGGGGAGGCGAAGATGCGAAATAAAGGTGCAGATTTTCTCTATGTAAACAATGTTTCGACGGGAGCAATTTTTGGCTCTGAAAAAACATCGGGAACTCTTTTAGGTCTTGATATAGCCCCTCGGAAGTTCATCGATGTTGATAAATATATAGTTGCAAAGGAAATCGTTAAGGAAGTCGCTCACAGATTGGATCGCGTACATGGCTAAGCGCCTTTTTACCTCAGAATCTGTAACAGAGGGACATCCGGACAAGATCGCAGATGCGATATCTGATTCAGTCTTAGACTCTTTACTTTCCCAAGACCCAAAGAGCCGCGTGGCGTGTGAGACACTGATTACAACCGGTCAAGTACATGTGGCTGGCGAAGTCACAACTGATGGTTATGCTGACGTTAACGGTTTAGTCCGCGAAACAGTACTTAATATTGGATATGACAGCTCTGATAAGGGTTTCGACGGGAATAGTTGCGGAGTATCCATTTCCATCGGACAGCAATCTCAAGATATTGCTGTTGGTGTTGACCACGCAGTAGAAGAGCGCTTATCAAAATCGAGCGATCCTTTGGATCTACAAGGTGCTGGAGATCAAGGTCTGATGTTTGGATATGCCACTCGCGACACAAAGGAGTTAATGCCTCTTCCGATAGCAATGGCACATCGCTTAGCTGAGGAACTCACGAAGCAACGTAAAAATGGAACCTTGGGTTATCTAAGACCTGATGGTAAAACTCAAGTAACAATCGAATATGACGGGGATAAGCCAGTTTCTCTAGATACGGTTGTTATCTCCTCGCAACACGCGCCAGATGTTGATTTGGAACGGACTCTTGCGCCAGAAATAAGAAAATTTGTGATTGATCCAGTGATTTCAACGTTCAATCTTCCTTCAACAAATGTAAGAGTGCTTGTGAACCCAACTGGTCGTTTCGTCATTGGCGGACCAATGGGGGATGCGGGGCTCACCGGCAGAAAAATCATCGTCGATACCTATGGAGGTATGGCAAGACACGGTGGAGGTGCATTTAGCGGTAAAGATCCCTCAAAAGTTGATCGCTCTGCGGCCTATGCCATGAGATGGGTGGCAAAGAATGTCGTTGCTGCTGGATTAGCGGATCGCTGTGAAGTTCAGGTTGCCTACGCGATTGGAAAAGCGCAACCGGTGGGGCTATTTGTCGAAACTTTTGGGACGGAAAAGGTTCCTGTCTCACAGATCTCTGATGCAGTTCTCAAAGTTTTTGATTTGAGACCCGCCGCAATTATTCGAGATCTTGATCTATTGAGACCGATATATTCGAAAACCAGCGCATACGGCCATTTCGGTCGAGAACTCCCAGAATTTACTTGGGAGAAGACAGATCGGGCCGAATCTTTAGCTAACGCTGTCAAAGGTTAACGAGAATCGTGGCGATGGATAAGCCACTTTCGCTTCGCCGTCAGCGAAGTTCTACTTCTTTACGGAGATCACATAGAGAAGATGGATCAGTCCTTCAAGCCGAAGTTTTTGTTAATAATGGTATTTTTCATTTGGACGATTCTTACTCTTACCTGATAGATACCGCTATCCAATCAGAGATCGAAATTGGGAGCGTAGTTTGGGTACCTTTCAATAATCAAAGAGTTCTTGGCGTCGTTAAGGATATCAGGGCAAGGACTAATTCAGGTCTTAAATATATTGATTCGATTGCTTCAATACACGGATTGAATGAAAAGCTCTTGCATCTTGTGGAAAAACTCAAAGATCGTTACGTCGCCTCTCGATTTGATCTTTTTCGCTTCATGCTACCGCCTATTACCAAAGGACAGATCGATAAGTCGGCCGCTGCTTCCAAAACCATCTTCACGAAAAGTGGCAAGCCCAACATACAACGCGTCTTCTGGAGAGCCGAAATTGGTGAAGACCCTTTGGACGCGATCCGTACATCGATAGCTAAAAACAGCAAAAAACGTAGATTGATCGTGGTTCCTACGGTTCGCGATCTGCGTTACTTAGTAGATAGATTGCATGAGAGTGAAGTTCCAGGTGTTGTTGAACTTGGTTCGCATCTTAAACCGAGCCAGCGAAAAAGCGCCTATTCAAAGTTAAGTGACATTGAAACTCGGATCGTGATTGCAACACGAGGCGGGATATTTGCCCCTATGGCCGATATTGAGGAAATAATTGTCGTTGACGAGTTCTCACCTCATCACTTCGAGATTAAGGCTCCCTATTGGAATACTCGCGATGTGGCGCTACTTCGCGCAGAAATCGAGGGAGCTGCGCTTATATTTGTCGGAAATTCATGTTCTTTAGAGCTCATGAGGTTGATTGAAAGTGGCTGGATTAAGAGCAAGTCCCAGTCACCTCTCAAGCTACGGCCGACTAGATCGAAGATTGCTTCTTCTCCCAACACTTTCCATTCAATTGTAAGAGAAGGCTTGAAAAGTGGTGCAGTCTTGATCAGCGTCGTTGAGAAGCGTTTTTCCAATCTCTTTTGTTGTGATCGATGTCGAGCTATTGCACGTTGCGAATGTGGAGGACGATCAATAATTCTTAGTCGGAACACCTTCGGATGTTCAATTTGCGACAGGGAGACAAAGACATGGAATTGCGCTGAGTGCGGTGTCGATACGGTAAGGCCGATAAAGATCGGAGCGGAGAGAATTCAAGAAGATATCGGAAAAAGCTTCCCAGATATTCCAATCCTTTTAAGCACTGCAGAAAAATCTATTGAGAAGGTGCCGAAAGAAGGCGCAATAGTCATCTCAACCTTTGGCGTGGAACCTCGCATCCAAGGGGGATATGCAGCAATCGTCCTTTTAGGTGGAGAAGATTTAGTTAATCGACCATTTATCCGCTCTGAAGAAGAAACTCTCAATCGTTGGTATTCGATATTGGCCAATCTTCGCCAAGGGGGTCATATCTTTGTCTCACTTCCTTCGCAGCACGTTATAACACAAGCAATAATTCAACAAAATCCCCTGCGACTTCTCGGTAGCGAATCTCAGGAGCGCCAATCGCTACATTTGCCACCTCACAGGCGATTAATAACAATCGAAGGTGATGTACTTTCAATTCCAGGTTTACAAAGGAGGATAGACGAGCAATTCAGTGGCAAGCTTATTTCACACATTGCAAGTACTAATAAGATACTAACGATCAGAGTTGAACATACCTTCGCAAGCGAATTGCTGCTCTCGCTTCGTGCGCTACAAAAAATGCGTTCATTGAAGAAGAAAGAACTCTTTGTAATTCACGTAGATCCTTACTCGGTTTAGTCAGATACAATATTCCCATGGCAATTCAACCGATTAGATATTTCGGCGATCCAGTCCTTACGACGCCATCGGTAGAAGTCAAAGATTTTGATAAGGAGCTTCGGAATCTGGTGCGTGACTTAACTGACACCATGATCGACGCCCCCGGAGCTGGGTTAGCAGCTCCGCAAATCGGAGTGCCGGTAAGAGTCTTTGTGTGGCATGTTGATGATGAATTTGGTCATTTGGTAAATCCAAGTCTTGATTTGAGCGAAGAGATGCAAGAAGGGGAAGAGGGTTGCCTTTCTTTCCCTGAGCTCTCCTATGAAACTCCCAGAGCAATGCGTGCCGTCGCCAAAGGGTGGAATATGCATGGTGAACCAATCGTGGTTGAAGGTACAGATTTTCTAGCCCGAGCTTTGCAGCATGAAACAGATCATCTCAATGGAGTCCTCTTTATCGATCGCTTGCCAGCAGAATTAAGAAAGAGCGCCATGAAGGATATTCGCCAAGCTGAGTGGTTCATGCGAGCTGAGGAAGAAGGAAATCCCATAGAAATAAGGGTTTCGCCTCACGAGACTTTTGGTCGTAATCTATAAATGGATCGCGACTTTTAAGTTATGAAAGTCGTACTTGCTTCTTCATCCGAGGTAGCCGCCCCTATCCTCGATCACCTGTTGAATTCCCAACACGATTTATTGTGTGGTATTTCTATGCCAGATAAGCCAACTGGTCGAGGTCGATTGCCGGCACCGAATGCATTCTCGCTGCTTTGCCAAACCAAGAATCTTCAGCTGCATACACCTGTGAATGGAAATGAACTTAACGCATTGCTCCGAAAAATCGCACCAGACGTTGTAATTACTATCGCTTACGGTCGATTAATTAAGCTTGAAGAATTGATGATTCCAAAGTTCGGTTGGCTAAATATTCATTTCTCTCTCCTGCCGCGGTGGAGAGGCGCTGCACCTGTCCAACGAACGATTGAATATGGTGATTCTGAATCCGGAATCTCAATTTTTCGACTGGACGAAGGTATGGACACCGGTCCAATCTTCTATAGCGAGAAAATCCATTTAACAGGGGAAGAAACCTTTGGTTCGCTACTCTCCACGCTATCTGGACTAGCAGCGCCAGCTACCCTCAAGGTTTTGGAGATGCTAACCAGGGGAGACCAACCTATTCCGCAAGATTCCAATGGCATTACTTTGGCGCGCAAGTTAACTAAAGAGGAAGCGCGGATTGATTGGAAAAAAGAGGCATTTGAAATTGAACGTCAGATCCGCGCAATGAATCCCTGGCCTATAGCGTGGACAATGATTGATCAGCAGCGGATCTCGATTCTGAAATCTAGTGTAAGTGAACTAGTCGGAGCGCCAGGAAAGATACTTTCTACGTCACCATTAATTGTCGGCTGTGGGAAGAATTCATTGAGCATTGAAATTGTGAAGCCAGCAGGCAAGAGGGAGATGTCTGGGGCGCAATGGATAAGAGGAGCAAGACTGCCAACCGAATCGTTTTTTGTATGAGGAATATTTCTGACGCCCGCTTGCTTGCATTTGAGGTTTTAGTCGATGTTGAAGAACGCGGGGCTTACAGCAATCTTGTTCTACCACGGATTTTAGAAAGATCCTCACTTTCCAAGAGCGACAAATCGTTTGCTTCTGAACTGGTGTATGGATCTCTGCGAATGAAAGGGAGACATGATTTATTCATTTCGCAGGCAAGCGATAGAAAAATGGAAGAAATTGACCGGAAGGTACTAATAGTTCTGCGTTTAGGAGTTCACCAATTAAAGGAGATGCGAACTCCTTCTCATGCAGCGATTAATGAGACAGTTGAGTTGGCCAAAAAAGTTGCAGGAAAATCAACTGGGGGATTTGTCAATGCACTTCTGCGCAAGATTGACGCTATGCATTTCGAGAGTTTGGACTTACCAACTAATTCCCAATCTCGTTTATCGAGTGAATTCTCCCATCCAGAGTGGATCATTAGCTCATACTTCGATTCGTTGAAAGATGCGAATGAAGTAGAGAGTCTTGTACAGGCCAATAATCTGCCCGCGCGACCCACGCTGATTGCTTGGCCTGGCCGATCAACTCAACAAGAGCTGGTAGAAAGTGGCGCCATAGCGGTTGATGGAAGTATGGTCGCGGCAACTTTTGATGGCAACCCGGGAGAAATACTTGCGGTACGTGAACGTAGAGCGGGTGTTCAAGACTTAGGGTCGCAAATTGTTGTCGAAAAGTTCTTGCGTACCTTTGATAAAGATCTGCGATGGCTTGATTTATGTGCGGGCCCGGGAGGTAAGGCTGCCTATCTATCAAGTTACCTTGATTTACATGGTGGTGAATTTGTTGCAAATGAAATTTCCTCGGAGCGAGCTAAGTTGGTACGTCACGTAGTAGGAGATGCTGCAGTCGTGAATTTCGACGGACGTAAATTGCCACAAGAGTTAGGCGATTTTGATCGGATTTTGATTGATGCCCCCTGTACTGGAATTGGAGCGCTACGCAGAAGACCCGAAGTACGGTGGAGAAGAACTTTGCAGGATTTGAAGAATCTAACGATTCTCCAAGCAGAACTTCTTGAATCCGCTGCAAGCCGCCTCAACAAAGGTGGAGTCTTGGCTTACGTAACCTGTTCCTCGCACCAAGCCGAAACGAAATTTCAGATACGTTCCTTCCTGAAGAAGAATGCCCACTTTCTACGAGTTCCAGTGGATGATTCTCGTGCTGATTCCGAAGGCGAACTACAATTATGGCCGCATCGCGATAATACTGATGCGATGTTTCTCTCGATATTGGAGAAAGGATAGAGATGATCCGAATCTGTCCCAGTATTCTTAACGCCAATTTCGACGATTTACCGAATGAAATCATGAAAGTTGCGGCAGTTTCTGATCTTCTTCATCTGGATGTCATGGATAATGTTTTCGTACCCAACGTTACTTTCTCTCTTGAGAAATCAATCGAGATTATCGAACACTCAGCCCTGCCAGTTGATGTTCACTTGATGGTGGCAGACGTAGATTCAAAAGCTAAGCTCTACGCTGCTCCAAATACGGCGAGCATCACAGTGCATATTGAAGCTTGTGAGGATCCAATCGCAACATTGCGATCAATACGCAATACCGGCAAACGCGCAGGTTTGGCGATAAAGCCGAGTACGCCGATTGATGTAGTCGAGGAGATCTTGAGTGAAGTGGACATGATCTTGGTGATGACCGTTGAACCAGGATTCGGTGGACAATCTTTTATGGAATCTATGATGCCCAAGGTAAAAATTGCGCGTCGCTGGCTACAACAAAAAGGTTTTACCGATACTTGGCTCCAGGTCGACGGAGGCATTTCCCTGAGCACTATACGTTCGGCGTATCAAGCAGGCGCTGATACCTTCGTGGCAGGATCAGCTGTATATAAGGCGGATAACCCCGCCCAGATGATTGAAGAGCTACGCAAAGAAGCTTTGAGAAGAGATTAAATGTCATGCGCCGTCTTTAAGTTCTGTCGTAAAATCGGCTCTTCGTGTCTTTCTCACCGCTCAGGAGCTTATTAATGTCAGCTGAAAAATCTTTTGATGCTCTTTGGAAAGAACTTCAAGAAATAGCTCGGAACCGGCCAGAGGGCTCTTCCACGGTAAGAGCGATTGATTCGGGAAAACATGCCATTGGCAAGAAGATAATCGAAGAGGCGGCGGAAGTGTGGATGGCGGCCGAACACGAAGATAACGAGGCTCTCTCACTCGAAATTAGCCAACTTCTCTATCATCTTCAAGTATTGATGATTGCCCGCGGTTTATCTCTCGACGATGTCTACAGAAAGCTATGAAATTTATGACTCATCAATTCTTGAAAATCGCACTGCCAAATAAAGGGTCTCTTGCAGACGCTTCAAGCCAGATTTTGAAAGAAGCGGGGTATCGCCAGAGGAGCGATAACCGCGATTTAACATTTCTCGACCCAGATAACGGCGTTGAATTTTATTACCTCCGTCCTCGGGATATCGCAACGTATGTTGGTTCAGGAGAACTCGCGGCTGGAATTACAGGGCGGGACCTGCTCCTGGATTCAGGTGCTGGAGCAAATGAAATTATGAAACTTGATTTTGGTCGCAGTACTTTTAGATTTGCCGCTTCCCAACCACCGAACTCATTATCCGGAAAGAGAATTGCAACAGCTTATCCAAATCTATTGCGAGGACACTTGGAAAAAATCGGAGTGGATGGAGAAATTGTTTCCCTAGATGGCGCGGTCGAAAGCGCTATAAAGCTTGGGGTTGCCGATGTTATTGCAGATGTTGTGTCTACTGGCGGAACTTTACGTCAAGCTGGGCTAGAGGTATTTGGTGAACCAATTCTGCAGAGCGAAGCTATCCTCATAGAGCGAGTTAATTCGGCGAGAAGTGTCCGGATGGATACTTTAATTAGACGAATTGGAAGCGTCGTCATCGCCCGTCAATATGTCTTGGTTGATTACGATGTAGAAAGAGTGAATTTAGAGAAAGCATGCGCTTTAACCCCGGGGCTTGAGTCACCAACCATTTCCCCTTTACAAAAGGATAATTGGGTAGCCGTTCGAGCCATGGTTAAACGAAGTGAAGTGCATGACGTGATGGATAGGCTGTGGGAGATAGGCGCTCGCGGGATTCTTGTTACTGACATCCACTCTTGCCGTCTATAAGTATTCCAATAGCTGCTCTAAGCCGGGATCTGTAATCACAACGTCGGCTGCGGCGTTAAGTATCGGTTTGCCTCTGTAACTCACGCCAAGGCCCGCTAGCTTCACCATATCTAGATCGTTTGATCCATCGCCTACAGCAACACATTGCATGAGTGGTACTTGATAAGCGTCGGCGAACTCACGGAGCGCTATAGCTTTTCCATCTCGATTGACAATGGGGCCGAGAATGCGACCAGTAAGTTGTTCATCAATAACTTCAAGGGTATTTGCGCGAAGAAATTCCAAGTTAAATTTCGCGAAAAGCTCATCCAAAATGTTGTGAAAGCCGCCGGAAACAACGCCAACAAAGTAGCCTGAATTTTTCAAAGTTGAGAGCAATTCTTCTGCTCCCTGCGAGAATGATATTTCTTCTAAAACCTGACTAAAAATAGAACTCGGCAGATCCTTGAGAAGTGCGACACGCTCCTTTAAAGCGTCATCAAATTCCATTTCTCCCGCCATTGCGCGTGCCGTGATATCTGCAACCTGGGCGCCATGAGGGGTGTGAGCGGCAAGAAGGTCAATCACTTCTTGCTCAATAAGAGTAGAGTCAACGTCAAAGATCGCCAAACGATATTTCATAAACGTCAGATCAAATCCAGAGCGACATCAAAGTTTCTAGCCTTAAGCGAGTTGATTAAATCTTTCTCAATTGCCTTTGCGTGCGCGAGGTCTAGCCCGATCTCGAAAGCGATGATAATTCTGCCCGCTAAGGCAATACTTTGGTTTTGAAGCACGATAAGGGTGAAGGGCTTCAATGTTGCCTCAATGAGGGCGATAACTTCCTCGCGTACGGAAACGTCGCCAGGACCGCTGGCAAGGATGATTGCTTTCGATTTGAAATCGCTCACTCTAGGAGTTTAGCGAAGATGCACCTCAGAACAGGTATCTTGTCGCCCTATGGATCCACTGCTTAAAGTAGATGAGGTAGTAGTGGTCCGCGCTATGAAAAAAATTCTCGGTCCCATTTCATGGCAGATCAATAGCGGCGAAAGATGGGTCATTTTGGGACCGAATGGAGCCGGGAAAACAACGCTGCTACAACTTCTCTCGGCACTCATTCATCCTTCGCAAGGTCGAGTTGAAATTCTAGGGGAATCGTTGGGATCTGTAGATGTCTTTGAACTTCGTCCGAGAATCGGCTTCACTTCAAGCGCCATGTTGGAGTTGATTCCGCAAGATGAACGCGTGATGGATGTTGTTCTTACCTCTGCATATGCAATCGCTGGACGATGGCAGGAGGATTATGACCTTTGGGATGAGTCAAGAGCGCGTGCACTCTTAACTATTTTCGGAGTAAGAGATCTTGGTGAAAGATTCTTTGGCACGCTCAGCGAAGGTGAGAAGAAACGTGTCCAAATATCTCGAGCTTTAA
>Ga0214917_10000943_pt1 | contig 38031 bp, 27 predicted proteins | sample LL_1208_BB_MetaG_FD_177983 | JGI IMG/M metagenome (GOLD analysis project Ga0214917, IMG submission 177983) | Freshwater microbial communities from Lake Lanier, Atlanta, Georgia, United States - LL_1208_BB | ecosystem: Environmental > Aquatic > Freshwater > Lake | place: USA: Georgia | collected... | reverse complement strand
TGCGGGTCGCCCGGCGTCGCGATCGTGCGCAGAAGCGAGCCGTCCGCGGCGAGCTCGAGGACGGCGCGATCTCCCTTGGCGCTGACGAGAGAGCGGCCGTCGGGCGTCCGCCGGCAGCCGCGGAGCTGATCGTGGGGCTTCACCGTCTTCACCGGCACGGGGATCTCGCGGACGATCTCGCCGTCGCGGCCCACTTCCACCAGCCGCTTCGTGCCGCACTCGACGACCATCACCCGTCCATCGGGCAGCGGCTGGCAGCCGTGCACCTCGGCCTCTTTCGGGGCGCGGTAGTCCCAGACGATGTCGTGCCCGGGCGTGACCTCCCGGGCGCCGCGGAGGTGGCTGAAGAGGATGTTGCCATTTGCCAGCATCCACACGTCCTGCGGCTTCTCGGCGGGATGCTCCCACTCCACGCGGCCGTCCGCGGCGATGATGGCGATCCTGTCGCCGCCATAGTCGCTGACGAGCACGCGCCGGCCGAACGGGGGCACGCGGGCGGGCTCGGCCGGCACTGGCTCGCTGAGCTGGTTGCGGTTGTTGCGCCGCAGCGGAGGCTCCGGCTGCTCCCAGCCGCGGGGTGCGCCCACCGCCACCGCCGGCTTGCCCGTGTCGTCGTGGATCCGCAGGTTGTCCATGACGAAGCCGTTGCGGGAGCATCTCCAGCAGTGGATGGCGCCATACTCGCCGCCGCACTTGATGACGTTCCCGATCACCTCGTAGCCATCGAGGTTGAAATTGGGCTCGATGGCGGTCACGCCGGTCTCCATGTAGTTGTCGTTGCACTTCACTTTCCGGAGATGGCCGCGGAAGGACGGATGTCCGAGCAGGTATCCCGCCCCGTTCGGGTTGAGCGTGCGGGTGCGGCGGATCGTGATGTCCTCCGCGTCGAACGATTCGCCCGGCGTCACGCCGCCCCCCGGCAGGAACCTGCCGCTGTGCTCGCCGTAGCACATCACGGAGCGGTTGGTGTCGGTCATCGTGATGCCCTCGACGAGCACACCGCGGACGCGGCCGTGGACGAGCACGCAGGCGTTGATGTTCTTGACGAGAAAGCCCGGCTGCACGTTGTGCGTGGCGTTCATGTCGATCGTGCCGTGGCCGGTGATCCGCACGTTCTCGATCGCGTCGGGCTGCCGCCCGTGCCCGATGCGGATGCCGTAGGCGACCGGGCCGTCGTAGGTGACGAACCAGGTGCTGCCCTTGTTGTGGCCGGTCCTGCTGCCGAAGCGGATCTGCACGCCGTGCGCGAGCGGCTGCCAGTCTCCCGTGATCGGCATGCGGGCCTGCGGCGTCTCGCCGAACGGAGTCGCCGACGGCCCGAGCCTGGCCGTGCCCTGGGGATTGTCGACGCTCTCGAACAGCCCCCAGGCGAACGTGTCCGCGCCGCCTGCGGCTCCCTCGGAGTCGATCTTGATCGTGAAGATGCAGGGCTTGAACAGGTCGAATGTGCCCCCCACCTCCAGGTCGTCGAGCTTCTTGCCCGCGTCCTGGTCGGTGGTGATCTCGGGCTCGCTTTCGAGCCGGGTGGTGTCGTCGGCCAGCTTGAGCGTGGCTCCCCGCTCCAGGTCGATGTGGATGGGTCTGTCGACGTAGAGCAGGGCCCGATGCCTGCCCGGCCGGTGCTGATGCAGGCCCGGCCGGAACACCAGCCGGTCGCCCGGCGCGGCGCGATCCAGAACGGCCTGCGGATCGTCGCCGGGCTCGATCATGTGGTCCGCGGCGGGCAGCGGCGCGGCCGCGGGAAGCATGAGCGCCGCGAGGCAGACAAAAAACACGCGCATGGCGGCGGCGTCCTGGAGGTCAAAGCTGGCCGATCGGCTGCACCATCGGCCACAGCCGGATCTCTTCGGTGACGAGGTGCGGCGGCATCCGTGACGTCTGCAGGATCAGTTGCCCGAGGTCGGCCGGCGCGATGCACTGCGCCAGAATCTCGGGATCACGGGGCGGCAGGTGGGCGCCGGTGGTGAAGTCGGTCTGGCCCCACGATGGAAGCACGGAGGTCACGCGGACCCCGTGCGGCCGCAGTTCGGCCAGCAGGCACCGCGTGAACATGAGCAGGCCCGCCTTGGCCGCCGAGTAGACGCCCCAGCCCGCCCAGGCGTGTACCGAGCAGGCGCTGCCGACGTTGACGATGAGCCCGCTGCCCTGCCGCTGCATGATCCCGGCGGCCCGGCGGCAGCCGAGCATCGCACCGGTGAGGTTGCTGGAGATGCTCCGCAGGATGGCCTCGTCGGTCTGCTCGCCCGCGGGGCCGATCTGCACCCCTTCGCCGGCGTTGTTGACCAGCACGTCGAGCTGGCCGGTCTCCGCCAGCACCTCCGCCAGGAGCCGGTCCCAGGCCGGGCCGTCGGCCACGTCGGCCACGAACGGCGTCGCGTTGATGCGGGCGGCGGTCGAGTCCAGCCCCGCGGCATTTCGGCCGGTGATCCAGACGCGGCTGCCTGCGGCCACGAACGCCTCCGCGATGCCGGCCCCGTAGCCGCGGGAGCCGCCAGTGACGACGACCGTTTGTTTGTCAGGTGAGACTGGGTTTGTCATTTGAAACCTCTGGCGAGACGGTGGTATACCACTCGCGACGGTGCGGCCGCAACTCGGCCGCGTCGCCGCCCGGAGCGACCGCGATGCCGATGCCCAGAGCCAAGCGACCGCACGCCCTCGACCGCTACCGGGTGCCGGTGCTCGATCGCACGTTCGACCTGCTGGAAACGCTGGCCGATCGCCCGGAGGGGATGACGCTGACGGAGCTGACCGAAGCCCTCGGCATCCCCAAGAACACGGTGTTTCGGATCGCCACGACGCTCTCGCTGCGGGGCTACGTGGACCGCGACGACGCCACGAAGCGGTATCGGGTGAGCCGGAAGCTGCTGGCGGTCAGCCATGCCGCCATCGGGGCCACGAGGCTGCTCGAGGCGGCCGGCCCGGTGCTGCGGTCGCTCCGCGACGCCACCGGCGAGACGGCGCTGTTGGGAACGCTCTCCGGCTCCCGCGGCGTCGTGCTCGACCAGGTGCCCTCGTCGCAGCCGGTGAAGGTGGTGGTCGAGGTGGGCCACGCCTTTCCCCTGCACATGGCGGCGCCCGCGAAGGCGATGCTCGCGTTCCTGCCGGAGGAGACGGGCCGCCGCCTCGTGGCCGACATCCGCTTCGTCAGGCGCACTCCCCGCACGATCACGTCGGCCCGGGCGCTCTTCCGGGAGCTCGCCGCGGTGCGGGAGCGGGGGCATGCGTTCGACCGACGGGAGGAGAGCGAGGCCTATGCGTGCGCGGCGGCCCCGGTCTTCGATCGCACGGGCGACGTGATCGCGGCGGTCTGGGTGAGCGGGCCGAGCGACCGCGTCACGGCGGCACGGCTGCCCGCGCTCGGATTGCAGGTGGCCGCGGCGGCGCAGGCGCTGTCTGCGGCCCTCGGGCACACCGACGCGGCCGCGACTGGGCGTGGCAGCGCGATCATCGCGTCAGCAGCGCGAGCAGCTGGCTCGCGCACCGCGCGGCGAACGCAGGATCGTTGATCTCGAGGTCGCGCTCGGTGCAGGGGATGCCGGGCCGCAGGTGCCCGCCCCCGCGCCGAGGATCGGCTCGCCCGCCGCGACGCGGCCGCGGAGCCGTTCGAGGATGTCGCCGCGTGTCGCCATTGGTCGGACGCCTCTCCTGTGCCGCCCTGCCGCGAGCCGTCCTACTCGAGCACCTCGATCGTCACCGGCTCGGCGTTGACGGCCTTCGCGGCGCCCTCGCCGGCACGGCCCGTGGCGTGGATCTCCACGCGGCCGCGGCCGAGCAGCGCGGCCGGCACCTCGATCGTCGCCTCCGGGCCGCTCGTGCGGCCCAGCACGCGGCCCATCGCGAACACCGCCGCGGCGTCGATGCCGTCGCCCTTGACGGCGATCCGCACCGTGCCCGCCTGCCTGGCCTGCGCGGGCTCGACCCGCAGGGAGAGCGACCGTCCGTGGTTCGAAACCCGCACCGACCTCTTCCAGCGGCCGAGCGATTCGAGCGGCGACGACTCGCTGCCCGCCACGCTCAGCTCGTGATGCCCGTCGGCGAGCCTGGTCGTGTCGAGCGGCAGGCGTTCGCCGGCGCCGCACTGCGCCAGCCGGACGCCGTCGACGAACAGGGAGAACCTGTCGACCACCGGCTCGGCGGCCGTCGCGTCGGATGCACGGGTGCCGGACGGGCGGCTGACGCTGCCGGTCGGCGCCAGTTCGAGCAGGCCGCTGAGCGGCTCGCCGGGCTCCAGCGGCACGCCGCCGTCGAGGAGGGCGACGTCGATCCGCGGCATCGCGGCCCAGGGGCGGCAGAGCGGATCGCCGACCACCAGGAGCTGATAGGGCGACTGCACCGACTGGTAGAAGGCCTCCGCGAGCGTGGCGCCCCGCGCGTAGTGGAGCTGGAGCGAGGCGTGGGGAAACTTCGCCTGGATGGCGTAGGGCTCGGTGACGGTGCCGCTGGAGCCGGCGGCGCCGGCGCGGATGAACGCCGAGAGGGGCGTCTGGCTGGCCGAGGCCGCGAAGACCGCGCCGAAGCTCGTGAGATTCTCGCAGATCGCCCCCGGCACGATGGTGCTGCGGCTCCCCGGCCAGTCGAAGTCGGCACGTCCCGTCATCAGCCCGGCGACATCACGGCGGTCGATGGGCAGCGTGCCCTTGATGATCTCCGCCTTCACGCCGGTGCGATTGAGCTCGTCGACGATCGGCTGGAAGGCGGGGCTGCGGGTGGTGGTCCGCACGTCCTCGTTGGTCACGAAGTAGATCGTGCCGGCGGGCCGCGTGCCGTCGGCCGCCGCCGACGATGCCAGCGTGCGGACGATCTCCGGCACCGTGTTGCCGCGGCCCGCGGTCACGCCGAGCATCACGGAGAGCACGTAGCGCTGACCGCCGGTCTCGAGCAGGTCGCCCGCCGCTCCCCAGCCGTACCAGCTGCGGAACCCATCGGTGGAGATCGGCACGCCGGCGGCATCGAGCGGCCGCCAGTAGCGGTTGCTGCGCGGGTCGAGCCAGGCCGGGCCCGCCCCGGACTGGACCGCCTGGTAGAGCATCGTCATGCCCGTGAGCGAGCCGGAGGGATGCTTGAACTGCTCCTGCGCGGCGAGGGCAGGAGGCATCTCGGCCGCGAAGTCGATCCTCCAGGGAAAATCGCTCGAGTAGACGATGCAGTCGATCTGCGGGCCGAGCCTCCGGGCGTCGATGGCCCGGAGCACCGGCAGCAACAGGTCGCTGCGGAACGCGGCGAGGCTCATGCTCTCGGTGCCCCCCTGCCACGGCAGCATGAGCACGTTGATCGGCGGCACGTCGCGGATCGTCGCGAACGCGTTGGCGACCGCGACGCTGTCGGGACTCGACGCGTTGACCACGAGAAACAGGTTCTCGGGTCCGATCCCGGCCCGGGCTGGGGCCTGGCATGCCGGCACCGCCAGCCAGCACGCCCACAGGATCATCCTCCGGACGGTCGCACGCACGGCCGGCGACGAGACCACGGCTGGCGATGAGAGGAGGAGCCGAAGCATCGTTCACCGCCGCCGCGTCGACCGTGCGGACGACGGCCATGGATGGGTTCGTCCGGCTCCCTATAGACTACCGTGGGAAGGAGCCCCGATGATGCCCGCGTGGAAATCGCCGTCGTTCAGCCGGGCCGCCGGTGTCATGGCGGTCTGCATGGCCGTGGGGTTGGCGGTCGCTCGGGGCGACGAGACGGCGGAGTTCTCCGGCGCACGGGCCTTCGCCCACCTCCGAAAAATCTGCGATCTGGGGCCGCGGCCGAGCGGCTCGGCGGCGATGGTGAAGCAGCGGGCCATGCTGGCCGAGCACTTCCGGGCCGCGGGCGGCACCGTCTCGGGGCAGGCGTTCACGATCCGCGATCCGCGTGCCGGCGGCCCCGTGCACATGGAAAACCTGCTCGTCGAGTGGCATCCCGACCGCCCGGAACGGGTGCTCGTCGGCGCCCACTACGACACGCGGCCGTTCCCGGATCGGGACGTGGTCGACCCCAAGGGGACCTTCATCGGGGCCAACGACGGCGCCAGCGGCGTGGCGCTCCTGATGGAACTGGCCCGGGCGATGCCGGCACTTGCGCCGCCCGTGGGCGTCGACTTCGTCCTCTTCGACGGCGAGGAGTACGTCTTCAGCCAGCGAGACCCCTACTTCCTCGGCTCGACGTTCTTCGCGCGGCAGTATGCGGCCGGCCACCAGGCCGGTCCGCCGCAGGCGATCCGCTACCGCTGCGGCGTGATCGTCGACATGGTGGCCGACCGCGACCTCGGCATCTGGCAGGAGCAGCGGAGCGCCACCTGGCCCGACACGGCGCCCGTCGTGGAGTCGATCTGGGCGGTGGCCGCCCGCCGCGGAGCGCGGCAGTTCGTGCCGCGGCCGAAGTACACGATCGACGACGATCACGTGCCGCTGCGGATGATCGGCCGCATCCCCACCTGTGACATCATCGATTTCGACTACCCGCACTGGCACACCACGCAGGATCTGCCGGAGCAGTGCGCGGGCGAGTCGCTGGAGGCCGTGGGCGGCGTGCTCCTCGAATGGCTGCGCGGGCAGCGGTAGGACGCGGATGCATGCTCACGATGCCGCTGCCGTGCGCCGTGCGACGCTGGCCGTCCCGGAGTGCGGCGTGGTGGGCATGCCGCTGCGGCTCTCGCTGTGGCTGGTGCCGGAGGGGGCCGCAGTGTCGGCGGGGGAACGCGTCGTCGAACTGGTCGTCGGCGGCGCGACGATCGACCTGGAAGCACCCGTCACGGGCAGGCTCGCGAGGCAGGTCGCCGAGGAGGACGACACGCTGATGGCCGGCACGGTGATCGCGGAGTTCGAGGCGATCGACTGACATGGTGAGCACGGAGCCATCCAGCCGATCAGGGAAGGATCGCGGCGCCTGGTGGCTCGCGTTCGGCGGTGCCGTCACCATGTTTCTCGTGCAGCCCCCGGCCGACTGCTGGCTGCTGGCCTGGCTGGCGCCGCTGCCGTGGCTGGCGCTGGTGCAGGACGACCGGCCCGCTGCGGTCCCCTGGCGGATCCTCTATGCCGCCGGCCTCGTGCACTGGCTGGCCGCGATCCACTGGCTGCGGCTGCCGCATCCCGCCACGGCGATCGGCTGGGTGGCGCTGTCCGCCTACCTGGCCGCCTACGTGCCGCTGTTCGTCGCGATCGCGCGGCGGCTCGTCCACGCGTGGCGTTGGCCGCTGGTGGCGGCGGCGCCGGTGGCGTGGATGGCATGCGAGCAGCTCCGCGGGTGGCTCCTCGGCGGCTTCACGTTCGCGGCGCTCGGCCACACGCAGTGGCGTTGGACGACGCTCCTCCAGTTCGCCGACGCGCTGGGGGCCGTCGGCGTGGGCGGGGTGGTGATGACGGTGGCGGCCGCGCTCGCCGGGCTGATCGCGGCGGGCCGCCGGCGCGAGGGGCTGCGCGAGGCCGCGTTCGCGGCGACGGCGGCGGGAGCGGTGCTGCTCGCCGTGCTGGGCTACGGCGCGTGGCGATTGGCCACGGAGCCCTCCGGCCAGGGAGCGGCCCTCGACGTTCTGCTCGTGCAGGGATCGATCGACACGGAGCTCAAGCACGATCCGGAGGCCGCGGCCGACGTGGCCCGGCACTACGACGATCTCACCGTGGCGGCGCTGCCTCGGGACGGTTCGGCTCCCCCCGACCTCGTCGCCTGGCCCGAGACGATGTGGCGCTGGGGCCTGCTCGAGATCGCCGCCGACGAGGTGCTGCCCGAGAGCCTCGTCGCGGCGACGCTCGACGCGGCCGGCATCGACGACGACCTGCCCGCCGCCGACCGGCAGGCGGCCTGCCGCCGCCGACTCGAGCAGGAGCGGCTCGCGGTGCTCGGCGGCTACGCCCGACGCTACGGCACCCACTGGCTCGTCGGCCTCGACAGGCAGGTGTTCACGCCGCACGCGGCCGGCGGCGTGCGGAACTTCAACTGCGGGCTGTTCCTCGACCCCGCCGGGGAGCCGCTGGCGTGCTACAGCAAGATGCACCCGGTGATGTTCGGCGAGTACGTGCCGCTCGCCGACCGATTCCCGTGGCTCTACCGACTGACGCCGCTGGCCGGCGGGCTGACCGCGGGCACCGATCCGGTGGCGGTGACGATCGCGGGGTATCGCGTCGCCGTGAACATCTGCTACGAGACGGCGTTGCCCGAGGCGGTGCGGTCGCAGGTGCTGAATCTGGGGCGACGGGGCGGCCGACCCGACGTGATCGTCAATCTCACCAACGACGGGTGGTTTTGGGGATCGAGCGAACTCGACATGCACCTGGCGGCGGCCATGTTCCGGGCCGTGGAGGTGCGGACGCCGCTCGTCATCGCCGCCAACACCGGGTTTTCCGCCTGGATCGACGGGTCGGGGCGGCTCCTGGCGCGGGGGCCCCGGCGGGCCGTCGGCACGATTCGGGCGGCGGTGCGACGCGACGGCCGCACCGGTCCCTGGCTGGTCTGGGGGAGTCTGCCGCTCGGGGCGATCCTGGCGGTCGCACTGATCGCCCTGTTGCCCGCACGCTGGCGGACGCGGCCTTGAGAAGCGTTGACCCGCCTGCCGATCAAAACGTAGTCTGACAGGTGTCCGCGGCAGGGAGGACCGTCGCCATCGGGGGGCGGCGGTTGCGGCCGGGGGCTCGGGTTCGATTCGCCGGTGAGTCTGGAGCACGCCACAGCCATACGGTCATGAAGAACGTTCTCGGAAAGATCTTCGTCTTCGCACTGTTCGTCATGAGTCTCGTGCTCATGACCTTCGCGATCGCCGTCTATTCCTCGCACACCAACTGGCAGGCGCGGGCCAAGAAGACCCAGGAAGACCTCGACAAGGCGAAGTCCGATGCCATCAAGAGCAAGCAGGAAGCCGAGCGGATGGCGGAGCACGTGGCCGCCTCGGAGGCGGCCCGCGACCAGGTGATCGCCAAGTTCCAGCAGGCGCTCGTGGAAAAGGACAAGGAGCTGGCCGATCTCCGCCGCGAGCGGTCCGGAAAGCTGGAGGAGATGCAGGGCGAGCTCATGAAGCTCGCCAGCGCGGAGGAGGACCTCACCGAAGCCCGCAGGCAACTCGAGGAACTGCAGGCCGAAGCCCGCAAGAAACAGGAACTCGTCGACCAGCAGTTGCAGCGGGCGGTGCAGCTCGCGTCGCAACTGCACGAAAAGGAGTCGTTCCTCGCGATCGCGAACGAGCGGAAGGCCCAGCTCGAGAAGCAGGTGGCCCAGGCCCGGCTGCTGTTGAAGCAGTCAGGCCTCTCGATCGACAGCCTGCCGAAGGACCGCGTGCCGAGGATCGACGGCGTCGTCATGGCCGTCGTGGACAATTCCATAGAGGTCTCCCTGGGCGGCGACGACGGCCTGCAGGCCGGACACGAGATCGAGGTTTATCGCAACGACCAGTACCTCGGTCGTGCCATCGTGAAGACGGTCAAGCCCGACAAGGCCGTCGCGGTGTTGATGAAGGAGTACAGTCGCGGGATCGTCCAGCGGGGTGACAAGGTCACCACGCGTCTGAAGGCCTGACACCCCGCCGCCCGGAGCATCCCCGAGCAGGCACGCCTGCATCCGCCCGCCATGGCAGACGATTCCAGCCCAGCCCCGCGCCGTCCGCCGATGAACGTCTACACGGCGATGCTGCTGCTGTCGTTCCTCGCGGTTTCGGTGGGCTGCCTGTTCCTGGCGCTCGACCTGTTCACCAGGCGATTGCCGCTGCATCCCTGAGCCGCGCTTCCGCCTGGTGGCGGCGGCGGGCTGCCCCGCGAGCGCCGCCATGCTGTTCGACTGGCTCCGGACCAGAAGACGCCGTGCGATCGCCGGCCGGCCGCTTCCGCCGGAGTGGGACGAGATCCTCGGGAGGAACGTGCGGCAGACGCAGTGGCTCGACGCCGCCGCTCGGGACCGCCTGCGGTCGTGGGTGGCCGTGTTCGTCGCCGAAAAGCGGTTCGAGGGCTGCCGCGGCATGACGGTCGACGACGAGGTGCGGGTGTCGATCGCCGGCCAGGCAGGCCTGGTCGTGCTCGGCCTGGAGGGCGAATACTTCGAGCGGCTTCGCTCGGTCCTCGTCTATCCTGGCGACTACCTCGGACCGCGGTCCACGCCCTTGGACGGCGGCGGGGCGCTCGAGTGGAATGAACCCCGGCTGGGGGAGACCTGGGATGGCGGCAGCATGGTGCTGTCGTGGCCGCGGGTGCTCGAGGGCGGGCGGATGCGGGACGGCCCGCGCAGCGTGGTGATCCACGAGTGCGCGCACGCGATCGACATGCTCGACGGCGAGGTCGACGGCGTGCCGCCCGTGCCGTCGGCCCGCGGCCGCAGCGAATGGGCACGACGGATCAACGCCTGCCGGGAGCGGTTCGTGGAAACGCTCGACGAGGGACGGTTCGTGGCGTTCGACGAGTACGCGGCCGAGGGACCGGGCGAGTTCTTCGCGGTGGCGAGCGAATGCTTTTTCCAGGATCCGCATCGGCTCCACCGCTACGACCGCGACCTGTACGCCCTCCTGTCGGAAGCCTGGCGGCAGGATCCGAAGGCCCGCGTGCCGGTCCAGCGGGGCCGCTGACGCGTGCCGTCAACTCCATCGCGCGGTGACGGCGTCAGGGGCCAACCGCCGGGCCGCGGCGGCCGCCGTCAGGGGCTCGCGTCCGCGCCGACCATCCCCTCGGCGGGTTCTTCCATCGGCTCCTCGGCGGGCGTCGGCTCCGCGTCGGTCGCGGCTGCGGCTTTCGGCTCCCTGGCCGCGTCGCCCTCGGTCGGCACCGCCGCCGCCGGTGCCGCACGCCGCGGCGACAGCGACACGATCATGCCGGAGGGCGAGGCGAGCAGCAGCCGATCGTCCCGCAGATTGACCAGCGGCATGGTGAACGGGCCGAGGCAGAGCGTCTCCCGACGCAGGCCGTCGGCGATGTGCAACGAGGAGAGCCGCCCGACGCGGTCGAACAGCCAGACCCGGTCGCCACCGACCGACACGATGGTGCCGGCGACGCAGCTCTGCCAGAGGAACGCGCCGGTTTCCGCCGAATAGGCGGCGATGCCCTGGTCGCCCAGCGACACGACGACCGTGTCGCCGTGCACGAAGCAGCTCGATTCGGCGGGGCCGGGGAGCACGGCGTGCCAGATCAATTGCAGCTGCGCGGCCTTCGTCAGCTTGGCCGGCAGGTCGATGCGGGCGAGATCGCCGTTGGTCGTGGAGGCGAAGATGCTCCGGTCACGAACCGTCGGCGGTCCGGCCGGCGGGTTCTCGAGCGCGAATTCGAGCCGCTGCCAGTCGACCTCCGTGGGCTGGAGCGTAACGAGCAGCCCGTCGGTCGTGCACCACAGCACTCCCTTCTGCAGCGGCACCGGCTGATAGGCGACGACACCGCCGGTCTCGATGTCCGCCGGCAGGAGGCTCTCCTCCCGCTTCTTCGCCTTCTTGTCTTTCTTCGCCGGAGCCTTCGCCGTCGCGGCGGATGCCCCAGGAGCCCGCGAGCCGCCTGTCGCCGCGGCACCGGCAGCGTCCGCCGGCTGCCGCAGCGGGTTCACCGCGAACCGCGTGAGGCCGTTGCCGTTGGGCGCGTAGACCCAGTCGCCGATCACGGCCGCGCCCGCCGCAGCCAGGTTCTTGTCGGTCTCCTGCCACCGCTGCAGTCCGGTCTCGCGGGCCAGACCGTAGACGCTCTTGTCCTGAGAGACGGCGACCAGAGCGGCGCCTATGCCCGCCTGCTCCAGGCGGCCGCCGGGCCGGACCACGGGCCGCGACCAGAGGAGCGTGCCCGGCAGCGGACTGCCGGGCTGGGCGACCGTCTGGGGGGCGGCGCGGGACGGCGTCGTCTGGATCGCGTGCACGAGACCGTCGCTGGTCGTCGCGACGACGATGCCGTCTCCGGAGACGACGTTTTCGAGCGTGCGGCCCGGGGCCAGCGACGGAATCTGGATGATCCATTCCCGGACGAGACCCATCCGGTCGGCGGTGAACTCGTCGGCGAGCGTGCCTGAGAGGCATCCGTCCGCCAGCGCGCTGCCCGGCCCCGGCCCGGTCCGCGCGAACATGGTCCACGCGACGGCGGCACAGGCCAGAGCGGTCCAAACGAGTGCGGCCGGACGCGGGCGACGACAGATGGCAGGCGGCATGGGCATGCTTCCCGAAAAGGGGGCGAGGGGGCCGAACCTCGCAAGTCTAGTTCACGAAATCCGGGGCTGAAAAACTGCTAAACTCGGGCTTTTCCCGCGGCCCTGCCGGGCCGCACCCCGAGCCGACGATTCACCAGCCCCAGGGAGGCCCGCGTCGATGGGGCAGGACCGGAAGAACCCGCGACACGGCGACCCCGCGGCGATCCTGCTCGGGTATCTCAACTTCTCGTCGGGGGCGTTCGATCCGGCGGCGTGGCGGGCGATGAACGACCTGTTCGTCGCGGAGGAGCCCGCCGGCGACGAACTGCCCGACGCCGTCCGGCGCGTGCACGCTGCGCTGTCGACGAGCCTGGCGACGGTCGCGGCGACGGAATCGGCTTTTCGGGACGCCGGCCAGGCCCGCACGGTGCTCGACATCGTCTTCAACAGGCTGCTGCCGGCGTATCGCGACTTTCACGGCGACCTGCTCGAGCATCAGCCGACGGGCGGCATCGAGCGGCCGTTCTTCGTGATGGCGGCCGCGCAGGCGGTGCTCGCCTGCGACGGCCCGTGGGACGACGCCGAGGACATCGTGCGGCGCGCGATCGGCCGGCTCAACGACTACGTCGGCTGGAGGCCGCTGGCCGTCCTCGAGAACGGCCGTCTCTCCGAGCCCTATCCGCACGAACGGGTCCGGCCGGTGCCGCTGTTCATCCAGGGTGTCGGCGCGGCGCATGGCCGCTACCGCCGGCTGGTCGAGGACGCGATCGGCATCCTCGGCGAGGCACCCGAGGGCTTGTTGCGACAGGCCGACTTCGAGCTCGCGCGGCTCGAGGAACTGGCGATCGATCCGCGCGCCTTCGACTTCCTGCACCCGGCCGCGAGCCGTCCCAATTACCTCTTCGGCCTGTGGGATCCGGCGCTGATCGACACGCAGGGCTTCTACCGGCGCATGGTCGTGCAGCAGGCCACGCTCGACGGGATCCTGTCGTGGGCCGACGCCGCATCGACCGCGGCCGGAGCGGCGCCGGATGGCGGCAGCGCGGTGCCGGACCGGTCGCAGCTGATCCGCGAGTCGGCCGCCGTGCTCGCCGGCGTGATGCTGATGGCGTCGGGCCTGTGCGGGCACGGCCCGGGCGGGCTGGCGTCGGGGCTCGCGTTGGGAGATCTCCTGCCGAGGATCGCCAGCTACCGCGACGAGTTCTACCGCTGGCTGATGACCCGCCTGCCCGACGACCACCGCCGCAGGCTCGACGAGGAGACCCGTCGCCTCCGCCAGCCGTTCGGCGGCGTGCGGCGGCACATCAACGGCCTGCTCGCCGGCCGCCGGGCGCGGCAGGTGGAGAGCGTGGCGCTGGCCGGCACGCTGGCCAGGCTCGGCCGCGCCGCCGCCGCCGAGAGGATGGCGGGCCTGGTGCCTGCGGCTTCCGCCCGCATGGCGGCCCGCATCACGAGCCGGGTCGTCGCGGCCGAACGGATGCTGCGGCGGCGCGATGCCGACGGCCGCCAGTCGCAGGCGGCGGCGGACGCGGCGCTCGACGAGCTCGACGCCGCGGCCGGGCTGTTGCTGCGGGCCGTCGACTGCGGGGCCGTCGTCGATCCGTGGAACATCCTCGGCCTCGGCGGCCAGTTTCCGTTGCACGAGGCGGGCGGGGAGAGCGTGACGGATCCCCGCGTGAACGATCTCGTCGCGCTCACCGGGGCGATCCTCGATGGGTGCGCCGCGGTCTGGCGGCAGACGGCCGCAGCCGGCGCGCCGGCCGCGGCGTCGCGGGCGGCGGCGGCGATCGAGAGGCTCGGTGGCTGGTGGGACCGCTTCGCGACGACGACGGTGTCGGGCGTGCCGCACCTGTCCGGCCGCGAGGTGCTCGACACCACCCGCGAGGTGATCGAGGCGCTCGACAGGCGCCGCGAGACGGCGCCGCTCCCCGCGCCGCCCGGCTTCTGGCGGCGCGAGGTGGCCGGCTTCTCGTCGCCGCGGGCGCACGCCCAGGCGACCGACGCGCTGCTGCTCGAGGGGGATCTCGACGGCGCCATGGGGCTTCTCGTGCACTGGGCGTCGCTGCTGGAGGGCTCCGCGATCGGCCGCACCGGCAGCATCTGGCTCGAGGAGGCCGGCCGCTGGATGGAGCAGGCCGCCACCGATCGGTCCGCCGACGGCCGCTCGCGGGTGCGACGGTTCGTGGAGCTGATCGAGGCGAACACGGGGGGCGCGGCCGACGTCATCGAGGCGGCGGCCACCGGCCGCGAGCCGGGCGACGATCGGCGGGCCGGCCGGCGGGGAGGGGGCGGCGATGCCGACGACGGCCCGGCTGCGGACGACCAGGCCGACGGCGACGACCGCGGCGACGAGAGCGTGGCCTCCGCGTACGAGTCGATGGTGTGGCGGGATTCCGCCGACGACGGCGTCGATGGCGGCATGCTCGACATGGACGGGGCCGGCGGAACGACGCTCGGCGGCGTGGCCGCCGTCGAAGACGCGGCCGAGTTCCTCGCGGGCGTGTTCGGCCTGATCCGTGAGGCGGTGGTGCGGTGGTGCGCGATCGACGCGCTGGACGGCACGCGGCCGTCGCCGGCCGAGATCGATTCCGTCCGCGGCTGGCGGCAGTCGCTGCGGCGGCTGCGCCGGGTGCTCGTGCGAGCGGCCGGGGCCGTCGCGGGCCGGGACACGGCGCCGCCCCCCGGCATGTCGCCGACGGAGTTCGACAAACTGCGGTGGCAGCGGGACGCGGCGGCGGAGCGGCTCATCGAGGCGGCCGTGCAGGCGGGCGAGACGCTGTGGATGCTGTCGGCGCGGCTGCAGGCCGCCGTCCGCGTGCGACGGCCGCGGCCCGATGCTCCGCTGGGGCGGGAGAAGAAGGGGGCCGTCGGCCGACTGTTCGCGGCCATCTTCACCGGCGATGCGAACGCAACGCGAGAGCATCTCGCCGTCGTGCGCAGCGGGCTGGTGGGCAAGCACGTGCTCTACGTGCCGCTGTCCCGCGGGGGCCTTCCCGGACGGATCGCGGCAGCCCGCTGCCGGGAACGGCTCCTGGAGCGGCTCGCCTCGTGCCTGCCCCGGCTGGGGCTCGTGACGGAGACGGCCGAGGTCGTGCAGTTGGCCAAGTCGCTCGAGTCCGCGCGGCCGCGTTCGGGCGGGCAGCGTGGCGCCGCGAGCGTGAGCGAGTTCGACCGCGTGTTCGAGGCCGCGACGCAGTCGCTCGTGGAGCGGATCGTCGTCACCGCATCCGCGGTCGATGCGGGCGGCGTCGCCCCGACGGAGACGATCGTGACGGACCGGATCCTGGAGGGGCTTTCCGCGCTCGTGCCACGGCTGCTCGACACCTGGACGACGCACGCCCGCCAGCTACGGCTGTCGGTCCTCGAGCGGGTCCGAGACGACGCGTCGTTCGGGGGCCTGCGCGAGTTCGTCGAGCGCTACGGGCCGGGCCTGTTCACGCAGCACATGCTCTCGCCGCCGTCGCTGCGCGGGATCCTGCGGGGCGGCGTGCGGCGGTTCCTGGAGCAGCTCGTGGATCGGGCCGCCGGCGAGCCGGCGGAGCTCGATCCGGCCGACGGCACGGGGCCGCCGCGGCGGCCGGCGAGGCTCATCGAGGATCTTGCCGGTGGTGTCCTGCCGATGAAGCAGGCGGCCGCGAGGCTGCGGCTGATCCTGGAGGCCGTCGCGGAGAATCATGCCGAATATCGCGACTGGAACTCCACGACGACGCAGTCGGACCGCGGAGAGTGCCTGCACGTGCTGCTCGAGTTTCTCCGGATCAAGGCGGAGCACGAGCGGATCGCCTGGACGTTGCGGCCGGTGAGCATGGCGCATCGCGTGCTCACCCGCAGCGGCGCCGTCGCGGCGGCCGGGGCGTGGCGCGGACGGATGCAGTCCGAGACGGAGGACACGTCCGCGACGCTGGCGGCGCGGCTGACCGCACTCGAGAACCAGTGGGGCGTGCGGCTGGCGAGCGTCTCCGATCGCGTGCGTCGCCCGTTCACGCTGGCGCTGGAGCAGGACGAACTGGAGTCGCTGGTCGATCCTGCCGTCGAAGAGCTCTTCACCGGTGCGCCCGCGGGCGCGGGGAGTCGGCTCGAGGAACGCGCCGAGTCGTTCCTCGGCGTGGCGAGTGGATCGGGGGTCGAGGTGCCCGCGTGGCTCGACCGACTGGGAGAGACCGTGGAACGGTCGCTCGAGCGTGCCGATGCCGGACGATCCACGGTGCGCGTGGCCGGCCGGCTGCCCGAGGCCGTGCCGTGGAAGCCCATGCCGTGGGACGACCTGCGGGCGGCGTTGGCCCACTGATCCGGACCACGCGTGAAGATGCCGCTGCCGGTCGCACCATCATGAAACGCCACGAAGCCGACGCCGCCGAACGCCGGCCGGTCGCCGTCTGGATGGGCGGCGGGATCGGTCTCGACGCCTACGCACGCATGGCCGAGCGGCTGGCCTGGGAGGTTTCGGAGCCGGAGGGCCGGCCGCCCACGCTCGTGCTCTTCGATCCCGAGCCGTCGATCACGATCGGCCGGCTCGGCTCGCGCACCGACGTCGACTTCTCGGAGGAGGAACTGCGTTCGCACCGGCTCGAGGCCCGGTTCGTGGGACGGGGAGGGGGGGCCGTGCTCCACGGACCCGGGCAGATCGGCATCGCGCTCTTCGCCGCCCTCGAGGACCTGGGGCTCGGCCGGCAGGCCGTCGGCGGCTATCTGGAACGGCTCGAGAGCGGGCTGGAGTCGGCCGTGCGGAGCCTCCGGTGCGGCGCCGCCCGCGACTCCCGGGTGCACGGCGTCTTCGGCCGCACGGGCCTGCTGGCCGCGGTCGGCGTCGCCCTGCGCCGGGGCGTCGTCTGGCACGGGGCATTCCTCAACGTGCAGCCGGACCTGGAACTCCAACGGCGGGTGCGCAGCGTCCCTGTCGCCTCCGGCATCGGAATGCGTACCATGGGGTCGGTCGAGTCCGACGTGCAACGTCGGGTCCGCATGCAGGACGCCCGCGCGGCGGTGGTGGAGCACGTCGTCGATGCGTTCGGTTTTCCCAGGTCTCTGATCCAATCGGGATTTCCGCTCCCGGTGCGGCGCGGACGGCCCGGGCCCATGGAGCACGGTCCCCGTGTCTGACAACCACGTTTCACCGCCGATCATCCCGCTGCCGGTCGTCGCGATCGAGGGCCCGGCACCGGCGGCGCCGCGGCGGCTGCCGCCGTGGCTGCGTCGCAACCTGGAGCCGGGCGGCGGCCACGGCGAGACCGCGCACCTGATCGCCGAACTCGGGCTCGAGACCGTCTGTTCGTCGGCCAGGTGCCCCAACCGGCTCGAGTGCTGGTCGTCGCGGACGGCGACCTTCATGATCCTCGGCAACGTCTGCACCAGGCCCTGCGGGTTCTGCTCGGTGCCCCGCGGCAGGACCGAGCCGCTCGAGGCCGACGAGCCGGAACGCGTGGCCGAGGCGGCGGCACGGCTCGGGCTCGAGCACGTGGTCATCACGAGCGTGACCCGCGACGACCTCCCCGACGGCGGTGCCGAACACTTCCGCCGCACGGTCGAGGCGGTCCGTCGGCGGACGGGCGGCACGGTCGAGGTGCTCGTGCCCGACTTCCTGGGGAAGGACGGCGCCCTCGAGCTGCTCCTCGCCGCGCGGCCCGACGTCTTCAACCACAACACCGAGACCGTGCCGCGGCTCTACCGCCGCGTCCGCGGCCCGAAGAGCCGCTACGACTGGACGCTCGAGCTGCTCGGCCGCGCCAAGCGGATCATGCCCACGGTGAAGACGAAGAGCGGCCTGATGCTCGGCCTCGGCGAGACCCGCGACGAACTGCTCGACGTCTGCGCCGACCTGCTGGCCCGCGGCGTCGACTTCCTCACGCTCGGCCAGTACCTGCAGCCGACCGCCGACTCCCTGCCCGTCGACCGGTTCGTGCCGCCGGAGGAGTTCGACGAGCTCGGCAGGGTGGCCAGGGGCATGGGGTTCCGCAGGGTGGCCAGCGGGCCGCTCGTGCGGTCGAGCTACCACGCCCGCGACATGGCCGCAGACGGACTGACCGTGGCCTGACGCCGCCGCGGTGCCACGTCGGCGAGGGCAGGCTACTCCGCCCCCTCGAGGCCGTGCTCCTGCAGCTTCTTGCGGAGCGTGTTGCGGTTGATGCCCAGCCGCGCCGCGGCCTTGAGCTGCACGCCGTTGCAGTCGGCGAGCATCTGCGCGATGAGCTCCCGCTCGACGCGGCTGACGATTCGATCGAAGAGGGTGTCGTCGCCCGGCGCGGTCGTCGCCATGCCCTGCTCGACGAGCTCGCGGGCCAGGCTGTCGAGGTCGCCACCACGTCCGGGCAGCGTGGTGGGCGGGCGGCCGCCGTGGATCGCTGGGGGCAGCAGGTCGAGCGTCAGTTCGTCGCCCTCCGCCATCACCACGCACCGCTCGATCACGTTCTGCAGCTCGCGGACGTTGCCCGGCCAGTGGTAACGCACCAGCGCCGCCGCCGCCTCCTTCTGGATGTGCACGACGTAGCGATCGTTGGCCTCGTTGTAGTGTTCCAGAAAGTGGCTCACCAGCAGCGGGATGTCCTCCCGGCGGGACCGCAGCGGCGGGAGATAGATCGGCACGACGTTGAGCCGGTAGTAGAGGTCCTCGCGGAAGTTCTCCTTCGCCACCTCGTCGAGCAGTTCCCGGTTGCTGGCCGCGATGACGCGGGTGTCGACGCGGATCGTCTCGGTGTCGCCGACCCGTTCGAACTCCCGCTCCTGCAGCACCCGCAGCAGCTTCACTTGGAGCTTCGGCGTCGTCGAATTGATCTCGTCGAGGAAGATCGTGCCGGTGTGGGCCGCCTCGAAGCGGCCGGTGCGGTTGGCGATGGCGCCGGTGAAGGAGCCGCGGACGTGGCCGAAGAGCTCGCTCTCGAGCAGGCTTTCGGAGAGCGCACCGCAGTTGACCCGCACGAACGGCCCGCTGCCGCGGGGGGAAAGCTGGTGGATCGCCTTGGCGACGAGCTCCTTGCCGGTGCCGGTCTCGCCGACGAGCAGCACCGACGCGTTCGACACGGCCACCCGCCGCGTCGTCGCGTAGACCTCCGCCATGGCCGGTCCCGACCCGATCAGGCCCTTGATCGGGGAAGCGGTCTGGTCACCGTGGTTGCCGGGGTCGCGCAGCATCGGCGGGGGCGGGGCAGGCGTGCCGCAAGGGCGTTTCCAGGACGTCGAGGATGGCGGCGGCGACGTCGCGGTCGGTCGGGGACCGAGCCCGATTGTACCTCGCGTAGGCCTCCTGCAGGGGGCCGCTTTCGAGCAGGATTCCGTGCCGCCGCACGCTGCCGGCGAACCCCGCCAGTGCGACCCGTCGGGTCTTCTCGGGCAGGTCGCTCCGCTCCGCTTCGCGCAGCACAGCCTGCTGCGCCTGCGGGCTGCCGATGGTCGCAAGGAGCGCCAACGACGGCGTGAAGAGGTCCCGCGGTGCCGGCTCCGCCGCCGACGCCAGCGCCAGCCGCGCGGTCGTCTCCGCCGCGGAGACGTCCCAGCCGCGGCGGCCGAGATCGGCGAGCAGCCCGAGCGCCTGCGAAGCCCGGGCGCGTCGCTGCGCCGCGCGGGTTCGCCGGGTCGCGGGATCGACCGCCCGCGGGCCGGCGACGGTCGCCAGCACGTCGGGAAAGCGGGGCGGACCGACGGCCGCGCCGCTGACGGGATCGATCCGCGGCAGGAAGAGGCTGTCCATCCGGTCGGTGATCCCGACGCAGTCGGTGTCGGAGAGGGTGAGCAGCAGCGTGGTGAGGTGGCAGCCGCGGGCCGCGTCGTCGAGCGGGTCGACGACGACGAGCACGGGAGGCACGTCGCCGACCGGCTGCCCTTGGATGAGCTGCACGGTCTCGAACGCCGACGGCACGCCGATCCGCGACGCCACGACCACGAGGACCGTGTCGACGCCCGCACGTGCTGCCAGGATCGCCTCGCGTCCGGTGGCGACCTTCTCCGCACGATAGCCGTACCGCGACAGCCCCGTCGCCAGCGACTCCCGCACCGCCGCGTCGGGATGCGCGACGACGGCGACGTCCTCGCCCGTGGCCGTGGCGGCATGGGTGAGGATCTCGACCACACGGCTGGCGCCCCGGTACGGCCGGTCGCCCGCAGCGCGGGCCAGCGCCCTGGCGGCCTCGAATTGCAGCGGGCCGTCGGGCACGGTCATCGCCCGCAGGAGCTGCCGGCGGACCCGCGGCGACAGCGGCACGTCGTCGGCACCGGCGGCGGCGATCACGCGGGCCGCCGCCACCGCCGCGGTGGTGAGCCCGCTCGACGCCGCGCGTTCCAGCACGTCGGCAGCGGCCTCCACGTCGAACCCGTCCGGGCCCGTCAGCGCGGAGCGCAGCTGCCCGGGAGCGACCCGGTCGAGCACCGTCAGCGGATCTCCGCCCGCCGCGAGCAGTGCCTCCAGCCGTGCCAGGAGCACGAGCCGCACGGCCTCGGGCTCCGTGGCCGCGAGTGCCGCCAGATCACGGGCCAGGTGCTGCGCCTCCATCGCCCGGGCGACGTGCGGCGGCACGGCGAGCCGCTCCAGCCGGCCGGCCTGCGGGTTCCAGACGAGCCGCTCCACGGTGGCGCCGGCGGCGGCCGGCGCGGCGGCCGGATCGCGCACGGGCTCGAGCAGCAGGTGGTCGGCCGCCGGCAGGCCGTCGATGGAGAGCACGGCGTCGAGCCGGTGGGACAAGAGTGCGATCGCCCGGTCGTGGCCCGGCGGAGTCTCTCCGGCGTGATCGCCGCGCCGTGCGGCGAGCCGCTGCAGCAGCGCGATCGCCCGGTCGCGGGCGGCGGGCGGAGTGTTCGGCACCAGCGCCGGCGCGAGCAGGAAGGCATCGAAGTCGGGCGGAGCGGTGTCGGCGTCATCCGCGGGCAAGAGCCCGGCCGCCAGCGCCTCGATCACGCCGGGCCAGTGCGCGACGTCGTCGGTGCCGAGCCACGCCAGCAGCGGCTGTCGGGCGGGGGTGCCGATCTCGCGGACGACCCAGCGGGCCATGCGACGGGCGGTGGCGTTGTCGGCCGAGTCGTCCTGAAGCACGTCGACGAGCGCCGGCAGTGCGTCGACGCCGGCCCGCGCGAGCCTCTCGGCCGCCGCCTGCCGCACCCCGGCCGAATCGCTCGCCAGCGCGGCCGCATCCTGCCGCAGCCGTTCGGGATCGTGCCGCCGCCGGGTCGCCTCCGCCTGGATCGCCCGCAGCAACGGCACCGCGTCGGCATCCTGCGGGCCAAGCGTCCGCTCGAGCCGGCGCAGCGCCGCCGGATCGGTCACGTCGCCGAGGTCGGCGAGCACCCCGGGCGCATCGTCTCCCGCCTGCTCCAGGGCGGCGCCGAGCTGCGCCAGATATCTGCTGGCGACGTCGAAGGCCTCGACGTCGGCCGCCCGGATGGCGGCGTCGAGCATCTCCGCGGGCTTCGTCCGCGGCGACGACGCGAGCGAATCGACCACGGCGCGGGCCAGCGGGTCGGTCGCCGATCGGGGCGGATCGGCGGCGGCGGTCGGGCCGCAGGGCGGCAGCGCCGCCGCCAGGCAGCACGGGAGCCACCCGAGCCACGCCCTGCCCCTGCTCGTTCGCACCGGTCGCCCTCCCCGGGGTCACGCGCGGGCGGCGGCCCCCAGCCGGCGCTGCCACGCTGCAATCTGGTCGGCAACCTGCGCCGGTGCGGTGGAGCCGAAACTCGCCATCCGTTCAACTGCCCGGAAGGCCCCGAGGGCGCCGCGGAGCGCGGCGTTCCAACCCGGATAATCCTCACGGAACTCCTCGTCGGAAAGCTCCGCCAGCGAGACGCCCCTGGTCATCGCCCGCCTGACGAAGGTGCCGACCAGCTCGTGGGCGGTCCGCTGCGGCACGCCGGCCCCGATCAGGGCCTCCATGAGGCTGGTGGCGTCGAGGTGGCCACGGTCGATCGACGCGGCGATGCGTTCGCGGTCGAAGGAGGTGCCGGCCACCAGCGGCGCCGCCACACCGAGCACGGCCTCCAGCGTGTCGATGGAGTCGAAGATCGCCTCCTTGTCCTCCTGCAGGTCGCGGTTGTAGGCGGTGGGCAGTCCCTTGAGCAGCACGAGCAGCGACTGCACGTTGCCGATCGCGCGGGCGGACTTGCCGCGGACGAGCTCGAGCACGTCGGGGTTGATCTTCTGCGGCATGATCGAGCTGCCGGTGCAGAAGCCCTCCGGCAGCCGCAGGAAGCCGAACTCCTGCGTGCTGTAGATGATCCACTCCTCGGCCCACTGGGAGAGGTGCACGCCCGCCAGCGCGATCACGAAGGCCAGCTCGCAGACGAAGTCGCGGTCGCTGGCGCCGTCGAGGCTGTTGGCCGCCACGGCCGCGAACCCGAGCGCATCCTTCACGTGGTCGCGGTCGATCGGCAGGCTCGTGCCGGCGAGGGCTCCGGAGCCGAGCGGCAGCACGTTGGTCCGCCGGCGGCAGTCGGCGAGGCGGTCGCGATCCCGTTCCAGCCGCTCGCACCAGGCCAGCAGCTGGTGCGCCGCGAGCACGGGCTGGGCCCGCCGCATGTGCGTGTAGCCGGGAATGACGAGCCCCTGCTCGCGGACCGCGAGGCCGAGGAAGGCCCGCTGCAGTTCGAGCAGCCCGGCGTCGAGCCGGTCGATCGCCCGCCGACAGTGGAGCCGCAGGTCGGTGGCGACCTGGTCGTTGCGGCTTCTCGCGGTGTGGAGCTTGCGGCCGGCGTCGCCGAGCCGTGCCGTGAGCGCGGCCTCGATGTGGAGGTGGATGTCCTCCTTCGACACCGTGAACTCGAACCGCCCGGCGGCGATCTCCCGGCGGATCTCCTCGAGCGCGCCGGCGATGGCATCGGCCTCGGCGGCGGTCATCAGGCCGCGCGACGCCAGCATGCGGGCATGGGCGATGGAGCCGTCGATGTCGTCGTCGGCCAGCCTCCGGTCGAAGGAGACGCTCTCCGAGAAGGCCTCCACGCGGCTGTCGGTCGGCTCCCGAAAGACGCCGCCCCAGGCCTTCTGCGGTCCCTGCGATGCTGCCACGGATCACCCTCTCGATGCGCGTAAAACCCCGGGAGACTATTTGTACTTCCGCTCCGGTGGAATTGCATGGCTCGGCGGCGGATGACGGGCCGCGGCCCCTTTCGGTCGTCGTGCGGCCGGCTGAAGGGGTTGTGGAAACCGGCTCACGAATCGAGAATCGTGCCCGCTTGTCGGCCCCGGCATCCTCCCGCCGTGCCCGCCTCCTTCCGTCGGATGGGCCCCGCGGCCGTGTCCGCCTCCGCCCATGAGCGCCGCCACGGATCGTCGCCCGCCCGTGACCGCCTGGCTGATCGTCGCGCTGCTCGTGCCGGTCGCGCTGCTCAACTATCTCGACCGGCAGCTCATCGCGACGATGCAGAAGTCGATCATCGGCGACGTTTCCGGCATCTCGAGCCAGGAGCAGTGGGGCCACATGCTGGCCTGGTTCAAGTGGACCTACGCGATCGCCAGCCCGTTCGCCGGCCTGGTCGCCGACCGCTGCAGCAAAAGCCTCATCGTCTGCCTGAGCCTCTTCGCCTGGTCGGCCGTGACCTGGGCCACGGGGCACGCCACGACCTACGAGCATCTCCTGGCCACCCGCGCCGCCATGGGGCTCGCGGAGGCCTTCTACATCCCCACGGCGCTCGCGCTGATCACGGAGCACCATGCCACCGCCACGCGGTCCCGTGCCGTCGGCATCCACCAGATCGGCATCTACCTCGGCGTGATGCTCGGCAGCCTCGGCGGCTTCGTGGCCGACAGCCCGAGCCTCGGCTGGCGGTGGGGCTTCTCCTCGATCGGCCTGGTCGGCGTGGTCTACGCCGTGCCCCTCTTCCTGCTGCTCGGCCGCTGGAGCCGCGGCGCCGTCTCGGGGGCGCGGGGGCCGGGGGAGTCGCCGCTGGGCTCGGCCGCGGCGCTCGTGGGCGACCGATCGTTTCGCCTGCTGCTCGCCTACTTCACGCTGCCGTCGATCGCGGGCTGGGTCGTGCGCGACTGGATGCCCAGCGTGCTGCAGAAGGACCTGGGCCTGACGCAGGGGCTGGCGGGCCTGAGTGCCGTGATCTATTGGCAGGGCGCGGCGATCGCCAGCGCCGTGCTCGGGGGCTGGCTCGCCGATCGCTGGATGCGCACGAACGACCGGGGCAGGATCTACGTCAGCGCGCTGGGCATGGCCACGATCGTGCCGGCGCTGCTGGGCGTGGGGCTCGTGATCGGCACGAAGTCGCTGCCGCTGGCGATCCTGTTCCTCGTGGTCTTCGGCGTCGGCTGGGGACTGTTCGACACCAACAACATGCCGATCCTCGCGCAGATCGTGCCGCAGGAGCGGCGGGCGGCGGGCTACGGCCTCATGAACCTCGCGGGCATCAGCTGCGGCGGGCTGGCCGACGTCGGCTTCGGCTGGCTCCGCGACCACCAGGTGCCGCTGCCCCTGATCTTCGGCGGCTTCGCCGGTCTGGCCTGCCTGTCGGCCTGGCTCGTGCTCTGCATCCGGCCGTCCGCCCGCTCATGAGGCGGCGGCCTGCGGCATGCCCGCCGGAAAGCCGAGGGCTTCGAGGTCGCGGCGCAGGGTCGCCCGCCGTGGGGCGTCGAGGTCGACGAGCGGCAGGCGGACCGGCCCGCAGTCGATGCCCGCGAGCGGCATCATCGCCTTGCCCGCGGGCACGCCGCCGTGGCGGATCATGACCGCGATGATGTCGGCGGCGCGGGCCTGCGCCGCCCGTGCGGCCGCGAGGTCTCCCCGGCGGAAGGCGGCGATCAGCTCGTGGTAGATGCCGGGCATGAAGTTGTAGGTGCTGCCGATCGCCGCGCCCGCGCCGCAGGCGAGCGCCGCCAGCAGGATCTCGTCGCGGCCGAAGATCATCTCGAACCGGCCCCCGTCGAACCGGCTGCAGGCGGAGAAGTCGGCGAGATCCTCGTGCGTGTACTTGATGCCGGCCAGCGTGGGAATGTGCGGCGCGGCCGCCGCGAGAAAATCGAGCATCGGCAGGTGCACGCCGGTGACGGAGGGCAGGTGGTAGTAGTAGAAGGGTAGGGCGGGCGCCGCGGCGGCGACCCGCGCGCAGAAGGCGACGAGCTCGCCGGCGTTGCGCGGCCGGAAGAACGACGGGGCCAGGCAGCCGACGCCCGCGGCGCCGATCCGCTCGGCGTGGGCCGCGAGAGCCCGGCAGTCTTCCAGGCAGTTGTGGCCCACGTGCACCAGCACCGGGAGCCGCGTGCCGGCCGCCCGGGTCCAGCGCTCGGCGACCCGCATCCTTTCGGCGGTGGTCAGCGAGGGACCCTCTCCCGTCGTGCCGCAGACGAACACGCCCGCGAGGCCGTCGGTGGTCATGCGGTGGGCCTGCAGCTCGATGCGGCCCTCGTCGACCGTGCCGTCGGGGGCGAACGGCGTGAAGGCCGCGGCGACGAGTCCGGCGAGTCGCGGGGCGTGCATGAGGCGTGGCGTCGCTCGGAGAAGAGTGCGGGACGGTGAGGGGTGAGGGCGGCGGGGGCGAACGTGGCGGCCGCCGCGCCGACCGCGGATGATAGCAGGCCGGCCGACCGCGGTCGGGTACATTGCGGCGATGACCACTCCCGACGAACTGCTGTCTCCCGCCGGCCGGCTCGCGGCCCGGCTCGACGGCTGGGAGTCGCGGCCGCAGCAGCTCGAGATGGCCAGCCTCGTCGCCACGGCGCTCGCCGAACGGCGGCACGCCATCGTGGAGGCCGGCACCGGCACGGGAAAGAGCCTCGCCTACCTCGTGCCCGCCGTGCTGGCGGTGACGGCCGACCAGGCGGACGACGGCCTGCACGAAGACGCGGAGCAATGGGCGGATGACGACGACGGTCATCGCGATCCGCGGACCGCGGACCGGCGGCTGCGGCGGATCGTCATCGCCACGCACACGATCGCCCTGCAGGAGCAGCTCGTCACGAAGGACATCCCGCTCGTGGCGGCCGTGATGCCGCGGGAGTTCTCGGCGGTGCTCGTGAAGGGCAGGGGCAACTACGTGAGCCTGCGGCGGCTGGCGCTGGCCCGCGAGCGGGCGGGCAGCCTGTTTCGCGACGACCTCGAGACGACGCAGCTCGAGGAGATCCTCGCATGGGCCAGGCACACGGCCGACGGATCGCTCGCCGACCTGCCCTTCGTGCCGGCCGACAGCGTCTGGGAGGAGGTGGCCAGCGACGCGGGCAACTGCATGGGCCGGGCCTGCCCCACTCACCAGCGGTGCCACTACTACGCCGCCCGGCGACGCATGGCACACGCGCAGATCCTCGTCGTGAACCATGCCCTGTTCTTTTCCGACCTCGCGCTGCGGCGCAGCGGCGCCTCCCTGCTGCCGAACTACGACGCGGTGATCTTCGACGAGGCGCACATGGTGGAGAGCGTCGCCAGCGACCATTTGGGCGTGGGGCTGTCGAGCGCCGCCGTCGATCGCGTGCTCTCGAAGCTCTTCAACGAGCGGACGCACCGGGGACTGGCCGTGCACTATGGCATGCAGGAGCTCGAGCTGGCGGTGCTGCGTTGCCGTCGGGCCGCCGAGGAGTTTTTCGATGCCGTGCGGGCGGCGGTCGCCGCGCGGGGCGAGTCGCCGTGGCGGGTCACCGCCCCGCACCTCGTGCCCGACACGCTCGGCGACCAGCTGACGGGCCTCGGCAGGCAGCTGCGGTCGGCCGCAGAAGGCATCGGCGACGAGGCGGAGCGGCACGACTTCTTCTCCCTCTCCGACCGGCTCACGGGCCTGGCCGGCAGCCTCGACGCCTGGCTCGGCCAGCACGAGCCGGGCTGCGTCTGGTGGGTGGAGTCGCACCGGGGCCGCCGCGGCCGGGAGCGGCTCGTGCTCTCGAGCGCCCCCGTGCACGTGGGCGAGGTGCTCAAGCGCGAACTGTTCGACCGGGTCGGCACCGTCGTGCTGACGAGCGCGACTCTGGCGGTGGGTGGCCGCGGCCGGGATGACGAGCCGGTCTTCCGTCGCGCTGCGGCGGGCGACGACGGTGCGGCGGCCGGTGCCGCGGCGGCCGGTGCCGCGGCGAGTGCCAGCGACGCGGCCGGCTATGCCTACCTGCGGGGCCGGCTGGGCGTGCCCGACGCGCTGTGCCGCTCGCTCGGCAGCCCGTTCGACTACGCACGCCAGGCCCGGCTGGTGCTCGTGGACCGGCTGCCCGATCCGATTCAGCGCGAGGCCTACGACCGGGCCGTGGTGGAGATGATCCGCCGCCACGTCGAGCGGAGCGAGGGGCGGGCGCTCGTGCTCTTCACGAGCATCGCGTCGCTGGCCAAGGCATCGGCGGATCTGGCCGGCTGGTGTGCGCGGAACAACTACCGGCTCGTGAGCCAGGCCGACGGGCTCAACAGGTCGCGGATGCTCGACGCCTTCCGCGAGGGGCCGCGGAGCGTGCTCCTCGGCACCGACGGCTTCTGGCAGGGGATCGACCTGCCCGGCGATCAGCTCGTGAACGTGATCATCACGAAGCTCCCCTTCGCGGTGCCCGACCGGCCACTGACGGCGGCGAGAATCGAGGCGATCAAGGCCGCAGGAGGCAACGCCTTCGCCGAGTACCAGCTGCCCGAGGCCGTGCTCAAGCTCAAGCAGGGATTCGGCCGCTTGATCCGCACGGGCACCGACACCGGCACGGTGGTGATCCTCGACCCGCGGATACTCACGAAGCCCTACGGCCGCGTGTTTCTCGACAGCCTGCCGCCCGCCCGCGTGGTGGTCGAGGAGGTCTGATCCGCGGTGCCAGGACAGCCTGGTTCACGTTGCCGGCGGCCACAGCCGAGGGAGCGCGGCGGGCGACGAACACCTGCCGCCCCAGCAATCGCTGCCGTTCGCGTCGAAGATCCACGCCCTCAGTCGGCACCATGCACGGCTGTGACAGCGATACCTTTCACCTCTGCAATCCCGGCCACCGGTCTCAGGGACGCGGCGGTATGGGTCCCGGATCAGACCAGTTCCAGCTCCGCCCAGGTCGTCGGGTCGCTCTCCCAGGGAAACTCCGGCGGCGCGAACGCGGGCAGGCGACCGAGCCGCCGGTCGATGACCGCGGCGAAGAATCCGAGCCGCTTCGACTCCTGCGGATCCCAGCCCGGCAGGGCGGCCGCATGAATCGCCGCGGCGATCTCCCAGCCGTCGGCCGAGAGCCGGGCCTCGATCGGCACGGAACCGTCTGGCAGCTCCGCGGGAAGTTCGCTCGTCCGGGGGATCACCGCCGCCACGGCGACGGGCCTGTCGGCGCCGCGGCCGCCGCCCGTCGGCAAGAGCGCGAGCCTGCGGCAGAAGCGGCCGGCGCGGTGGCTCTCCCCCGTCGGTCGCGTCGCGATCCAGAGGTGCAGGCCGTCGCTGTCCTCGGGCCGGGTCGGCTGGCACCAGCGGGTGGTGCCGACACCCCGCACGACGGCCCGCACGGCGAGCCCGTCGTCGTTCCAGGCCAGCCGCAGGTCGAGCAGGTCCGGCACGTCGGCGAGCGGTGCCAGGGCGGGGAGCCGGCACGATTCGTCGAGATCCTGTGCCGCGGCGGGCCAGAGCTTCGGCCGCCGCCGGCAGGGCAGGCGGAAGCGGAAGAGCGCGGCGGGATTGACGAGGGGACACATGGCGGCGGTGTGCAAACTATATAGTAGGAATCCAGGCATAGTAGGAATCCAGGCGACAGCAGGAACCCGGTCGCGGCCGCCCACGGCGCACTTCCGCAGGGAAACAGGAACGTCCAGCCGATGCGAGTGCTGCAGGTGGCCAGCGAGGCGACCCCCTTCGCCAAGACGGGCGGGCTGGCCGACGTGATGGGCGGGCTGCCCCGGGCGCTGGCGGACCTCGGCTGCGACGTCACGCTCGTCCTGCCCGCCTACCGGGAGGTGCTCGCGAAGGGGCTGCCGCTCGAGGAGACCGGCCTCGCGTTCGACGTGCCGGTCGGCACGCGGCTGCTGCCGGCCCGGATCCTCCGCTGCCGCCTGCCGGGGTCGCGGGTCGAGGTGCTGCTGGTCGCCAACGACGACTGCTTCGACCGGCCGGAGCTCTACGGCGGCGCGGACGACTACGGCGACAACGCCGAGCGATTCATCTTCTTCTCGCGGGCCGTGCTCGAGGCCGCGATCCGGCAGGATCGCCCGTTCGACATCCTGCACTGCCACGACTGGCAGACCGGGCTCGTGCCGGCGTATCGCTCGCTGCTCTATCACCAGGCGGCCGCCGTGCAGCGGGCCCGGACCGTGATGACGATCCACAACATGGCCTATCAGGGGCTCTTCTGGCACTGGGACATGCTGCTCACCGGCCTCGACTGGAAGTACTTCAACTGGCAGCAGATGGAGTTTTACGACCAGCTGAACCTCCTCAAGACGGGCCTGGTGTTCGCCGACCGCATCACCACCGTGAGCCCGACCTACGCGCGGGAAATCCAGCAGACGCCGGGTGGCTGCGGCCTCGAGGGAGTGCTCGCCGGGCGCAGCGACGTGCTCACCGGCATCGTCAACGGCATCGACACCGAGGCGTGGAACCCGCGGACCGACCGGCACATTCCCCGCCCCTACTCCGACGACGACTTCGCCGACGGCAAGTACGCCGCCCGCGTGGCCCTGGCCGCGCGGCTCGGGCACGCGGCCCCCGACCCGCGGCCGCTCGTGGCCTTCGTGGGCCGGCTCGTCGACCAGAAGGGGATTGACCTCGTGGTCGAGCTGCTCGGCCGGCTCGGCGGCGGCGGTCGGGCCCGCTTCGTCGTGCTCGGCACGGGCGTGCCGGCGATCGAGGACGCGCTGCGGCGGACAGCCGCGGCGTTTCCCGGCACGATCGACGTCGTGATCGGCTTCGACGAGGGGCTGGCCCATCTCGTGCAGGCGGCGGCCGACATCATGCTCGTGCCGAGCCGCTTCGAGCCGTGCGGCCTGACGCAGCTCTACGCCCTTCGCTACGGCACGCTGCCGCTGGTGCGGGCCACGGGTGGCCTCGTCGACACCGTGGTCGACACGACGCCCGCGACGCTGCGGGACGGCACGGCCAGCGGCTTCACGTTCGACGCGATCGATTCGCTGGCGCTCGAACACGCGCTCTCCCGGGCGCTCGACGCCCATGCCGACCGCGACCTCTGGACGGGCCTCGTCCGCCGCGTCATGCGGCAGGACTGGTCGTGGGACACGAGCGCCCGCGACTACCTCGCGGTGTACGAGCGGGCGCTGGCGGGCCGCTGACCGCGGCCGTCGTCAGGCCCTGCCGCGGCGTCGCCTGTCCGCGCCGGCGAGGCGACAGGCCTCACCGCAGGACGGGCTTACCGCAGGACGAACCAGGGATAGTCCGTCTGCGACGAGAGCCGGGTGGCGGCCACCTCGACCGTCGGGTCGGCGAGGCGATGCACCTTCACCTCGCCGCTCGACACCGAGTAGAGGTAGTCGCCGATGCGGAGGCTCCGCTGCACCGTGCCGTCGTGGGTGATCTGGCCGAGGTTCGTGAACGCGTTGGCAGAGCTCGTATCGACCTTGAAGACGACCAGGCCGTTGCTGCCGTCCCACCAGCCCCCCTGCTGCACCGGCAGCGCGAGGATGCCCTTGTCGGCGAACCAGCTGAGGGCATGGTGGTCCCAGAGGGCCGCGGACCACGATTCCCAGCCGTCGCCGGCGAAGGTGTAGGTGGAGGTCCGCTGTGGCTTGGCGGGGTTGCTGACGTCGAAGATGGAGAGCTGCAGGCCGCGCACGCGGCCGGTGGCGGGATCGACGTCGCGGCCGATGCCCAGCAGGTGCGTGGCGTCGAGCGGCTGCATGTAGGAGGAGAAGCCCGGCACCTTCAGCTCGCCCACCACCTTCGGGGCCCGCGGATTGGCCAGGTCGATGACGAACAGCGGGTCGACCTGGCGGAACGTGCTCACGTAGCCGCGGTCGCCCACGAACCGGACGGAGTAGATCCGCTCCCCCTTGGCCAGCCCCGTGACGCTGCCGATCGTCTGCAGGTTGCCGGCAGTCGCCGCGAGGACGAACACGCCGCTGGCCGCCGCCTCGCCGAAGCCGTTGGTCGTGGCCACGCGGAGCAGGCCGTCGTCGCTCTCGTCGAACGAGAACTGGTCGAGCGCCAGCCCCGGCACCGCACCCATGGCGACGAGCGGAGCGTCGACCTGCTGGAGGTCGAACTTGTAGATGTTGGTGCTCGAACTCGCGTCGGTGGAGTCCCACCAGTTGCCCCAGTGGCCCGCCGAGACGTAGAGGCTCGACGTCGATGCGTAGACCTGCCCGGTGACGCCCGCGACCGAGGTCACGGCGTCCGGGCCGGCGACGTCGTCGCTCGTCTCGAACGACACGACCGACAGCATCGTGTTGTCGCCCGGATTCACGGGGAGGTAGGTGTGGCCGGGCGTGACGAGGTCGCCGCTCGTGTCGTCGCCGCCGGTCACGGTGACGTCGAAGCGGGGGGCGGCGGTGGTCTCCCAGGCCTTCTCGAGCCGTGCACGGTAGGCGGCCTCGTCCTCGTAGACGTACCGGGTGCCGTCGTCGATCCGCCCGGGGTACACGATGCACGCCAGCGGCAGCGGCTCGCCGGTGGTCGGATCGAACGGATCGACCGTCGGCGGATCGACGGGCTGCGGATCGGGCGGCGGGATCGTGATGATGGCCGGCGCGGGGATGTCGAAGCTGTCCTGCGTGACGACGAGCACCCGGCCCTCGATCGCGCGGGAGTCGAGCAGCCAGCCGTCGAGCCGCGTCGTCTCGAGGATCTTCGGCGCCGATGCATCCGACACGTCGATCACCGTGACGTCCACGCTCGGCTGCCAGTGCTGGCCCCACCAGGCCAGCCGGGCGTTGCCGCCGGACGTGTCGTCGGCCACGGGCTCCCAGCGGTTTTCCTGCGAGATGACGGTGAGCCGCGAGCCGCTCAGATAGAGCGCCCGCTCCCAGCCCGGCGTCGCGATGTGGCTCGTCACCGCGAGCTGGTCGGCGGGCCACGCGGCGACGATGTCGACGCCGTCGCCGGCGAGCACGTAGAGGTGCTCCCCGTCGGTCTTCACCATGTCGCCCTCGTCGACGCCCGTCACCTGATTGTTCGTGCCGGAATAGTCGCCCGACTGCGCCGGGCTCGCGAGCGCCGACACCCTGCCGGTGGCCTGCACGTCGTAGGCCACGATCGGCCACCGCCACCAGGGCGACGTGTCCTTGCCGAGCTGGCCGCCCCACTGGGCCATGGCCGTGTCGATGTACCACTGCTTGAGCTGGTCGAGGTCGTCGACGTTGCGGAGCGGGTTTGTGCTCTCGCTGCCGATGAGCTGCTCGCCCGCGGCCAGCCGCACCCGGTCGTTCGCCTTGTTGCCGAAGAACCGGTCGACGCCCGCGCCGCCGTCGAGCGAGTTCTTGCCGGCCCCGCCGCGGAGCGTGTCGATGCCACCGTCGCCGAAGAGGCTGTCGTCGCCGGCGCCGCCGACGAGCGAGTCATCCCCGGCGCCGCCCCAGATGGTGTCGTTGCCCTTGCCGCCGTTGAGCGTGTCGTTGCCTGCGGCTCCGAAGATGATGTCGTTGCCGTCGCTCCCCAGGATCGAGTCGTTGCCATCGCCACCGTCGAGCACGGTCCGGATCCGGGTGTTGCCCGGCACGTCGATCGTGATCGCGTCATCGCCCCTGCCGCCGGTGACGCGGAGCAGCTTGACGGTGCTCTCCAGCCGTGTGCCGACGACCACGCCGTTGACGGTGGCCCGCAGCTGACGCGTGTTGGCGGGGTTTCTGTCGACGACGATCGTGTCGTCGAGATCGGCGGCGTTGGCGTCGCCCGTGATCGTCCAGGTGCCCGCGGCGAACGTGACGGCGAGCGCGAACCGCTGCTCGAGCGGCTCGCAGCAGGCGACGAACGTGGCCGGTTTCCGGGGGGGGGTGCCACGGCGGGAGCGGTCTCGGCGTCGGGCCATCGGCATGCCTCCTCCTCTGTGCGGATCAAAACCCGGGGCCTGCGCGACGGTCATGTCGTGCCCGCCATGTCGTGCCCGGGAATAGATACGCACCCGTTGAGAGTAAAGACCGGCTCGGCTGCAGTCAAACCCTCGGCTCCCGCCGGCGTGATCCGTAACCCGTTGAAAGGCATCGACTTCGGTGCATCCTGCATGGGGACAAGCCAAGGCTGTCCGCTGAGACCGGCGGCGACGAGCCCGCGGCAGAGTGTGGCAAGGGGGGCAGTCTGCAAGTGAGGTTGCCGCCGCCTGGCCGCGTGCCGGAGCCGGCGGTTCGCTACGACCGAAACAACCGGCATCAACGGCGAGTCGGGATCCGCGGACGCTTCGTCCGCGGGCTCTCCGCCGGAGGCTGCGACCAGTTCTCGGGTTCTCGGGCCGAGTCTCGGGCCGAGCAGCCGAAGGGAAACCTATCGATGTCGCTTCCGAACACGCGGTGGATGGGAATCGTCTTCGTCGCGCCACCAACGGCGGCCCGCACCTGCGTGTGGCTCGTCGCGATCGCCGCGGTCGTCAGCGCCGCGCAGCCAGTGCGGGCGGATTGGCCGTCCGTCAGCTCGCTCGGCTGGCCGTTCACCGGCTGGTCGGGCTGGTCGTTCGGCTGCCAGAGCTGCGGCCCGTGCGGCGGTGCGGCACACCAGGCGACGCCCTACGGTGACATGGGCTGTGGCCCGAAGTACTGCGGCGCGGTGCACGACGATCCCTGCGGCGTCGACCCGTGCGATTCCTGCAACCGCTGGAGCGGCTGCAACGGTGCCCGGCAGGGGCCCGACATGCTCGCCCCGTGGCAGCTGCCGCCGGGACGTGGTTTCCAGAGCGCGGCGCAGCTCGGCTACGACGGCGGCGGCGGCGGTGGCATCTGCACCGACTGCCGTCGCCCCGCCTACCTGCTCTGGTGACGTGATTCGGTCCGCCGCCGGCGGTCGCGGTCTGCGATCGCCGCCGCGAACGTGATCTCGTCGCCCCGTTCCCGGCAGGCCGCCAGCAGGTCGTCCCAGCCGTCGCCGGCCGCCGCCAGATCGACGAGTGACGGCAGCATGCCGCTGGACTGCATGGCGCTGGGCATCCGGCCGTCGACAGGCCGCTCCAGCGCCGCGGCGAGCGCCTCGCGATGCCGGCCGAGCCGCGACAGAAGCAGCACGAGCGTGTCGGCCGGCAGCGTGCCTGCCTCCTCGATCCGCGCCCGCGCGGCCTGGCGGCGGAAGTGCCCGATCGCCCGGTCGACGTCGTGGCCGAGCTGCGCGCCGTAGAAGAGCCGGGACGATTCCCCCACCTCCTCGAACGGCGGCTCGCCCGGATAGACGAGCTCCTGCGGGAGACGGCAGGCGTACGAGGCCAGTTCCCACGCGGCGTGGATCGCGGCGGGCTCCGTGCAGACACGCGCGATCCGCAGCACCGACTGCAGGTGCGAGACGTCGACGTGGATCGCTCCATCGTCCCCGCCGGCCCCGCGGGCGAGCAGTTCGAGCAGCACCGGCAGCGCCGGCTCCGGCTCCGCGGCGTCGGCCGGGCGGATGCCGCGGCCGGCGAGATCGTGGGCGAGCGACCGGGCGACCTCGCCCCGCAGGTGCCCGGCGAGCGCGCCGGCCGCAGCCGCCTGCCGTCGCGCGGGCAGCCGCGACACAGCCTGCTCGTAGGCGGTGATCGCGCTGCAGGTGCCCTGCGTGCGGATCACGATGCCGATGCCCAGCGCCGGATCGGCACTCTCCCACAGGGCGACGTGGACGATCTCCTGCAGGCGATTCGCGACCTCCTCGTCGGTGGTCGGGTCGGCGGAAGCCATCAGGGCGTCGGCCCGCGCGGCCAGCTTGGTCGCCACCTCGGCCGGATCGGCCGCCGCCCGCAGGTACATCCAGCCAGCCCCCACCTCGCCCTCGTCGAGGAGCGGCCAGCCGACCTCGCGGCAGGCCGCCAGCGACATCTCGTCGAGCCTGTCGCGGACGTCCGGCGGCACCTCGGCCAGGTCGCCCGTGGCCGGCAGCCCCAGCGCCATCCGCGCCTGCACGAGCCGGACGTCGAAGAGGGCGTGCCAGCGCCGCCGTTCGCCCAGCGCCGCCGCCAGCGTCGCGAACATCGCGTCGGTGCCGCGGTCGGCGGCCGCGGATTCGAGCGCGGCGAAGAACGCCCGCGGGTCGGCGTCGGGATCGGGGGGCATGCTCATGGTGTCCTCGTCATGACGGCGGCGCGGTCCGGGGTGGGGCGGCGGGCTGATTGCGTTGGCGGAGCGACTCGTAGGCGAGCACGGCCGCCGTCGCGGAGACGTTGAGACTGTCGGCAGCGCCGTGCATCGGCAGCCGCACCGAATCGAGGGCGATCGTGCCCGCGGCTGCGGCCCTGGCCCACTCGGGCGACACCCCCAGGGCCTCGCTGCCCAGGAGGATGGCCGTGCCGCCGGCCAATGCCGGCTCGTGCCAGAGCCGGCTGCCGTCGGGCATCGCGGCGATCACGCGACGGCCGTGGTCGCGGCACCAGGCGATGGTGTCGCGGGTGGTCGCCGCCGCCAGCGGCACGGTGAAGACGGTCCCCAGGCTCGCGCGGATCACGGCGGGGTTGGCCAGGTCGGTGCGGCCGTCGCAGACGATCACGCCCGCGAGCCCCGCCGCGTCCGCCGTCCTGAGGATGGCCCCGAGGTTGCCCGGCTTCTCCACCCCCTCCACCAGCAGCACGGCGGCGTCGGCGGCGGCCGCGAGGCGTGCGAGCGGCGGCGGCACGAACCGCACCACGGCCACGCAGCCCTCGTTGCGGCTGCCGAAGGCGATCTTGGCGAACGGCTTCTCCGGCAGCATGAAGACCCGGGCGCCCCGCGCGGCGAGCGCGGCGAACCAGCCCTCGCGGGCGATCTCGTCGAACGCGTCGGCGGCGACGAAGACCTCCAGCACCTCGACCCCCGCGGCCGCGGCGCGGGAGAGTTCACGGCGGCCGTCGACGAGCGTGAGGCCGGCCTCGTGCCGTGCGTCTGCATCGCGCAGGCGGGCGGCCTGCCGCACCCGCGGGTTCGCGCCGCTCGTGATGGTGTCATGGGGAATCATGCGGGCGGGTCGCGAGGCGGCGTCACCGGGGTGACCAGCGGGCGAAGTCGCCGAGTGCCAGCGTGCGGCCGGCGGCGTCGGTGCAGACGAGCGGGCCCGACTCCAACCCCGGGACCGGCCAGGACCGTGCCAGTGTGTCGCGAAGTCGGCCGTGACGCCAGCGGGCCGCATGGCACGAGAGTAGCACCGGGCCCGCGGGGCCGGTCTCGCTCGTTCCGAGCAGTGTCGCGACGTCGGCCAGCAGCGGCACGAGGTCGCGGTCGATGGCGAAGGCCTGGCCGCGCGGCCCGTGGCCCCACGATGGCGGATCGAGCACGGCGCCCGCGTAGCGGCTGCCGCGGCGGACCTCCCGGGCGACGAACGAACGAGCGTCCTCGCAGACCCAGCGGATCGGCGCGGCGTCGAGCCCCGACGCCGCGGCGTTGCGGCGGGCCAGGGCGATCGCCTGCCGCGACGCGTCGACGTGGACCACCTCGGCGCCCGCGGCCGCCATGGCGAGCGATGCGGCGCCGGAGTGGGCGAAGAGCGAGAGCATGCGGCCGCCCGCCGGCGTCCGCGCGGCGAGCCAGTCCCACTGGTCGGCCTGCTCGAGAAACACGCCGACCTGGCCGGACGGCGCGGGACGCACCTCCAGCGACAGGGTCGCCGCGGTCAGCGGCACCGTCACCCGCCAGGGGTCGGGCAGCGGTGCCGCGATCCGCCAGCCGCCCGCGTCGGCCGACCCCTCCGCGAAGGTCGCCGTCGCGTCGCGCCAGAGTGCGGTCCGACGGCGGGGCAGGTCGGGCAGGGCCAGCGGCCTGTCGACGAGCACGCCCCCGAGCAGCTCGAGGCGTCGGCCGCCGCCCGTTCCATCCGCGCCGAAATCGACCAGGGAAGGGTCGCGCAGGGCCGGGGTGCGAAACTCTCGTGCGGCTGGGACGTTCATCGCGGGTGAAGCATACTCACACCCGCGTGCGGACTCCCATGCGGCCGGCGACGGCCGTCCGGGTGGCCGTTCGTGACCATGCCGTGGAGAATTCCTCGATGCCAGCCGACACCGTTCCTTCCGTGAATCACCCCGTCGCACACGTCCCCGGTGGCGGCGGCGTCCGGCCCCGAACCCGGCGGCGAACACGGCCCGCGAACTGGCTGCTCGTGGCTGCCGTCGTCGCGGTGGCGGGAGCCGTGGTCGAACGCTCCCCTGCACTCAGCGCGGCGGAAGACGCGGCTCCGGCCCGCGGGCCGGAGGCGGGGGAGGCGATGAGCAGACTCGACAGGCTCGTGGAAAAGCTCGACCGCCTGGTCGATCGGCTCGCGGCCGAGAGGATGGGGCCTCAGGGACCGCCGCCTCCCCCGCATCATGGGCCCGGCCACGGACGGCACGATGAGCATGCGGAGCGACGGGACGCCGGACCGCACCGTGAGGAGGGCGGCAGAGGACCAGAAGCCGGCACGCGTCACGCCGGCCCGGAAGCCGGCACGCGTCACGCCGGCCCGGAAGCCGGCACGCGTCACGCCGGCCCGGAAGCCGGCACGCGTCACGCCGGCCCGGAGGCCGGCACGCGTCACGCCGGCCCGGAGGCCGGCACGCGTCAGGCCGGCCCGGAAGGCGGCCCCCTGCCGGGGCCGATGCCCGGACCCATGCCGGGCATGTCAGGACCGAGGCTCGGCCGCGGACCGGAGGTGAGGCCGTGGGGCGACGACAGGCCCGGCCGTCCCGACCAGCGAGGTGGGATGCCGCCGGAGGTGCGCGAGATGATGGAGCGACGGATGCAGGATGCCCACCGCCGCATGCGGGACGCGCAGGAGAGGGTTCGGGATCTCGAAGAGCGGGTCAGGAAGCTGGAAGCCGAAGTCGAGCGTCTGCGCGGCGTGTGACGAACTGAGATTCCGCGGCCGCCGCGGAAGCAGACGCGGTCAGGCGGGATGCTGTGGCGAGCTCCCGCCGAGTGCGGCCGGGTTCACGTCGGGTGCTCTGCGGCAGGGCGGGCCGCGGCGGGCTGCCGCGGCCTTGGTGCATGGCCTTGGTGCATGGCCTTGGTGCATGGCCTTGGTGCATGGCCTTGGTGCATGGCCTTGGTGCATGGTCTTGGTGCATGGCCTTGGTGCGTGGTCTTGGTGCCGCGGATGCGT
>Ga0214917_10000942_pt1 | contig 38035 bp, 58 predicted proteins | sample LL_1208_BB_MetaG_FD_177983 | JGI IMG/M metagenome (GOLD analysis project Ga0214917, IMG submission 177983) | Freshwater microbial communities from Lake Lanier, Atlanta, Georgia, United States - LL_1208_BB | ecosystem: Environmental > Aquatic > Freshwater > Lake | place: USA: Georgia | collected... | reverse complement strand
TTGGCTTCAGCCATAGCCTTTGTCCTAGGGTTATTACCTTTCTGAAAAGTCACAGTATTGTCCCATCTGCAATAGTCTATACAGCCTGTCAGATACAGATAGAGATACAGTCTGTAACGCAAGCCCTAAAGGCTTGCTACTGCACGGGACTATAAATAGTCCCTACTATCTATTAACCCGTTCAAACAGCCATTCCGAACGGTTTATAACAAAATTGTTATACAGATAACAGTTAAAACAGGACAAAATAGGACAGAACAGGGGCATAGGCTCTGTACGGAAAAATCTTTATCTGAGTTACCTATATCAGTTCAGCCCGACTTTAAACAGTCTGGGGTCATCTAGACCCCATCCTGTTTGGCTGTCGCCGTACAGATACAGTCTGGCTACACGCTGGACTAAGCAGTATCTGCCCCGCTATAAAAACAAATACCTGCGGGGGGCTGGGCTATTAATAAATCTGTTCCTGACTCGGGGCTGGCGCCTGTCGGCGCAAGTCTGAGCAGTGTTATAGAAAGTATCTATAACAGAAAGGAACCTATGTCAGAGTCGCTGGGTATAGCCATAACCAATATGTGCTATCAGTGCTATAGCCTTCAGGAACTCTGCCCTGACTGCCTTGACGCCAAGGACTGTCGGGACATCTATTCAGCCCATCAGATAGTTGATGAGAACTACGACTATCTGATTTCCACCTTCAAAGGCACCGTTCTCAGTCAGGTGCCTAACCGTACTGTTGCTAGCGGTGGCAGTATGGCTGAGCCTAGACCGCTCTCATCACCTAGTGATGAGCCTTCCGCCCACGAATGGGTTGGAGCAGTTACCAAACTACTCCGACCATTCAAGAACATTGACGGAACCATAGTTGACGAACGCTATGAGTTCCTTCCCCCTATCAGTAATCTGATAGACAGGATTCCAAATGACCTGGAAACCTCAGTCACTGTTCTTGACTACGAAGTGGCTTGCCCATCTTGCCACCTCTACTACAACGGCAAATCACTGGACACCTGTCCAATTTGCTACTAAGTCCAAAGGGCTAGCCCTGTCGCGAGCGACAGGGGCTTCGCCCACAAATAACTAAGGAGAATAAAATGGAGTACGCAAACAAGTTCAGTTTCCACAATGCTCTACTCAAGAGCATTACTGACCGTGGAAATTTCCTCACAGGTCAAGTTCAGTCCCGCCAGACCGAACGCACACCTGATGGCAATATCCGTTCACGCTTTATCGCATCACGCCAAGTGACCATCTATGACCCAGCATTGGTAGAACTTCTACGCAATGCCCTCACTGAGACTCAAGAAGTCCCAGTAAATTGCTCAGGTTATATGACCACCACAGTCCGTGAAAACGGCAAAGACAAAAAGCCTACCTGGTATGACAACCAGATAGTCACGGAACTTGAACTCATCTAGTTCCACCAAGCAGGGTGGGGGCCTCGGCCCCTGCCCTGCTTTCCCTTTAAACCACGGAGCCAAGTACTCACGGGAGATAAGCGAGCAACCACTATGTATTTAGATAATATGACAACACTGGCAATCATCATAGCGCTGGTATCTACAATGACTATGACAGGTATTGCTGTATACAAAGCCCATCAATGGGAGCAGGCATACCACGATATATACAGGCTATTAAAAATGGAAAGGGCAGCACGCAGATGATGACTGTCTATGCAACACGGCGCTGCGCTGTATGCCACAAGACTGGAACTATTATGGTAGATGAACAAGAATTGCTACACTATCTGCGTGGCAATTATGTTCAGGATTCTTTCAAGACTATGTCAGCACCACTGCGTGAACAGATAATTACAGGCACGCATCCTGAATGCTGGCAAAAAATGTTCGGAACAGAACTAGAGGAGACTATTAATGACTAACCTAGAAGCAGAATGTTTCAAATGTGGCGCTGCTATATGGGTGCCAAACTATGAGTATGTATCTGATAGAAACTTCTGTTACCCGTGCGCTAGTAGTTATATGGGGCACACAAGAGGCGTCAGCCTTGAAGAATTAGATAAGTTACGCACAGATACGGAGATAGAAAATGCGTGATGAAAATATACTATTAAATCTTTATGAGATAGGACAATGGTTGGATAAACTAGGGCAAGAAATACACGCTCTAAATCTAATAGTAACCGACCTTATAGCAACAGTTCCAGTATCAGTAGAAGCGTGGGATAAAGTAGGAGACAGGATATGGAAGTAGAGCAAGCATTGCTACCATCACAAATGGCAGCACAAGCCATATTACTCAGAGAGTTTTATGGTTTTGGCAAGAATGAAATGGCTATAGTTTTAAGAGAGTTAGTAACAGAATGTGATGAACTTGATTCTAAATCAAGTTTGATAGTGTTTCATCTAATTAGAAAAGCGCAGTTAATGTGCCGTAGCACAGAGGAGTTACAAAATGACAATAAACGCTGAAGAAGTATTAGCAATTCGTACTTCTGCTGCAAGTTATGCTAAACAATTTCTTGCCAGAAAATACAGAGAAGAATACATTGAATTGTATTCTGCTTACTGTAAAAATAGAGGACTAACTACAAGAGCAGACCGTAAACCAATGGTAGATGAAAGAGAGTTGGTCAGTGAATGAAGTTATCTTTCCGCACATCACAACAGGAATCACCTGGCTATACCTCATTGGCATTGGGTATTGCATATACAAATGGAGTACTAAATGAAGAACAAGTTAGCAAGGCTATTCAGTTGGGTATTGACAGTGTCATATGCAATCTTTCCAAGTCAGTCACAAGCAATGCAAGCAGCAGAACAGTTCTCAGACAACAACGAGTCGCCAAAGAATGTCCAGAAAGAAATCATATGGACCAAATCATTGAGCAAATACTATGCGAAAGCGTTGATGTCAGCACAGTATGAACAATGGGATACAAAATCAGAATTCCGTGCGTTGTCAAAACTATGGGGTAAAGAATCAGCGTGGGACCACACTGCTGATAACCCTAAGTCATCAGCGTATGGGATACCACAGTTATTAAAACTGAAACCACAAACGCCTGCGCCCGAGCAGATTGCTCGGGGCTTGGCGTACATAGAACATAGGTACGGCAAACCATCAGTAGCGTGGGCGCACTGGCGCAAACACGGCTGGTACTAAACAAAGGAGACAGTATGGCAAGACAAGGTAAAACAATCAATGTCAAAGTGCCAAGAACAAAAGTTGTTAAGGCTCTTGAACAAGCATTGATTAAGTTAGAAACTAATTATAAGAATCAAGATATAGAACAAAAAAAGTATGATGTTACCTATAAAAAATGGGAGCAACAAGTTATTAAACTTGCAATGGCAAAGTTTAATAAGGCAGTAGACTTAAGAGTTAATGCTCGTTACAATGGTAGTGTAAGTATTAACTTTGATATACCTGCTGGCGAAATTAATCTACCCGAAGAACCTTCGCGTCATTATGATTCTATTTCTGACTGGCAGTACAAAGAAAGCAAAGAGGAAATAGAAAACGCTATTCGTGTTCTCAAAATGTGTGAAGACGAATACATTAACACAGGAACCTACGGCAACATAAGTAAGTACTTATAAAGGAGACAGTAATGATAATCAAACATATAATAGAACTAGAAACAGTAATCAATGAGAACTCAGACGAGCCAAGTGTTTTGGCAATTAAAGAAATGCAAGAGCAGCAACGTCAACAGTTCTTTACAGAAGCAGCAACATCTTTTATTGCAGGTATCCTAAAAAATGCCAATGAAGGACATACTTGGGCAGAGATAAGAGTAGTAGACAAGGAGACAGTATGACCACAGAGGTAGTTAATAGACCACAGATATCAGTAAGAAACGAATCAGCCTGGATTAAATCTGGTGTGGCAGTGACAGCCACATCAGCCAGCGATGTAGCCAGACAAGCAGGACTTGACTGGTCGGTATCATTGCATCCAGTCACAACTCTTTATGAAATACCAGGACAGGGATTGCCTATGCATATCCCAGTCAACAACAAACAAGCAGTTGTTAAGACAACACCAACAGGTGAAGTAATACCACTTGGTATTGTCGGCAACAAGTACAAGCCGCTACAAAATGCTGAAGTATTCTCAGTGCTAGATACCCTGATTGATTCAGGAGATGCGCGGTATGCAGCAGCAGGTGAGTATGCAGCAGGTGCCAAAGTATGGATGCTTATGCAGTTGCCCATTGAAATGGAAATCAAGGGCGACCCACACGCAGCATTCCTGCTAGCCAAAACCACACACGATGGCAGTGGCTCTGTTCTTATCCGCCCTATTATTGAAAGGTTATTCTGCCATAATCAGATTAACAAAATCTATCGGGCTACTGATAAGAAGCATACCTATATGCTACGTCATACAACTAACTCTAAGTTAGATGTTAATGATGTTCGTGGCATTCTGGATATTGCTTACACAACTATTGATGACTATACAGTTATGTCAGAAGCAATGCTTGAGCGTCAGGTTACCCGCCAACAAGCAGTAGATTACTTTAAGAAAGTATTTCCACTACCTAGCAAGATAGAAGATGCACCTATTCCACTGCTATCTGCAGGTGAGAAGGTGCAACGCACCAATGCCCTCAACCACAGAGCCAGAAGCCTGGACATATACGAGAACAGTCCTACTCAGGAGAACATCCGAGAGACTGCCTTCGGTTTATGGCAGGCAGTTGTTGAGTATGCCGACCACGGCAAACCAGGTAAGTCAAGGTCACTAGGCGTTAGAACAATGTCAGGTGGCAGTGATAACCTAAAGATAAGAGCACAAGAACTAGCACTAGCATAGGAGACTAACAATGGAAATTATCTATACAGATAAAGACGGAAACACAGTCAAGTTCACAGAGGAGATGGCTATTGCAGCCATCACTGAACGTGATACCTTACGTGTATCATTAAATGATTGCCAAGATAGGTCAAGTAGATACTATGGCAAACTAGTAACAGTAAGAGAACAAGTCTATGAGTTCTTCAACTCTCGCTATAATCCTGATACAGATACAGCAATAGAATGTGAGATAGATGATGTTAATGAACTGCTCAAAAACATTGGAGCCGAAGAACTAAAGAAACTATGGACTGTCCACGGCACTATTAACTTTACAATTACTAACGTTCCCGCTTCTAATGAAGATGATGCATTTGATTATGCGATGAACGAATTAAATGTTGAAGTCAATGGTGATGCCGACTTAGATGACTGGACAGTAGACATCTCAAGCGCAGCACAGCAGTAACTAAATGCCCAAAATATCAGGGCATACCTATAATGAGGCACAGCAAACAGGTAAGTGTCTGGTAGGCAAACACGGTGAATGCAAGGGTACCGCGGTCATCGGTATCCACGCACTCAGGAGACTATGTGCTTGCCAATGCCACGCCGACTCAGATAGTTCAGAAGAAACCCCTTCCGTCATCTGATACTATCTGCTTACTGAGATGGGCTGGAGTTTGATTAGTCTCCTTTTCCAGCCCGTCTCTTTTATAAGGAGACAAAGAAAGATTTATGCGAGTAGAAATAGAACGGGATAGATATGGGCGTCCATTAATAATTCCCAAAGTAGGAGGTAAACCAGTTGCTTACACAAGAGCAACTACAATTGCTAACAGTTTAGATGACCCGTCAGCGCTGACTGCTTGGAAGATGCGTATGGCTGCAATAGGTTTAACAGTACGCAATGATTTACTACTAGCCATCAGCGCAGCAGGCGATGACAAGATGGCTATTAACAAGTTGATAGAAGATGCTATGGAAGTAGCAGGCGCTAGCCGTGCAGCCAACATCGGCACAGCACTACACGCAATAGCAGAGAAACTAGATTTGGGACAGTCACCTGGCCCAATACCAGAAGAATGGGCAGGAGATATCCGAGCCTATGAACAAACAACAGGACATCTTAAGAAGTTTTTTATAGAACAGTTCTGCGTGTTGGATAAGTACAAGATTGCTGGTACTCCCGACAGGATAATTGAATATAAAGGCGAGAAGTTCATTGCAGATATAAAGACTGGTCGCATTGACCACCCAAACAACATTGCTATTCAGTTAGCAATTTACGCCAACGGCTCCCCGTATGACGTTGCTACGGGTCGCCGTAGCAGTTGGGGTGATATCAATAAAGAGAAAGCAGTTATCATCCATCTTCCAGCAGGAACTGGTCTATGCAAATTAGTTTGGGTAGACATTAAAGAAGGTTGGAAGGGAGTACAATTTGCAATGAAAGTAAGACAGTGGCGAGACAAAAAAGGTCTTGCTACTCCATTTGAAGAACAGGAGACAATCAGTGGCTAGCACTGAAGCACCAATTAGTATCACAGTAAAAACACCAGCAGGTTCTCTAGTAACAGTCCGTGCAGAACACGGAGATGAACTAGACCAGTTAGTAGCAACAGGACTAGATGCAATCAAGTCAGCAGTAACAGAACTTGAAGCAGCAGCCAAGGGCGTAAGCCCAGTTCAGCATCAGCAGATGGCACCAGCACAGATAGCAGCAACTCTTGGTGCATCTATCATTGATACTCCAGTAGCCAGCGATGGCGGTTGGGGTTCAGCACCATCAATCAGTGGACGTAATTGTCCCCACGGCAGGATGACTGCTATACAGGGAACAGGTAAAGATGGTAAAACATATCGTGGTTATTTCTGTCCAGCACCTAAAGGTGCAATTGACAAGTGCAAAAATGTATATGTCAAAGCAGGAACACCAGAATGGAATACATTCGTAGCAGACCAAGTGAAGTAAATGCGTACACTTAAACGTAGCATTAACAAAGCAGAGGTAGGTGGAGAACCATTACCGCCTGCCTTTGCTGCATTTGAACGGGCAGGAATTATCCTGCGCCGTGCAGAAATTACAATGATTGCTGGCACTCCAGGTGCAGGTAAATCATCTATTGCGCTGGCTATCGCAGCCAGAGCAAAGGTGCCTACACTGTACTTCAGCGCAGATACTAACGCCCATACTATGGCTATGAGATTACTTGCTATGTCTACTCGTATCACACAGACAGCAGCAGAGCAGATGCTAAAGCGTGAGCCACAGCAAGCAGAAGAAGTTCTTACCTTGAACAATCATTTGTTCTGGTCTTTTGAATCCACTCCCACTCTTAAAGATTTAGATGAAGAGGTCAGTGCATTTGAAACAGTTTGGGGTAGAAGTCCTACACTGATAGTTGTAGATAACCTAATGGATATTGCAATGGATGGACACGAAGAATTCCAGGGTATGCGTGCAGCAATGAAGGAGTTAAAGTATCTTGCAAGAGATACCAACTCAGCCGTGCTTGTTCTGCACCATACCAAAGAAGGCTTTGATAACTATCCTTGCCAGCCTAGGTCAGCAGTGCAAGGGCTAGTTAATCAGATACCAGCAATGGTATTGACTATCGGTCAGATGAAACAGGGTGATGATACCTATCTCTGCGTAGCCCCAGTCAAGAACAGATACGGGCGAGCAGACCAGACAGGTAATAACTACGTCAGCCTAGCCTTTAACCCCGATAGTATGTATCTAGAAGATGTACAAATCAAATACGCACAGGAGACAATGTAATGGAAACTAAGATATGGGACTGTTCATTCAGCCAAGAAGACGTAGAAGTATTACTAGGTAGAGCACTAACAGATGGTGAATGGAACATAGTAGTTGATGAGTTGTATAATAACGATGAGTTATATAATTCTCTTCAAGAAATAGTAATTACAATAGTTAAAGAAGCACTTGTTTGAGCAGTGCATCTAAACGCAAAGGCAGCGGAGCAGAACGAGATGTAGTTGCTTGGCTTAAAGCCAATGGCTATTTGTATGCAGACCGCAGATTAGCAGGTGCTACCCTTGATAAGGGCGACATCAGTGGTATTCCAGGAGTAACAATAGAGATTAAGAACCACGCTAAGTTAGACCTTGCGGGCTGGATAGCAGAGTTAGAAATAGAAATGAAAAATGATGGAGCGTGGACAGGAACCGTGCTTCACAAACGGAAAGGAAAAGGAGACGTAGGTGAGTGGTATGCAACTATGCCAGCAAAGGTATGGCTCGCTCTCTTAAAACAAGCAAATGGAAAAACATAGTATTGCTGCATACCTAGAGTATGTAGGCGCCGCCGTGCCATCGGGTGGGCACGGCTGGCGCAAAATAAAATGCCCATTCCACCCAGATAAACACGCATCTGCTGGAGTTAACTTTGATGAAGGTAGATTCAAATGCCACGGATGCGGTGTCGGTGGTGATGTTTACGATTTAATTATGCACAGAGAGGGAGGTAACTATCGTGAGGCTGTCAAATTCGCAGAGACAATTTCTCCTACAGGCAGCGACAGAATACGCCAAACACATAAACCAAGCAGCAGATTATCTAGCAACACGGGGTCTGTCGGTAGACGAAGCAAGGATGTTTCATTTAGGAGTAGTGGACAATCCATATCCAGGACACGAAGGCTACAAGGGTAAGTTAGTAATTCCATATATCACCCCATCAGGGGTAGTTGACCTACGCTTCCGTAGTATCAGGGGTGAGGACCCCAAGTACATAGGACTACCAGGGGCAAAGACAACTATGTTTAATGCACAGGTAGTACTAACAGCCAACGGCTACATTTGTGTAACCGAAGGGGAGATAGACTGTATTACAGTAGCAGCCAAGACAGGGCACCCAGCCATAGGTATTCCAGGTGCTAACAATTGGAAACCGTACTACACAAAAATACTTGACGACTTTGATACAGTTATCGTATTAGCAGATGGTGATAGCCCAGGACTAGAGTTTGGCAAAAAGATAAGCAGGGAGTTAGGCAACGTCAACATTATTCAAATGCCCGAAGGGCACGATGTAAACAGTATTGTTCTACAAGAAGGGGCAGGGTGGCTAGATGAAAGAATCAGAAAATGCTTCATACGATAGCGAGCCAGAAGTATGGGATTACATCAGAGAAAACCCTAGAATTATGGGGCTACCACTATCAGATAGCAAAGCAATAGATATCTGCACAGCACTACTAGATGTTTACGAAACTCTCAACAGAGACCCAGAAGCAGCCAAGACTTTACTCGGTCTACTAGCCACAGTTCTAGTAGGTTCAGCAGAGGGACAGGGCAAGGAAGTAATAGAAGAAGTAATGGTTATAGAAGCAATGCAGGATATAGACCGTAGGTTGAAAGGGATATTAGATGAAGGACGCTGAACATCTAGAAGAAATCTTAAGCCAACTAAGAATTATAATGATTAGGAAGCATCAAGACTACGGCCCATACAACATAGCCAATGCTCCTGGCGGGGCAATGAACGGGCTGATAGTCAGGATGCACGACAAAATGACACGGCTAGAGAACCTGCACTACAACCACAAAGGCAACACGCCGAACTATGAACCTATTGAAGATACCCTGCTTGACCTAGCAAACTATGCAATAATAGGACTAATGGTGCAAAGAGGATACTGGGAAGGCTTGAATGGCACAGGAGTACATAGCGGAATATGACGCTTTAGTAGCGTCACTAGCAGTGGAATACCATAGGCGGTATCCGATGCTAGAAGCCCTAGATATACAGCAAGTGCTGTGGCTATGGTTCCTGACCCATCCCCGTAAGTATGCTGAATGGTCTGCATTAGAACGGAAAGATAAAGATAAGTTAATAGCCAAATCCCTACGTAATGCTGCAATAACATACTGCGAAAAAGAAAAAGCAAAGACAGTTGGCTACGAGATACTAGACCTGTATTACTATGATGCCACAGTTATAGAAGCATTCCTGCCCAGCATTATCTCTGAAACATATGAGATGCCAGTCAAGATAAAAGATTTAAACTTCAAGTTCAATAAGACAGAGCCAAGCAATGACGGCAACAACTGGCTAGTGCTCCGCTCAGACATAGCATCAGCCTTCTACAAACTATCAGAGGCTAAACAAAATGTTCTACGAATCAGATTCAGCACAGATAACAACGAGTGGAGTCTGATTGCTAAAGATTTAAAAACAACACCAGATGGTGCACGGATGAAAGTCCAGCGTGCAGTCAATTCATTAATCAGAAACCTAGGCGGTTGGCGCCCATTCCCAGATGAAGACGGCCCAGTAATAGAAGAAGATGAAGATGAGCCAACCGAAACACATTAGAGACCTGTTCCATATCAAGGACTACAGCAAGGCAATGGACTTGCGTGGTGAGCCAACAGAAGTATGCGCTTGTGGATGTGATGTCTTTATTATGTTAGGTGGATTTGTAGATTCAGAGTTAGCGTTTTACTTTACAGACGGGGAGTGCGCTAGTTGTGGCAGTATGTTAACTCTGCCCACCCCATCAGGAGAGGACTACGGCATTGCCACTTTATGATTTTCAATGCAAGGCTTGCGGTGCATTGACAGAACAAAAAGACAACATACCCCCAGCCTGTCATCTTTGTGGAGAGATGATGATTAGACTATGGACATCAACGCCAGTGCACTTCAAGGGCACAGGCTTCTATGTAACAGGAGGATAACAGTGCCATATTACGGACGGGATATAACAAAGAATACTTCTATACATATGGGATACTCATTTAGATTTGCACTTGGGTTTACCATAACTAGGTATGGATTTGATTTAGATTTAGGTCCTGCTTGGATATCTATTGAGTTTAATAGATTATTCAAAAGACATTATGGGTTTGATTTGGATGACGAATGATAGTAGAACTCAGCCAGGAAGAAGTCAGAGTCTGCACACTGCTAGCAGTAGAGCGTTGGCTAACTAAGTTTGGCTCACTAGATAAACCTAACTATGCAGAGGGTAAAAGGTTGGGTAAGTTAGAGCCAGAACTAAATGCAAACATCAGAGCAAATGTATCTGAGTGGGCAGTAGCCAAAGAGTATGACCTAACTTGGTCTGTGCCGTGGTATCCAAACAGCCTGCACAAACGGCGCAAGAACATATCAGATGTAGGAAACTTTGAAGTCAGAACTGTCAGAACTCAGACAGCCATACCTTTCTGGGAGAAAGACAAGGACAGAATCATCTTCGGCACAAAGGTGCTAGATGTAGAGTACTATTCAAAGGTGGAGATATACGGTCAGTTCAAGGGCTCTGACTATATGACTCCAGAATATAGGGATGAGTCCATCAGTGGATGGCGAGTCCCTGTAGAACTTCTCTCCAGTTAGGGGAAGACTGGGAGAAAGCAAAATAGACCCCCTATCCAATTAAGGTAGGGGGTCTATTTGTGTCTGTAATCGCCTTATACGGCGTTTAAAGGGCTACTCAGCACCTCTGCCAAACTCAGGGGCAGATGGGTCTAACCACTTCAATACTGGTCCAAGGAAGCCAGCAAGTGCTGCCGTTCCTAAAACCTTAAGGTTAGTCTCTCCTGCTAGGTAGAGTGCGATGGCAGCGGCTGCTGCGGCACGGAACCAAGTCAGCGATACTTGCTTTAGTGTTTCCATTAGATTGCCTTTCGTTTTGTATTGTGAACCTTACAGCAGGTGCATACTGGTACCACTGTGGTACTAGCAGTAACCTTCTTTTTAGGTTGAGGCTGCAATATAGCCCTAACCTGATTCACAACTTTAGGTTGATTCAGCCACCAAAACCAGGGGCTAGTGTCGTTGCGATGAGTATCATTAATAGAAATATGTAGATGCTTATCGTGAGGATTACTACCTGTATATTTCCTATTGCCTTCTTTGCGTCTGGTTCTTGACCAAATTTTTTTATTGTATATGAGGTAATCCACTCGTTCATCTTCTTTAAGTTTTTCAAAAATGACAGCACAATCAATACCATTCTTAGGGTCGTGGGTAATATCTACTGCTAGCCCAGTATTGTGGTCCGAATTCGGGCTGGCTTTCTGATGCGCTAACGAAGGCAACAACCCGTCTGACAGTTTCTTGCGCTTCGGATACAGCGCTGTCGCTTGACGGAGCACAGCAATAGCAGCAGGTGACGCTACTTTGACTACAGGTTTCATTAGATGTCTTCTTCATCGTCTTCCCAATCAGGAAGGATAGGTACTATTGGTTCTATTGGATTGTCTTGTGGTCTGTATATAGTCATCGTTTTAGCGCTTCCTTTACTAGGTCAGTTAACAACTCTACTTTGGTCTCTAATAAATCAACTTTATCTTTAAGACTAGAGCCACCATTAGGTTTTAATTCATATAGGTAATGCTTTACTAACCAGCGTACACCGCCAGCAAATCCAGCAACTAAAGTAAATACGGCTACGGCTAGTCCAGCCCATTCAGTAGGTGTCATTACACAGTCCTTATAAGTATATCGAGTCTTCCTCCATAGCCAGAAAATCCTCTATCTGGTGGAGTCATACGAGTGAAAGTAATTTGTTCTATTACAACCTGACGGCTTTCGCCAGTCTGTAAATCCTGCCAAGTTACAATGTCTCCATTTTCTTCAATGGATTCTAACTGTCCTATACGGTCATTAGCACGACCTTCATAGCCAACCATTACATTGTATTTATCTGTTTCTACGTCATAACAGAAAACAGGAAACTTGATTACTCGCTGTCTTGGTGTAGCGATAGTAGCCTTTGCCTGATAGCCCTTGAAGATAGGACCTTTAGTATTATCAGTGCCATCTCTATATAGAATAAATTTATAGGCTATGTATTCTTGCGCCCCTGGTGGCTGGCTAGTAGTTACTTCTACTGGCGGAACTGATGAATCATAACTAACCACATCATACTCAGTGCCTTCTGCATCTACAGTTTCTAAAGTCATAGAGCCAAAGTCAAACTCACCGCGCCCTATCAGGCGTTTAAAGTTCTTAGGTTCTAATGTGTTGTATCTGATAAAGCCTGTCTTTATGTAACCGCTAGTTACTTTTTCTGCATTTCTTTCTATCCAGATACCGTCACCTGTTACAGCAAAAGCCACCCTGTCGCTAGAGCCCAGGAAGGCTACGCTTGCAGCAGTAGATGTAGTATTAGTAGCCACTAAATCTGTGGCATATGGAAAGAGTAATGTTCCTAATTCTACAGATAAATCAATACGATACAGTCCTGCCTCAGTACCTACCAGCCCTGATACATAAGCAAATCTATCCCTAAATGCTACGCCTTTGAAGTCACCTTCAATGATTATAGGGCCATACTTTATACTGCCATCATCTTGGACTGCTGCGACTCGAACACCTTTGCTAGTGCAAATAACCATATAAGTGCCAAGGTATACATCTATAGCATTTACTATTTCAGTTACAGGAAACTGGGCTATCTCGGTAGGTGTAGTCAAAGTAGGAAAACCTAAAGCAGTAGTTCCTGTAGTTAAACCAATTTTAAATATAGCGCTATTGGTGCGATTCTTGCCAGAAAAATAAATAGCATTAGGTCCTTCACAGATACTAGTCCATACCCAAGCGCTAGTAGGATGGGTAAAGGTAGCAGTAGGCAGCGCTGTAGTAGCGTGACTACCAGACGGGGCTATATTAGGGTTAAGTTCATAGATACTATTTGCTACACCAGCCATCAAACGCTGTTTAACAAATCTAACAACAACACTGCTAGTACCAGTAGCATAAGTAGTGTCATCTGATGTAGTGCCACCAATATTACCTACGTGAAGAGCGGTAGTGCAGGAAGCAAAGTATCGAGTTCCGTCTGTTGTTACACTTACAATAGGTTGATTAGTATGCGCTGCTACTAAAGTATATGTGCTGGTAGTAGGTGTATCTCCCGACATAGTAATTTTCTTAAGGTTAACACCGTCAGCAAATACAATACAGTCATTAGTGCCATCATTAGCGCTTATAACTACTGGAGTACTGCTAGTCGAATAGGTTTCTACTGTGTCATTTAGGAGAGTTACTTGACCCTCTATCCAGACATCTACCCCTTTGCTATCGGCAAAGCGAGATGTGCCTTCGCCAGGAATAAGTGCTGGGTCATAAAAAGTAATGCCAGTCCCTTCGTGAAAAGAGGACTGGCTACGGAGCCACCAACCAGTGAGCGACTGCTCACCAGGTTCAGTTTGATTATCAAATTGTTCTTTCCTGTAAGGAGCAGTCTGACGGATGTAAGGGTTGGAATCATTAATAGCATAGATGAATGGCATACCACCGATAGCAACATCATAGGCTATATCAGTATTCTGCCAGATAGCATCAGTAGCAACTACACCAACATCAACAGCAATCGCTCTACTAGAGCGACCTTCTGTAATATCACGACCAGCCACTTATTCTCCTTTTATTTTTTTACTACCCATAACTGCCAGTTTTTACAAATTAAAAAAAGTTCGTCTTTATGTCTTTCAAGAAATGAATTAACGCCAGGCATAGGGCGATTAGCATCGCCTGTCCCATCGTTCCACTCATAGTCATCAAAGGCTAATACGCCACCTGACTTAAGACATAGCCAAGATAATTCAGCATCAAGCAGAGTGCCTATGGCAGTATGGTCAGCATCTATGTAAATAAAATCATAGTAATCAAGCGGGGCTTGACGCAAGAAATCAATAGTCTTGCCCTTGAATTTAGTTACATTAGTGTAAGTCTTTAACTTATTATCATATGTTAATTCAACATCGTTAAAGTCCATACTGTGGTGGGCTTCTTCATTAGAACCCAGCCAAGTATCTACATCAGTTAGATGACAACCTTCATTAGTAAGTACATTGTTAAGTAACCATACGCTAGCATCACCAGTAAAGGCTCCTAGTTGCAGGAACTTTAAGTCTGTTTTATCAGATAGTCTAAGTAGTAAATCTGCAAAGTTCTTCTGGGCTGTTGAAGCAAACCAGTTAGGATACTCTACTTTACTCTGCTGCATTTTCTTGCTCTTTAAGTTTTGTCTTTAAATGTTCATTAGCCCAATACAATGCATAGTAGTCATAGTCAACGCTAAAGCGTTTCATATGCTTTACCAGTGCTCCAGTATGGGCGTGCAGTGGTATGCCAGCCTTCTTCATACGGCGGAAAAAGATAATATCTTCGCCGATAAACTTATTGTCTTCGGCATCACCGCGTTCCATAAACATAGACTGACCAGGATAGGCAGCCCTCATCTTAGGAACTATAGACTTATGCATAAGCACAAATCCAAAGCCTGCTGAGTCACACCTGATTACCTGATTATCTGGTAATGGGTGGTGATAGCGGACTTCAAACTCACTTACATCATCAAACAGAACTGGAAACGGGCGCATAAGACTGCCCTCATTTTCCTTAGAAATAAAGTAGACACCGCTAACTACTGGACGATTTACCTTATCGGCTGTCTGCCAGAGTTTATGGATAGCCTCAAGGCTTAGAACTATGTCTGAATCTACCCATAGTATCCAGTCTGTCTTAAGTTTATCTGCCCAGTAATCAAAGAGTATCTGGCGTTGTCTGCCTATCTGATTACCCTGCACACGTATGCTGGTAGTAAAGCGCATACCGTTGTTAGGACCAGCAATTACTGCTGTCATTAACCCTTCAGTAAACTTACCATCGGTAGTCCCATTGTCGCACCAACCGATAGCCACTGTCTCTTGTTTTTGTATCATTGTCCCCTCTATTCTTACTTAGTTAAGTGCTGAGATTTCGTCTGGTGTTAAACCGAGTGCTGCTAGTTTGGCCTGAGCACTTGCCTTAGCATCTGCCTTTGCTTGTGCTGCTGCTTCCTCTGCTGCCTTGATTTCTGCAAAGGCTGCTGCATCTGCTTCTCTCTGAGCAATCTCTTCAGCAGTTAGTTCTACCTCAGTAGTTACCCCAGTTGAGCAGTCTACGATTAGTTTATGTGTCATTGTTTTCCTTTCGAGTTAAGAGTTTTTGATTCCGTATAGGGTGGCTGTTGAGTATTGAACGAAATTACCAGAACTAGGAATAATTGTAACTCTAGTTATTGCTGAATTTGATTGCCAAAGACCTGCAGCAAAAGCGGCTTCCGCAAAAGTAGCATTATTTTCATTTACTCCGTCTACCGATACTGATTTGTAAGTGCTTGATGAAGCATAATTGGGTATGTATATTGACATATTACCGAAAGTTGATGCTGTTTGGTCTGACCTATTTATTCCAATTGGTCTAACATAAGAGGAAGTTCCATTAGAATTATCACTTACAGCAGAACTTCCATCACCATATAGTCTACGCCAAAGTTTATCGCTTGCTGTTGAATTGTTAAAATAGATTTGTGCAACACCATTAGCAGCATCTACACGAGCGCTTAAATTTATTGAAATATCTGTATAAGTGGAAGCGATATTTTGAAAATCAATACTTGCAGCCCCACCACTACCCACAGTTACTGTGGCTATTGCTTTATATGTGTTAGCCATTATGCCGCCTTTCTAAAATTAGTTGTCATAAGGTCACGCACTTTTGATTCCGTAGAGGGTGAACATACTTCCAGAACTATAAGTTCTAGAAGAATCTAAAGAAATCTCAATAGCAGTAATAGCAGATGTGCTACGCCATAGACCAACCGTTGCTCCTGTTTCAGTTCCAGCATCGGCTTCTCTCCATAATACTGTTTTATATGTTGTTGTATTTGAGTAATTATTAAAATTCCAAATTACTTGTTGCACATTATTTTGTATCGTAGAGATAGCGCTGTAATAAAGTTTAGAGTTATTTGTTCCGCGCTCACTATAAGCAGTGCTTCCGTTTCCTGCTAACCAAGTCCAAGAATAGTTTGAACCAGTATCGCTATTTATCCTTATCCAAGGGTCAGTAGCAACAGATACTCCAGTAATGCTGGCAACCAAAACCAAATCAGTATATGTGCCAGGAATTGTAGAAAAGGTAACGGATGCGGTAGCAGTAGAAAGCGTTGTCGTTGCTATTGGTTCATAAGTTGCTGGCATTATGCGCTCCGTATTCCGTAGAGGGCGAAGTGGGAGTATTGGGCGATGTTATTAGCAGGAGGGTAAAACAAAATAGATGTTATTGCATTTGTGTTTCTCCACAGACCCGAGATAAGACCTAATTCACCCATTCCGTTCATATCTACACCAGTCAAGTTTCTTAGTGTCTTATATTTGTTCGTGTCTTTGTAATCTAATATATCAACTATTCCTCCACCGAAAGCATCGGCTAAACCGCTTTTTGAACCATAAACTGCGTACATCAAACTTTGATTCGCGCCATTACCAGCAGCAGCAGTTGTACCATTTCCTGTTATTTGATGCAGCGCATAATTACTACCCGTGTCCCCATTAAGACGCATATAAATAACTTCATAGTCTTTTGTTGCTGAGGTAGTAGTTTTCAAGATAGCGCGTACTTGTAAGTGTGTGTAGGTGCTAGGTATAGAAGTAAATTCCACATTCGCAGCACCACCGCTACCAACGCTTACAGTAGCAATAGACTCAAAGTCGCCAACATCTCCAAACTTAGAACTGGCAATAATTCCTAGAATTGGCATTAGGCAATATCTCCTACGATAGTAAAGCCTGTACTTGTAGTAGTGCAGATAATTGAAGCAGAACTATATTGTACTCTAAGTTTAGGAGCAGTCGAAGTTGCTCCAGTTGATGTGATAGTCACACCAGAACCTTGAGAAAACGTTACTTGTCCTGCTCCTATTTGCTGTACGTTAATAACATCTCCTACAGTAAATACGCTTGGTGGTATTGTTATAGTAATTGCTGCAGCGTTAGATGCTGTGACAAGTTTGTAAGTAGCATCAGCAGCAACCAGAGTATAAGTAGTTCCAGTCTGTGCGTTTAAAGTAAGGCGCTGAGTTGGAGTTGTAATGGTAGGTGATGTAAGTGTTTTGTTAGTAAGAGTATCTGTAGTTGCTCTACCCACTAAAGTATCTGTAGCGGTAGGTAAAGTTACAGTTCCAGTATTAGAGATGGTAGAAATAATAGGAGCAGTTAAAGTTTTATTAGTCAGAGTTTGGCTACCAGTAAGTGTTGCTACGGTTGAGTCAATAGATACTGTAGGAATTGGACCAGTGCTACTTGCTACTGTAATTCCTGTGCCAGCAGATACTGCTGTAATATCTCCAACATCATTAGCAATCCATTCAAGTCCTGTTGCTGTTGCGCTATTAACTGCTAAGACATAACCAGCAGTAGAAGCAACAGGCAAACGTGCTGCCGTATCTGCAGCGCTTGCTACAATCAAATCACCTTTAGCATCAAAGATAGTTGCTTGAATTGCCGATGCTGCCGAAATTGCACTTGCCGCTGCAGATGCTGCGGAAGTAGCAGCACTAGAGGCAGAAGTAGCAGCAGCCGTTGCACTTGCTGCAGCAGATGTTGCCGAAGTCTGGGCAGCAGCAACGCTGGCTGCCATAGTGGAAGCAGAAGTAGCAGCCGAGTTAGCCGAAGTTAAGGCTGAGGCAGCAGAAGTACTTGCTGAGTTAGCAGAGGTTAAAGCCGATGAGGCTGAGGTAGCAGCCGAAGTAGCAGAGGTTGCTGCTGCGCTAGCCGATGTAGCAGATGAGGTAGCACTAGTTGCCGCTGCTGTAGCAGAAGCCGCTGCAGAAGTAGCAGAGGTGGCTGCGCTAGTAGCGCTTGTGGCTGCTGCTGAGGCACTCGTTGCCGAGGCTGTGGCGCTATTAGAGGCACTTGTAGCACTGGTAGCAGCAGAAGCAGCACTTGTAGCAGCCGATGCTGCTGAAGTGGCTGCAGCCGTTGCTGACCCTAGAATGCTATCTACATAATCCTTAGGGGTAGCAGAGGAAGCAACCATACCTGCGCTAGATAGACCAGTGATGACAGGGCTACCAGAGATGATAGGGCTGGTCAGGGTCTTATTAGTCAGGGTCTGGGTAGCATCAACAATGACTACCGTACCTGTGGTATTAGGTAGGGTGATTGTATTGTCCTGAGTAGGGTCAACTACAGTCAGGATAGTCTCGTAAGCATCAGCCGTAGCACCCTCAAAAGATATGCTTGCAGCAGCAAGCGGAGTACCAGTAAAGGTAGGGTCAGAAATTGTAGGGCTAGTAAGAGTCTTGTTAGTCAGAGTCTGTGTCTTGGCTGTACCTACTACATCACCTTCACCAGATGCAATGCCGTGCATTGACTGGGCATTACCTGCGCCATCATTATAAGAGGCAGCAGCCTGGGTATGTAGGTTGGCATCACGGAAGTCTCTACCGATAGCCATATGTCTTACTACTGCACCTGCTGAGTGTGACTGTGCAGATGAGCCATCAATGGCTCTGGTTATTGTAAATGTATTGGTAGATACCGCCGTAGCATCTACGATTTCTTCAAGAGCAGTATCAACATCTATAACTAAAGTATATGTTCTGCCTGCGGGGATTGTTACACCACCAAGCAAGGCTGTGCCTGATACTACTGTCATAGTAGCAGCACCTGCGGTTATAGCACTAGTCAGTGTTGACTGTTGGCTACGGGACGAGTATTGACGTGTTGGCATTTATGTTCCTATCGGGCGCTGTAATGAAGTCGTGGGGGATATTGAGTCTGTTGCTTTAATCTTTCCTCGTTAAGGCGTTGAGTATAAAGAGCAAACAACTGACGCACTGCATTATTGCTAGCGCCAAATGGGCGCTTAGAATCAATCTCATCAGCCTGTGGGCTGTATTGAGCAGCACGGGCTGGGTCTAGATATTGTAGTAATCTGTAAGAAGCACCAAGAATTACCACATCTTTTACAGTTTCAGATAGTCCAGTCTGTGTAGAGAAATCCTGATTAGTAGCAGTAAATGGAGTTGGATGGGTAGCATACATAACCTTAACGGTTCTACCAGCAATAATAACATCGCCAATAGTTACAGTCTGGCTACCACTGCCAGTCCAAGTCCCTGGAGTAGCATCTGCAAACGGGTCAAAGTCATAACGCTTAACGCGTATCCATTCTTTAGTAGGTCCTATGTCCTGCCAAGAAATAGCAAGTATGTTTTCTATATTTAAATTATTAAAATTATATGTAGTAATGGCTGCGTTGTATGTAAATGTAGTCTGTTTAGCAGCATATATGCTGGCGCCTACGGCTTCAATAGTATCGTTAATAGCCTTCTTAATACTGTATCTTGGGAAGATAGGGCTAACAGTTACCTGGGTATCTACGGCAGCAGTAGCAGCAGTAGTTCCAAGATAGCCACGCCCGTAAGGAGCAATGGTAGCAGTGTTAGCAACACGGTCTACGCTATCTATCCAGAGTAATTCATCACCAATCTCAATAACACCTTTGCCAAAATCAGCAGTTGAGCCAAGGCTTAGCACTGTAGGAGATGAACTAGGTGATGTTAATGTAGTAACAGCAGCAGTTAAATGTGTGCTTCTATCCTGTTGGAAGGTGTATCCAGACAGATTAATCTTAACTTCATCTATCATCTCGGCTAATGTGACTGTCATACGTTAATACTCCTTAACGCTGCTAGAGGTGAAAGGTTAGTTGTTCCAGCAAGTTCATTGCAGATACCTCCCAAAGCCTTAAAGTCTTTAGGCTGACGGGCACTATCTGCTTCTAGATTTAATGCACCAATAAGTGCTTTACCTGTTGTCCCTGCGTATTTGTTGGCAGCACCAGTAGCAGCCAGGTATGAAGTTAATACTGGATATATTCCACTATTTGCCAAGCGATTTAGTTCGCTTGTAAATGAACTACCTGCTGTGCCTGTCGCCATTATCTATACCTTGCCGTTTTCTTTGCGATTGACTTGGGTTGTTTAACAAACTGCTTGCCTTTTTTATTACCTGCTGCTTTGGCTTTATTAGTTGCAGCCTTCTCGGCTGGGCTTAAATTAGCCCACGCTTCAGTAGGCAAATATCTTTTCTTGCCTTTAGAAGGCTTACCGTCTGAAGTCTTCCACTTTTGTTTAGTCCAGTTCTTTAATGACTTCTGTGACTTAGCCAATGGCATTACTTGTAACCTCCGCCAGCCTTCTTGTATTGCACAGCAAGCAACTGTGCCTTACGGGCAGACCATTCTCCTGGGTCTCCACCCTTTGAGCCAGCCTTAATCTTATTAAATAGCGCTTTACGCATACCAGGCTTAGTGTAGTTGCCAGCCTCATTAACTTTAGATTTAGTCTTAGGTTTTGCTTTGGCTTTCTTCTTCACCACTTCACCTTATCTGCCCAGTAAGCAGCAGACATCTTTCCTTTGGCAATGTTCTTTGAGTGGCGTGCTTTAAATGATGCACGCTTCTTCTTCATCCTGTCAGACTCACCAGCCTTTGGTTTGCCAGCAGTCTTAGCGCCTTGTTCGCCAAAGCGAATAGTCTTTACTTGGCTGCCTTCTTTAGCCACAACAATGTGTGACTTCTTTGGATGGTTAGGTGTGCGCTTAGGTTTATTGAAACCTGATACGCCTGCTCTCTTAAGCCTTGGGTCCGCCATTGTTAGTCCTTAGTCGTTATATAAATCGTATTGAGTTTTGCGGTATTTACCTGTATTGTATAACCATTCATATACTTTATCTACATTAGATTGGTCATCAAAGTTATTACGTGCTTTAGGTTTTTTAGATTGAGCGCGACTTTTAGCGCTTGCTTCTTTTTCTTTCCTACGTCTGTAATTACCAGGAGTTTCACCAGTACTTGAGATTAGACTCATTTGTTTTCCTTCTTATACTCTCCGTATTTACCTAGTATTGCTCTTACTGTTCCATTCTTGTTTAACCGCACCACGTATCCGTCTTTGATTTGCACGGAGTTAAAACCGCGGTGCGGTTTCAATTGTCCTGATGACATTATTTCTGTTTACCTTTTTTGTCATAACGTCTACCTTGGATAAGGGCTCCTAGTAACTGACCTAGTTCTTGTCGTTGTTTTTCGTTTGCATCAAAGGCTCTCTTATCAGCACCTGGGCTTACGTCAGCAGATGCATTAGATGCTTTCATATAAGCACGACCAAACTGTTTCAATTCTTTAGAAAGATTACCAAAGTAACCAGATGATGAACCCACTCTTGTTGCCATAATTATTTCTTACCCTTCTTCATAGCGCCTTTAACCTTCTTCAGGTTGGGGTTTTTCTTCTTGGCTGCTGCTGAGGCTTTGCGGGCTCCAGATGCGAGGATTGCACCAGCACTCTCCATTGACACACCTTGTTTCTTGGCGATTGATTTCTGTGCTGCCTTGAAGCCCATTCCTTTTTTTGCTTTCATTACTTCTTCTTGCCCATCTTCTTCATTGCGGCTTTCTTCATACCCTTTTTCATAACCATCTTCTTACCTGACTTCTTGGCTTCTTTCTTTGCCATAGCCATACCTTTTTTGCCGTAAGAAAATTCTTTTCCGTTTACCATTGGCATATTATGCTCCTAGTTGATTTAGTACTTCTGCTGATTTTTTAGTTATATGTTTTGTTGGTGCCATTTTGTTAGAGTCATATGGTTTACCCAATATGTCACTAGCCTTTACTGCCTCCTGAATCTTCTTCATAGAAGTTCCAGCAGGCTGAATGCCTTGGGCTCTCGCCTCTTTATAGGCATCCAATTCTTTATTAAATGCTTTAGTCGGCATACTTCTGCGACTATCTGCATCTCCAGCATTCATCTGTAAACTTAAACCTTTGCAACCAAAGCATCCTTCAACTGGCTCAGGGTGATGTTCCCAATGTTTCATATCGCTGTAAAGTTACTTTCTGTTACTCCTACACCGCCAGCAATAAGCGCTGCCTTTGTAGCCTCATCTACTGTGTAGTTATAGCCACCACGATAGTAAGCAGGATAACTATCAAAGTCAGCATCTTGTAGATATCTAACCTGTGCATATCCACCAGTAGGTTTTAAAACTATAGAAATACCTCTATCAAGTTTATAGAAATGAAATAGCCGTCCACTACCAGCAGGACCTTCTTCAACTGTTGGAGTTGTAAAGATATATTCAGTCATAAGTCCTCCTAATGAACTCACCCCGAAGGGTAGGCTGTTCTAATATGCCTACCCTGCAGAGTCAATCAACTAGAGAGCAGCGATTGAAGAACCAGATTCAATACGATACAGTGCTTCTTCACGATAACGTGCAAAGCCGAGTACGCCGTACCAGCCCATTGGGCGGAAGCGCATCAACTTATCGGTTACGTTTCCGATAACAATGTGTGGCTCTTCTGCAACAGCCTCAGCAAGTGCTTGCTGTCCGCAGAGAAGAGTATCAAATACACGGGTTACTGGAGTTACGGTTACAACTGTTGTTGCGGTAACTGCAGCAGTGTTGGCTGTATTTACAGTGAATGTAGTGGTTGAGCCAGATGTGCTGATTGCAGTAATCTTGGCACCTGAAGCGATACCAGTTCCAGCAACCTTGTCGCCTACCTCAGCACGAGTTGCGATAACAGCAGAAGAAGCAACACCGAAAGTGAAGCCTGCTGATGTACCTGCAACGGTTACTGCGGTTGTAGCGAGAGCAGACTGGTCTGCACCATCTTTAGCATTTGGCAAACGAGAAGACTCAACAAAGAATGCTCCTTCGTAGTCGCCAATTTCTCCTGCCCATACGTTATTAACGGCTGGGTCAGAGTTAATGTGAGCAAAGTTCCAGCCTAGGTTTCCAGACTCTGCACGCAGGTCGTGGGAAACTTCTGGGTGGATTCCGCACCAGTAGTAAGAACCACGGCGAGCCTTGGCCTTATTAGCACGGAGTTTAGCAACAGCCTTACGGATGTCTGCTGAATCAATTGTTGCTGCAGCAGAAATTGTTGCAGTGCTTGTAGCGGTGCTTCCGCTGTAGATTACGTTAGTTCCGCCAGTTAGTGTTGTTGAAACAACCTGGTCAATAGAATCAGCAAGGTTGTATGCAATGATGTTTGCAATTGCTGGGTCTACGTCTGCTAGTGAGAATAACTCAAGAGCGCGGGTTACTAGGACAGCATTACCATACTCGTTAAGAGTAATGGTTACTGATGTCGGAGTTGTTAGAGCAACTGCATCTGGGTCAGTTGTCTCTGTTAGTGTTGAAGTTGCTGCATCCAAATCAACATAGCGCTGTAGCACTACAGTTGAACCTGGGATTGCTTGACGGGCAGGACGCTTATCTGCGACAGAACGAAGTAGTGGTTCTGAGCGGAGAGCGAATTCTAGAAGGCGGTCATACGCCTTCTGTACTAGACCTGCGGCGCCAACTGTTCCACCGAGAGATGTGCTCGCGGTAGATGTATATAGGTTTGCCATTAGGTTTCGTCACCTCCAAGTGACTATGAACTATTAGGAGTTGCGTAGTAGGTGGATTAATTCATCCATTGAATCTACGTTATCTAAACGAGATGCCATATCTACGGCTTTGTCTGGAGTCATACCGCCTTGGGTTAGAACATCTTGCTGACGTAATGTAGCAAGGTCTTTCTGCGTATTCTCATTCTGAGCCTGTGGGGTATAGCCAATTAAATCTCCGTTATCACGGAGCCAAGAATCAATAGATTCCTCTGTGGCATCCTCTACATCTTTCAAAATAAGGCGTGCAGCCTTAGCGTTTACTCCCTTTTTTGCTAGGACTTCAGAGACGGTTTGTTCCCGCTTCTGCTTGACGAATCCGTCAAGTTGTTCGGTAAGTTCCTTGATACGCTTCTCATCAGCACGCTTGGCTTTCCTTAGTTTTTTAACCAAGGCATCGCCATCTAACTGATGGTCAGGTACTTCTACTTCGTCTTCTTCGTCATCCCAGTAGTTGTTGCTCATAGCAACCACCCTTTCTATTCGTTGTTAGTCGCAAGCCACAGTTCTATCCAGGGGTAGATAGGCTGGCTCTTGCTACCAGTCTTATACACCGCACGGGGCTGGTCGGTCCGTGTCGGGAATCTAGTATGTTCCGCCTAATTGTTTAGACAAAGATACGCCTCTTGTGGCGCCACTAGCGCCACTAAAAGCAGCAGTCTCAAGTCCTGCAAGTCTTTCTCTTGCTCTTTTAGCAGATGCTAATCCTTTAAACTCTTCTTCTTCTGCAGTTGTTTGAGTATAATCAATTCCTGCTTGTTTATAAATATCACTCAAAGTAGTAGTACGTGGTAATACTTGGGCAATATTGCTATAACCACGGCGTGCTCTTTCTAAATCAACGCCATAGCGTTCCAAATCAGATGCTCTGGCTAAGCCAGTATCTAATCCATACTGACCAGCAGTAGCACCAATTTCTGCAGTAGTAACCTTTGACTCTAGTTCAGGTAATACTTCTTTAGGATTCAAGAAATAAGAAACTATGTCAGAGTCTGTAATTGCATAGTAACTACGCAACTGCCTCAATATGGCTGGGTCACCCATCTGTAATCTTTCTACAGCAGTCTTAACACGTCTGCCTACTTCTGTATTAGATATATCATTACCAATAAAAGTAGCAAATTGAGTACGATTAACAAACCTTTGTAGCCCATACTGCCTTAATGTTTCTGCATAAGCGCTTTCTTGTAGCAAGTAATTAGCCTCTGAAAGGGCATTTAAACCTCTAGCCCTACGCTCTTCATTACCAGCAAAGCGTGCTTTATATACAGGCAATTGTCTTAATTGCAATACCAATTGCTCAGGACCTAGTTTAGGATTTAATAATCCAGCCTGAATATAGGTATTTAATTCTTTTAACTCATCTTCACTAAATCCATATGAACGCATAGTGGCTTCAATAAGTGCAAAAGCATCCCGCTTTTGATTAAGGGCTTGTTCTTCTGCAAGAATTTTTGCTTGTTGTGCATCAAAATCTTCTTTTGTAAGTGGTGCATCTTCCCATTCACCATATGTAAACGTTCCAGTAGCAGAATTAAAATACTTAGCACGGCGCTTTTTAAAGTCTTTACTGTATTCATACTCAACAAACTGAGGGCCATCGCCCTTTTTATTGGGGTCATAATCAGGGTCTGCTTGTTCAGGGCCTTCATATTCTCCGCCCTTACCATCAGCATAAATAGGAATCCTAAACCCAGTTCTGCTAGCACGATAGCGAAGAAGAGTTCCTGCTTTAGGAAAACCACTAACATTTGGGTCTGTTGTTTTAACAGTTGTAACATCAATTCTATCTGATGTTGCACCTTCACCTTTTGTGCCAGGAATAATTTTTGCTCCAACTGCTTTAGCAGTTTCTGAAACAATCTTATTAGCCTCTATTTGTGCAGGACTAAGCCCACTTACTGGACCTCGTTTAGTATATGGGTCAACTATTTTAGATTCAGCAATACTTTTCTGTAAGGCTGCTAATGGGTCAACATCTGGAATACCAATTTTTTGTAATCTAGTACGTTCATCTACAGAAGCAGCAGAATCTGTTCTACCAGCAGGTGCTCTTGATACACCAGTCCTTGCATCATATGCAGCATCTGCTCTAAAATAATCGTCATCTTCTAAGTATCTAGGCATTAACCGACCTTCCCCCACATTCTAAGAAGAGTATCTAAGAATCCAGCAGCACCTTCATTGGCTTTCTTTGTAAAGCGGTATCTAGGGTCTGACCTAACCTGCATTAAATAATCAAGACTTCCTGGCAATTTATCTCCTGAAATAGCAGCCTGAACATCTGGGTCAAAGATATCTACTTCGCCCTCAGATAGTTCTAGTTCATTAGTTTTTGCTTTCATAAACTGACTAGCAATATCCTTAACCTTCAAACCACCCTCAATGTATGGGGCTAAGGGTTTATACAAAGCCCGTGATGCTAATTGAATACTTCTTTGCTGTTCTTCTATAGAACCACCAGGCAACGTTGCTTCTGCTGCTTTCTTTTTAAGGTCTTCATCACTTAGTCTTACGCCATATTCAAAGGCATAACCTTTTAACTTTGTATAGTTATCGCCTATCTCTCCGCCAGCATCCTGCAAATCTATAGGCTTTACATTTCTAATACCAGTAGAAATAATTTTATCTTTTTCAATAGCGCCTTTGGTAATAAACTGAATACGCCATTCTTTAAGTAAAGTAGCAGAAGGCATTTGATAACCAGTGCCTGTAGAAACAGTATTACCAGTAATAGGGTCGGTTATAGTAACCCTAGTGCTCTTGCGCTTTTCTTCTTCTGTTTTTACTTTCAACCAATATTGCTCAGCAAGTGCATCTACATTATCTACAAGTTTAGGGTCACCAACCTGTATCTGAACTTCACGCATAAACTCAGCAATAGCGTCTGCTTTTTTAGTAAAAGCACTTTCGCTTATGCTAGTAGATGTTTTACCTGGGACAACAAGCCTACTTTGAATCCAACTATTAACATCATAAAAACCACTAGTATTTAATACATTTGCTTTAACATTACTAACGCCAGTAGAAAAGTTATCCGCTCCTATTTCGCTGAGCGCTCTACGTAAAGCATAAACAAACTCTGTATCTTTATCAGTTACTGGACCACCGCGAAGAGATGTTGTAAATGCATCTTGGGAACGATAGTAATTCTGTAATTGTTGTTTCCAATAAGTAATATTATTGGGGTCTTTTTTAATACTAGTTACGATTTGCTGTAATAACTCTTCACGGGGTACTACAACAAATCCTCTGCCATCAGAAGATGGTAAAATAACTATAGGTGTAGGAGTTTCGCCATATTTTTCTATCTTGCCAGTGACATAAGGCGTTCCGCCTACTTTAGCATCACCCTCTTGAAGATTAAAAGAACCATCAGTAAAAGATTCCCAGTCAGTTCTTGTTGAGCCAGATTTAACTACAGTATCAGACTCTAAAGAATCTACTGGAATTACAGCACCACCTACTGCAGTAGCAGGAGAAGATGCCGAAGGCGAACCAACATTTAATTTTTGCCATTTTGCAACATCTGCTTCAAATAGGGCCTGACCATTGGATAGACCTTGATAGTCTTTTATGTCTGGTCTAGGACCACCCTTAGTTACGGGTTTTGGAGGCATTAATCACCAGGCTTTCTGACTACTTGAAGTGGGTAATCGTATGTTTTATCTAGCATTGGTTTAATAATTGCTGTCCAGGCTTCGCCCAAAATAGGATTCTGCCTAGCAATATCTTGATATTGAGAATACATAGTTTCTACCTGTTGACGTAATTCTGTATCTCCCAAATACTGTCTAGCCACTGCATTGTTTTCCGTAACAACAAGTAACTCAGATGCAGAACGAACCATAATTTTTAATAAATCTCTAGTATCTAAACCTACTTCTTTTGGAAAAAGATTTTGATTAACAATTGTTTTTAACTCATTAAAATTAGTTCTTAATGTTTCTGTAGTTATAACTTGTTGTGTTTCTAATACGTGTTTTAATAAAGGGTTGCTTAATTTTAAGGCTTCTTTTTCTACATCAGCCTTCCGCATTATTTCAGTACGATAGTCTACAAAATTTCTGCGGGGATTATTAGGGTCATTAAGTAATCTTTCAACTTCTTTATCATACTGATAATACTCATACAACTGTTTAGCAACAGTAGTTCTTTCAATATAAGACCTTAATGCTGCATTATTATCATCAAATGCATTCTTGCCCTCTGGAATCATATCTGCTGCTTCCATATAAGCAATTACCCTAGGGTCATACTCGCCAACATTAGGAGCAAATATCCAACTAGCATTAGGATATTGTTCTATAAACTTTCTATTCTTAACACCCCAAAGATAAGTTTCCATTGTATAGTTTATTGCTATACCTGTTTCTCTAAGGTTTTTAGGAACCTGAAATATTAATTTGCCAGGTCTTTCAAGAGCGTGTAAAGAAACTGCTGTTGCATATGGGTCTTTAATAAAGAAACCATTCTCTTGGTTGTAATCTAATACAGCCCTAAGTATGTCGCCATATTCTTTTGTAAAAGTAACAGTTCCGTTATCTCTTAAATATTTAGAAATACCAGGAGTACCTAGCGCTAAAGGCGCACCATATATTGTATTAAATCCAGCCTTCTGTGCCAGCACATTAGCCACTTGAATTCGCCATTCATTTAAAAACTGTTGTGCTTTGGCTGGGTCTACATCTCCAGTGTCATTTAAAAAGTCTTCTGCTTTTTTAGGATTAATATATTGCATATAAGCAATAGCCTGATAAGCAGCAATTGCACCTTGATTATCTTTATATTCTCCGTCAAGGGATTTCATAAAATTATTTACAGCAGGCGGAATTGTTGAACGCCAAATTGTAGTGTCGTCTGAAATTTCACCTAATAAAATATTATCTATTGACAAACCAAACTGAGCAAGTTCTGGGCTTTGTAAACTTTGGGCTAATCTACCTACTAGAAAATCTCTAATACCAATAACAGGCAGTCCTATGTTAGGACCTAGTAGTGTATAAACACCAGAAGCCTCCATAAGAGATGGGTTTAAAATAGACAATTTTAATGTATACTGATTCCATTCAACTTGTTTAAAGAAACCCCAATACGGACTATCTTTAATAGATTGACCTTGTAAACCGCCTACACCTATTTTTCCTAAAGTATATAATCCTTGAGGTGTTCCAAGCATTACTATTGCTGGTGCTATATCTTGCCAAAAAACACCATCATTAGGAATTACTACATAGGTATTGTTATCATCGTCTGTGTATGTAATACCTGAACCATCGGTAGCGTGGCTTATATGACCTATTCTATAAGGAATAGATGTCGGATGTTTCAACATCCAACGCAAAGTTCTTTTACCAAAATCTTCAGTAGCGCGAATAAAACGACCAACTATTCGCATATTAAATGCTAATTGAGAACGCAATGTAGGATTATCTACATACTTCAACATATCGTTTGCTGCATTATGTCTTGCCTGATTAGCCATTACAGCAGCAGACTGCACTAAAGCATTTTCTCTATCAACGCCTTGAGAAACAAGATAGTCAGTATATAGTTCTTGATTTGCTTTTAACTTTCCTCTTTCTTCAAGTATTTTTAAAAAGTATACATCAGAACGTGTCAAGTCATTGCTGGTGCGGTCCATTAATCTAAACCCTGTAGCAATAGCATTTGTAGCAACAGACTTAATATCGCCTGCTTCTTTAGCAACTTTTAATACTTCTGGAAAAGCAACATCTGTTTTAATTGCACCTTTGATTACAAAACCTTTAGTTGCTTCTTCAAATTCTTCCCAATTTAATTTTCCAACTATTGTTCTCCAAGCAGTTGCTTCACGATAATATTTCTGTCTTCTTGCTAATTCGGCATCAGTGACTACCTCTTGAACACCTGCACGTTCACGCTTCAACATCTTATAATCAGAAATTTCTTGCGCTTTAAAAATCTTATCTACAGTTTCTGAGGCTTTTTTGCGTAGCAAATCAACCAATGCTTGGTTGTAACCTGAACCTCCGTGAAAAACATAGCGCATTTCAATAGCCATATTTTTAATAATTATCTTACTTATCTCTTCTTCTGTTTTTCCAGCAGCACGAAGTTGTTGAACTTGCCCAAACTCATCATTTATCTTTATTGCTTTAGCAATACTCTTGGCAGTAGGTTGTTCTATCCAACCAAACCAACCCATCATATCTTTTACAAACTCTTCAACATCTTTTTCAGTTTTCAAAGCATTATTATTCATAAATATACGAGTAGGCTCTACATTGTATTTATCATTTTTAGCAAACAATTTGTAAAAATAACTGTATTGAGCAAACTGTCTTTGAAATTCGTCTAATTGATTTGCTTTAATTAAATATGGCTTGGATAAAACCTTTAATCCTAAAGAATCAAATGCTTCAGTAAGTGGACTTTTGCCATAAATATCTTTAGCAAGCCTTGTTGCTGGTGCCAATGAATCGCCATAGGTAGAACCTACAACTGAACCAATCATTGCATCACTAACTGTGTCACTCTCTAACACAAAATGTTCAGTAAACCATTGTTTTTCTTCTGGAGATAATGGTTTTCCATATTTAGCAACGGCTGCGTCTACTAAAATTTCCTCTGGTGGCTTACCAAAAAACTCTTCAGCAGTTAAAAGTTCTTTTTGAATTATTTCTTTGCCAGTATCTGGGTCTCTTAAAGGAATTTCTACCATTTTCATAGAAGTTAATTCCTTGCGCTGTGCAGCCTCTGCAAACTTAGCAGGATTTTTTCCAAATAAATCAAGCAATATTGATTTTACTGGGCCTTGAAAACTAGTATCGCCTTTAATAGCAATATTAATATTGCTTAAAGCGCGGCCTTTGCCAGCAATACCATTAACCAGCAAATCTGGACTAGACACATTGGCTAAAACAGTAGCCTCATCAACTGCAGTTTTAACACCCAGTTTAGGAAAAAGATAAAGAAATACTAAACCACGATTTATCATTCTGGATATTTCGTTATTTGTAGAACCAGTCCACCATAAATATCCAAGTTTTTTAAATATGTTTTTGTATGTTGTGGGACCATATTTAAATTGAGTAGAACTTACCGCTCTTGTTCCTGGATTGCCCATACTGCCATAAACTTTTTGCAGTATGTCATCAAAATCAAACAGTGTAATACCATCCGTTAAATGCATAAATGCACTTGGCCCTGGTGGTAAAGTATCTATCTCGTCAAGATTTTTAAATATATCTGGAACGTCTTCTAAATAATTAGCAACGCTTGCTAGTTCAGAACCAACATATCTAGAGTTTAAAATACTTTCTACAAGTTCAACGCCTTTGTTTGTAGCGCTAGCACCTGCTATTTCCTGTAAGTATAATTTATCCAAATTATACATTATGTTAATTCGTTCGTTCCTGGTTGAAGATTTAAATAATTGAGTTATAAATTCTGCACGTAATCTATCTCCCGTAATAAGACGTGCATATTTTCTTAAGTTATCTAAACCTTTATCAACAAGGGCATCTGACCAAAAAATCTGACCACGAGAAGCAGGCATTGTTGTAAGCAACTCGCCAAATAATCTTCTAACATTTTTAATGCCATATTCTTTTGGTCTTGTAAGGCTTTTAAGTAAAGTTTCATTTTTAACAATTACATCTAGCATTTCTTCGGGGGCGCCAGCAACATCTAAAACAGGTCTTGCCAAGATTGTTTTTTCAAAATCAACCCAAGTATCTACAATTTCATTAGGCATAGGCTTGGCACCTATTACTACACCAGTATCTAAACCTTGAAATATTTTAGCGCTATATTTTCTTAAGTTATTAACAAATAAATTTTGACGTTTCTGTAAAGCAACCACGCCTTCACGGGCAGTAATAATGTTGTTTACGGTTCCATTTACTAATGAGTTAACGTATTGACCTGATTTAAAAAACTCAAAAAAAGTATCCATATCTGTAATAGGAACTTCTTTGTCGCCCTTAATAACAGTGCTTTTTACAAGCAAACCCAACCAAGCATCGTCATCATATTCAGGATGGTCTAGTGATATTTTAACCCTTGCAGCCCCAGCAGTAGTTAAATCTTTTTTATTTAAAGCATCTCTATAAACATTAAGGTCATTAATAAAATTATTATTTTTAGTAGCAAATGCAGGGTCGGTAAATAATTGTTCTACGCTTCTTATTAATGCTCCAGCATTTGCTGCATTTTGTAATTCTGCTGCTGATTTAGCAGACGCAGTAAGGGCCATACCTCTTGACCCACCAAAAGTAACATAAGTTAAAGGGTCTACTACGCCAAGAGCAACTATATCTAAACCAACACCTGGGTCTCCATACTCATCAGGTTTAAATAATTTTTCTGAAACAAACTCGCCATATTTATTTCTTGCTACATTTCGCATACCGCCAATACTTAAAACAGAAAGAGCAATAGCCTCACGTAAAGTATCGGTTGCAGTTGGTTTTTCTTTTAACGGAGCAAATCTTCCTGCCCAATCAACAATCTTACTTCCAAGATTTATTTTATGGCGAGAGTAGCGATTTGCAATTTCATCAAACTCTGGTGTTCCAAATTTAGAATATATGTTAACCATATCTTCATCAATAGCACCATATTCCCGAAAAATTTCTAGTTGATTTTTTCCGTCAAGAATACCTCTTACAAATACACCAGTTGCTCTGTTATAAAAGTTATCTAATTTATCTGTTTCTATTTCATTCCATTTATTGTAAGCATTCCAACCTTCGCTCCAATAGTCAGGATTAGTTGCTTTCTCAACTGCCTCTGGTCCGCCAAAAAGACTTAAACCTGCTTCTCTAGTTTTTTTGCTAAACTCTAAAGCGTTAAGAGCGGTATTTTCTACAGTTCTTACATAGGCTTGGCCTGCTGATACAAGGGTAGGCAAAGGTTCTCTAAATAACCTTACTATCCCTGTTTCCATAAAACTCTTTTTAAACTTATTTAAAAACCCTTTTTCATCAAGTTTGGCATACTCAGCCTCTGGATTAAAATCAATTAAAGCCTTTTGTATTGTAGGGTCTAAAGCATTAAAAGTATTTCTTGCATTGTTTATATCAGGGTCGGTCATTAAAAAGGTATTAAGGTTTGTTAACCTAGCCATACCATTCCAACGGGCAGACTCTTCAGGTGTAAACGCGCCAGCGTTTCTAACTTGAATCATTTCTGGCGTAGTTTCTAAAGTATCTAAATCAATAGATACTGGAATAAAACCTTGGTTTGACATAGGTTATCTATTCATTCTGTTGTAAAGAAACTCGGATACTCCTGTAGTGTCATACTGCAAAGCCTTTTCTATGGTGGTTAAGGCTGATACAGGTTGTGGGATGACTGACGATAAACTTGGTGTAGTAGGGTCATAATTAGCACCAGATGAAATAGGTTCATTTTTAAATTGGGTTGGTGCAGTAAAATCTACAATTGGTGGCAAAGCAACAGGTGTTTCTACAGCAACCATAGGTGCACCTGATTGCTGGTCAAGAACTTCTTGTCCAGTTGTTTGGCCCATATTAGACATACCAGAAATATATCTAACAGGTTGCTTAGAAACATTTAAATCTGTTCGCTTAGACATAGACCCAATGCCAGAAACTTCTTCTCTAATTGCCACTAGTCTTCGTCCTCTTCATCTAGATATTTTTTTAATTCTTCTTCGCTAGGCGCTTTATACGCTACCCAACTTGGGTAAGAAGATTTTTCCATTACAAAACTTAACGCTAACTCGCTACTAAATCCTGCCTTAAGTAAAGACTTATAGTATTCATTAAGCCAAATGCAATACATTTCTAACTCTGTGTATTCTTCATTTGCTACAGTACGCGGTTTACGTGTGCGCTGTGGTTTTTTTTTCCGCGGTGCCATAGTTACCTCCGAGTAGAAGTTCTTGCGCTAGCGCTTGCTTTTCCGCCTAACGTTAAGTTAGACAATAATGTTTGTAGTGATGGCGGGGCGCCTTCAGGAGAAGCGCCTCCTACTGGAGCGCCAGCGGGAGCAGGGGACGTTTGCTCAACCATTAGTTCGGCAGGACCAGCAGGAGGTAATTCTTCGGGTGCAAAAACTTCCTCTACTGCATCTTCAATGGTCACGCCTTTCTGGCGTGATTTAATAACATCAGCAATTTTCTTAATTATCATTGATGGGTCGCCGCCTTGCATAGCCATCTGTGGGATAGCCTGAGTATAGGCTTGCAAAGATTGAACTAACGACTTACGCATATTTTCAATTTCAATTTTTTCTTGCTCTTGAGTTACGTTAATACCAAATGGTAATTCACGCATAGCAAGGTCTGTTGAAATCAAACCGCCACCTAATGCTTGTAGCATAAAGATAAGACCCTGTGCTGGGTTAAGACCTGCCAACATTCCATAACGGACATCGGCTGAGTAGTCTTTCTTAATATCCTTGCTAGGTTTGTAGGTAATCTGGTATGGGCTACCAGCATCTACACCACGGATAGTCTTTTCATAATCAAAGAATCTTTCATCAACTTCAAAGCATACGGAAATAACATCGCGTAGCGCTGAAGCAAAAATAGCCTGAGCAGACTTGACTTGTGTGTCAAAGCCTCCCATAAGTGCCTGCACACCTTGTCCCGTGATGATGCTGGCATCAATGTTTCCAGTACGTCCCTCTGGATAACGTGTTCCTGTTCTTAGTTCTTGCTGTAGTAAAGCCTGTTCAGTAAATGCTCCAGGTGGAATATTTAAATCAACACGGCGAACACCAGCAGGGTTAGCGGTGCGGATAACAGCATCGCCACCCATTTCAAGTTCATTGACATCTGAAGGCAGAACAATTGGTGCTTGCACGGACTTCTCCGCTGCTTCCATCGCAAGTAATGCGAACCTATTGCGAAGCAACTGAATACCGAGCACGTCATCAAACTGACCACGCATCTCATCATCAATAGATGGTCTCTTAGCAACAACAACCATCATCTTGCCAATAGGGTTCTTGGCGTGAGATAGCAATAGGTTATTGCGCTCAGGAACATATAACACAGACTGCTCGCTATCGTAATAGCGAACAATTTCAATCTGTGCTGTCATATCAGACTTGTACATTTCTTTGCCAAGTAAGATATTTGCGTACTCAGGGAACTGTGAAGCAACTTCTCCAACAGGCATATAGTAACGCTTTGCAAAGGCAATGCAGCGTCCATAGCGGTCAAACTCTGGGTAAGCGCCCACTGGGTTTTCTATACGGATACGCGGCAGCCCTGCTTCTTCGTCCAATTCAACTATGAAAGGAACGAAACCAAATGTTATGTATACATCGGCTCCTGTATACATTTGGACTTGTAAGTCCGAGTGAGCAAAATAATTAGTAGCAATACGAGTGCGGGTGTCAGCAAACTTACGAGCGCGGTCATTAGCCTGATTCGCCGCCGAACAGTTAACTGACGGTAATGGCGCCATAACCTCGGAAAGGTCTCTCGCAACAATATCAATAAAATTTGCAACGACATTTGCATCTACACCTTCAGGAAAGAAATCTGGATATACAGTTGCAATCTGTCCTTTACGGACAGCAAGAACATCTTGTTGGCGCGAATCGCGCTCTGCAGCACGTTGACGTAAGTTCTCAACACGGGCTGAGATTTGTTCTATTGATAACATTGCCATCCTTAATTCATCGCTTCTTCTTGTAGTCTTTGTTGTTCTTGTTGTGCCATTAACATATAACTAAAAAATGCACTTGCTGCCATACCTATAAACCCTAAAGCGTTAAGTCCACCTAGTTGTGATGGTGGCAAAGGGATTCTTGGAACAGCCCCTGGCTTAGCACTATAACGATATTTTTTTACTCCTGGACGAACTACTTTTTGTTCATCCATCTGAGCACCTACAACAGAACGAGTTACTTTTTGTGCTCGCCTATTTTCTTCTTCTATAATTATTTTTATATCTTTGCGCTCTTTAGGCGATAATTCTTTATAAGCCTTTTGAAAAAGTCTTTCAGCATAAGACTCTGCCTTAGCAGAATCTGGGGTTGCTTTACCTAACGCTTCTGCTGGGCTTCTAACTTCTGGATTTGTAGCAGCGGCTCGGGCTTGATTATTCCAATCATTTAATGCTTCGGCCCGTAATCTTGCTTCTTCTTTAACAGACTCAACATCTTTTATTTGTCTGCTAAGCGGGCTAATTCCAGTAATTCTTTCATATTGTGTTTTAGGTTTTATTTCTCCACCAACAAAAGTTGACTCAGGATAATCAGCCGTTAACCCCATTGCTTTAATCTGACCAGGAGTTAAATAAACAACTTTACCTTTATACGTTACAGCACGCGGGGCAACATCTTCTATCTCTGAACGAAAAGGAATACCCTTTGGCAAAGTAACTGTAGGTTGTTTTACAGGTGTTGCTTTAGGAGCAGTTGCAAGTTCTTTACGTAATGCTTCTTTAGCCTGGTTATAACTTATACCGCGTTCTTTAGCAATTTGTTTAATTGCTTTATCTTTTTCTTTAGCAGTAAGTTCGGCTGCTGGTTTTTTAATAGTAACTGGTGCAGTCTTTGTTTGTGCTTCTTTTGCTTCTAAAGTTTCAGCAATAGTCAACATCGGCCTAGACTTATCAGGCTTAGATGCTTTTCCAAAAGGCGCTTTAGAAATCTCTTTTATGACTTCTTTAACATCCTTATTAAGCGGTGGCTTAGCCATCAATTCCTATCCGTATGTCTGCTGCCATTGCTCAGCAATCATCTCATCTAAATTAACACTATAACGTTTCTGTGCTTGCGCTCTTGTAGCCCAACGATTATGGGCATACCTTTGCACCACAGAATTCTGTTGCATAAACTCACGGCATCTAATAACGCCAAACCACAACGCCATAACGCAGTCAGTCTTACCTCTGGTATCAGGCTTCCAAGTAATTAACTGTTGTGTTAAAGCCTTAAGTCCTTCAGAACCTTCAGTGCTAGGGAGTTCAATGGTGTTGTTCTTTTGATGCTTGCCATTGCTTGTCGTTCCGAAAAGTGTGGACATAGATGCGACACCAAAGTTTGTGTCCCATTTGTTTTTTCCAGTGAAGTGAGCATTGAGGCGAACACCATAAGATGCCAGCCATTGTTGTAAGTCTGAGTCAAGGGCGTAGGCTTTTTGATGGGCGTTGATTTCAACGCGGAGTTCTTGCGGTTTATACTTCTGAACAAACTCTTCAATTGCTTGCCTAATCTTCTGTGGAGTTGGTTCTGCCATATCTAAGCAGTCCAACACATAAATCTTTCCGTCCATCCTGTTATAAGTCATAGCCACAAAAGCAGCACGACCAGCACCCATAGCAGGGTCAAACCCAACTACGGTATAGCCTTCAACTTGAGCAGGGTGTCCTGCAGCGCCAGGTCTTAGCGGACCTCGCTTACGCATTCCATTTAAAGAACCCTGAACTAATTCAGGTGGGAATATAGAATCTTCAGTTACATCTTCTTGCTGATATACAAGAGCCCACGTAGACGGAGTAACTTCGCCTCTGCGCCGTGCAAGGGTCGGACCATCCCACTTAGGATATAGTCCCTCCTCATCTGGGGTGTCCGCATCGCCATCCCAGGCAACATCCGATTTAGGCCAGAGCGTAGTCCAGTCTTTCGGCTTATCAGCATACTGTAAAACAGCAGGCATACCCATATACGTAAATGGGCTTTTGCCGCTTGACCAATGCTTCGGGTCGCGGAGTTCTTTATAAAAGTCATTCGGCGCAATTCGGGTCCCTACTACCAGCAACTTTCCATTCTTACCCAAACGGGTAATAACTTCTTTCTGTAGCCAGTTAATCTGCTTCTCGTGTTCGTGAGCATTGGCTGTGGTTATACAGTCATCAAGAATAATTAAATCAGCACGGGCACCATAAATTTGACCCCCCATACCGAGTGCCTGGATAGTCGGGTCTTTTTCAGATGAATCACGAGCATCGTTACCCAGATAGACGGTATCAACACGCCAGGTATCAGAGTCTTCTTTCCATCCCCCTTCTGGTC
>Ga0214917_10000940_pt1 | contig 38066 bp, 34 predicted proteins | sample LL_1208_BB_MetaG_FD_177983 | JGI IMG/M metagenome (GOLD analysis project Ga0214917, IMG submission 177983) | Freshwater microbial communities from Lake Lanier, Atlanta, Georgia, United States - LL_1208_BB | ecosystem: Environmental > Aquatic > Freshwater > Lake | place: USA: Georgia | collected... | reverse complement strand
AAAAGACCAACCAATGCCACCAATTTAACAGATGGCTTGGATGGTCTTTTATCGACAGTGATGATTGTCTCTCTAATTGGCATGTCGATTATATTAGCCAAATTAAGTGTACTTGCTCTCTATTGGCCGCTCATCAAAGCGGCTATTGCAGCATTATTAGGCTTTTTAGTAGTCAATTGGAACCCCGCTAAAATCTTTATGGGTGACACAGGGTCTCTCGCATTGGGCGGATTGCTTTCGGCAATAGCTATCACAAGTCATCCTATGGCAATTATCTGGGTAGGTGCGATCTACATCATCGAAGCGGTCTCCGTTGTAATCCAAGTCATGTGGTTTAAACGCACACAAAAGCGCGTTTTTTTAATGAGCCCTCTTCACCATCACTTCGAACTTCTAGGGTTTTCCGAAGTCCAAATCGTTGCGCTATTTGCCAGTATTCAAGCCTTATTTATTAGCCTCGTCATCGCACTAAAATAATGAATATTTTAAATCAAAAACTAGGGATTTTAGGAGAAGGGATTACTGCAAAGGCAGTTTATGACACTCTAACGCGCCTAAATATCCCTATTTATCCGCATGATCAAGCCACAGTAATCATCACTAGCCCAGGTATTCCGCCTGCCAAATTCCCCCAAGTTCAAGCGATATTTATCTCAGAAATCGATCTTGCCTATCTCCTGTTTAAGCACTTTGACATACTGCCCACCATCATCGCTATAACCGGTACTAATGGCAAAACAACAGTCACATCCTGGATATCTCATATCCTGCAGGCTCCGGCATTTGGTAATATCGGCACCCCACTCATTTCTGCGGTAATTCCAGGACACCCCCATCAAGTCGTCGTCGTCGAAGTCAGTAGTTACCAAATCGAGCAGTCCCACTATTTTCATCCCAATATTTCAGTCATTCTTAATATCACTCCCGATCATCTCGATCGACATGGCACCATGCAGGAATATGCAATGCACAAAGCGCGCTTAATCGAAAATACAACCAAAAATGACTATATAATCTATCTCGAAACCGACCCTTACATCCCAAGCGTCATTGCCGGATATCCCGCTCAAAAAATCCCCTATTCCAGTACCCATCCCTTATATCAAAAAACCCAATCCATCATGCTCAAAGGCAACCACAACCACGACAACGCACTCGCAACATACTTAGCCGTCCAAACCTATGGTCTACCAGACGATATCATCACCCAGCGTCTCAACACCTTCACAGCAGTCGAGCACCGCATCGAGCCCATCCCAAATACTCTGGGTATCGGTATTTATAATGACTCCAAAGCCACTAACCCCGATTCAACTATCGTTGCACTCAATGCCTTTTCAGAGCCTGTCCACCTCATTTTATGCGGGTATGACAAGCAACTTCCCCTAGAACCCCTCCTAGACCCTATTTTTGCCCATGCCAAATCCGTTATCCTATTTGGCGAAATTAAACACCGAATGCAAGTTGTCCTTAAAAAAGACCCTCGCAGTTCTGCACTAAGCATTTATACCTGTGATACACTCAATGAAGCGGTTAAAAAATCCCTACAATTGGCCAAAAAATCCGAAGTCATCCTCTTCTCTCCATCATGCTCCAGCTTTGACCAATTCCAAAACTTTGAAGACCGAGGTCAAAAATTTAAACAGGAAGTCCAAATCCAGCTCAAAAGCATGTCATCATGAATCACTTAAACCCTCAAATGGCAAAACCAACCACACCAGAGACTCCCCCGATTCCTAAAAAACATCGTGTAGATATTCTATTTTTAATTGCCGTTATCGGCCTAATTTCGATTGGTATTTTAATGATTTTTTCAACAAGCCCTACCATCGGGTTACTGAGTTATAAAGATAGTTTTTACTTCATAAAACGCCATATGATTTTTTCCGTCATGGGGGTTGCTGCCATGATAGTTGGCATAAAATTACCCACAAAAGTCTACAAAAAATGGGCATTACATGGATATGTATTAGCCGTTGTCTTAATGGCCATGACGATGATCCCAGGGCTGGGCGTAACAATTTTAGGTGCCAGACGATGGTTAAACCTAGGCATTATCCAATTTCAGCCTACCGAAATTTTAAAATTTTGGATAATAGTATATTTAGGTGTCTTTTTTAGTAGAAAAACTCAAACTCAAATCAATCGATTTAAAAGCGGGTTTTTGCCAGCCATGATTATTTTAGCAATACCCGTTTTCTTTTTGGCCCAACAGCCAGACTTGGGAAATACCGTCCTGATTTCTGGTATTTTTATCATACTGATGTATTTAAATATGATCCCCCACAAACAAATCGTCACCTTAGTAGGCTCAGGAGTGGGATTAGCTGTACTCAGTATCATCGCAAACCCCTATCAAATGAGACGGGTCAAAACCTTTCTATCACCATGGGAAGACCCTTTGGGGATTAGTTATCACATTATTCAATCTTTTATTGCGATAGGCTCTGGAGGTATTTTTGGACAAGGGCTAGGCGAAAGTAAGCTTAAATACTCCTATCTTCCCCTGCATTATGCGGACTTCATTTTCTCTATTGTCTGTGAAGAGGGAGGCTTAATTTTTGCCTCATTAACCATTTTTTTAATTTGGCTTTTATTTAGACGGGGGATGGAAATCGCAAGAAGACAAACCGACCGGTATCTCCAAACAGTAGCGGCTGGCCTTACACTAATGCTATCTCTACAGGCTTTTATTAATATTGGCTGCGTCATTGGCTTATTACCAGTCACAGGGATCCCACTGACATTTATTAGCTTTGGGGGCACTGCATTTGTAGTCTCGATGTTTTATGCAGGGGTCGTCCTCAATATTTCTCAAAACACTTCGTATTTAAAACCCAAGTCCGATCCTATCCCTAAATCCGAGTATTTCCACTATCCCAATGCCTAGACAGTCCATTGTCATTACGTGCGGCGGCACAGGAGGGCATATTTATCCCGCCATTGCCCTAGCCCAGTATATTCAAGGTCAAGATCATACGGCCACCGTCCATTTTATCGGCACATCCAGTCGGGAAGACGCTAAAATTATCCCACGTTATGAGTTTCCATTTACATCCGTCATGGTATCAGAAAAAAGCAAGCTCGCACTTATCTGTGCGATATTTAAAACAATACATCTATTCAAAAAATTAAATCCTTCATATGTCATTTCTACGGGTGGACTAAGCACGGTTCCAATTTCAATTGCCGCAATCCTCAAAAAAACGCCACTTTATTTACTCGAGCAAAATGCAATAGCGGGTCGCACCAACCGGTTATTTGCCAGATGGGCTACCCATATTTTTCCGTCATTTGCCAACATCAATTACCCGTTTCCAGCTCATAAAACCACGGTAACCGGAAATCCCATCCGCACCCAATTTGCCAAAGATAAAATCGGACAATGGATATCGACCATTACCTTCAATTCCCCTCCCCTCCTCATTTTTGGAGGCAGCCAAGGGTCACGACGGATTAACCAAATTATCAGTGACAATTACACCACATTAATCACAGCAAATCGGCCTCTAATCCACATCACCGGTCATGACGAATTTAAGCGGTTAATCCCCAAGCTAATGTCATCCGCCGACTGGCAAAAGCACCCCGAAAGTGATGTGTACCTCTCTAAAACAGGTCAACAAATCATCATACCCTACTGCGAAAGCATGGATATCCTCTACCATATGTCAGGTATCGTCATCAGCCGATCGGGTGCAACGACAACTGCAGAGTTAGCACAATTCCAAAAAAAAGCAATTTTAATCCCATTTCCCCTTGCAAAAGATGACCATCAAACCGCCAATGCAAATGCCCACAAAGCCCAATTCCCAGCCGAATTAATCCCAGAGGCAGACTTAAGTTGGGAGGCCATCGAGCAGGCCCTCAACCGCTTATCAAATGCCCAATGGCCACCACAATCAGCCCTCCATCCAGCCGAAAAAATCTTAAAAATAATCCAGTCTAGTAGCGATTAATTTAAATTACCCTTTAACAAACCACAGCAGTCCTTTTTTAGAGGATTGCGTAGTAGTGTCAGCAATCACATGATTGCGTCTAGACCATAGGTAAAGTCTAATTTGAGACCCACCATCTTTACCAAATTGGCTTTCAAACCATTCACGGGGTGGGATTTCAACAATTTCCAGTGACTCCGTCAAAATTTTCTCTTGAATCAGTTTCGGTATAACAACTTTCATATTAATTGTCGGCATGTCATAGCTCCAAATACGGGGGTCAACCATGCCAATGACACCACCAGGTAACAAATGTTTTCGATTAAGAAGCATTCTAAATACAGTCAACGTCAATAGTGATGCAATATCATTTGGATTAGTTTTAATGGCCATCGGCACATGTTTTTCTAATAAATGTTGTAACACATCTAGTCGGGGTAATTGGATAATCCACCATTCATACACAATTTTATACCGTCTTAAGGTTTTTAAAATGTCTTGTAATAAATATCCCGAGTCAAAGGCATAGGCATAAGTCCGCAAGGGTAATTCACCAAGGGCATGTTTGGCCCACATAATCGCTTCATCATTTAATTCACGGATTTCAATCTGATGGCGTTGATCATGAAAGGGATCTTTAGGGCTGCCCTCTTCGTCATCAAAGTGATTCTCATTATAATTTTCGCCAAAGCGCATTAATCCGCCAATTGGCTTGCCTAAACTATCTTCAGTGCCCGCAGATTTATTAGATCCGGGACGCTGAAGTGATGTATTAGAGACATTGCGATTAAAACTGACTGACATAACCCTCTAATTCCTTACTTGACTGAATCGCTCATCACTTTTACCGTAAACACATGAGTCAAATTCCCTTTCCCTATACTATTATCGATGCAAACCTCAATAGAATTTCAGAAGGACTTCGTGTTATCGAAGAATACACAAGATTTATTAGTCAAAATAAAGCCCAAACCGACCAACTTTCCGCTCACCGCAAAAAAATTGCTTCAAAAATAACAGAACCACACCAACTCCTCAATATACGCAATGTAAGTCAGGACATGCGAGCCTACGAAGAGCCCACCAAGCGAAGCTCCCTCATAGACATCCTCACCGCTAATTTTAAGCGTGTTACACAAGCCCTTCGCGTCCTCGAGGAGTACACCGGTGACGCCGACTTCAACCGCATGCGCTACGATATGTATACTCTCGAAAAACAAGTCCTCCTACCCCTTTACCAAAAACCACTCCCCAGGGGTATTTATGCGATTTCTGATACCATTGATCACCTCATTTCTAGCATTTATTCAGGTGCAAGCATCATTCAGCTTCGGGATAAACATGCCTCAAAACATGATATTTATCAAAAAGCTCAGGCCCTAAAGACCCAGTTAAGCGCCATTCCACAAGCCGCAACAATTCCTTTAATCATTAATGACCACATTGATATCGCGATTGCAATTGATGCAGACGGCCTCCATACCGGCCAGGACGATATCCCCATCGCCATCCAACGCCAGTTACTAGGTCCGCACAAAATAATAGGACGCACCACACATAGCCTTAATCAAGGCCTAGATGCCCAAGCACAAGGGGCCGACTATGTCAGTGTAGGCCCAATCTACGAAACCCCTTCCAAGCCTAATAGAGACGGTATCGGCTTAAATTATCTTAAAGAGGCAATCACCCATCTCACCATCCCCTATGTCGCAATCGGAGGCATCAACTTAAAGACGATCGATTTCATTTTATCTTACAATCCCCCGCTAATTGGCCTAATCCGTGCACATGATGACATCCCATTACTTTTAAAAAAAATAAATTCGTGATAGCATCCAAAACCGCTCGTCACACTTAAGTGCATCAAAAATAAGACGAGAAAAAGTGAGTAATAGATGGCGGTAAAGGTAATAGTCGGCTCTCAATGGGGAGACGAAGGAAAAGGTAAAATCACTGATATTTTGGCCGAAAATATGGACTTAGTAGTCCGATATCAAGGCGGTAACAATGCCGGTCATACGGTTGTTGTAGGAGACAAAACATTTAAACTCCACCTCATTCCATCAGGCGTCCTTTATAAACATTGCCAATGCGTTATCGCCAATGGTGTTGTTCTAGACCCCGAAGTATTTTTTCAAGAAATTGAAACCCTAAAATCTCAAGGAATCATCGTTACTCCTGACCAACTTAAAGTATCCAGCATTACCCATGTTATTTTGCCATTCCACAGACTGTTAGATAATCGTCAGGAATCCAAGCGTCATGAAGAAAAAATCGGTACCACAGGTCGCGGAATTGGCCCAACGTACACTGATAAAATTGCTCGTGCAGGCGTCCGAGTCATGGACTTAATGTGCAGAGAGCGACTCTCAAAAAAAATTAAAAAACATCAGTGGGAACAATTACTTCCAGATCATACATTAGATGTCGAAGCCATTATCGACCAGTACTTTGAGCTGGGCAAAAAATTAAAACCATTTGTCATCGATACATCGTTATTTATCAATCAAGCCATTGATCAAAAGAAAAATATCATCCTAGAAGGTGCACAAGGCACAATGTTAGATGTGGATCATGGAACCTATCCATTTGTTACATCATCAAACCCAGTATCCGGTGGTGCATGTGTCGGAGCAGGTATCGGTCCCCACAAAATCGACGAAGTATTAGGCGTCGTAAAAGCCTATGTTTCCCGAGTAGGTGAAGGTCCATTTCCAACAGAATTACACTGCGAAACAGGACTTCGTCTTCGAGAAAAAGGCTGCGAATATGGCACAACAACAGGTCGTCCGCGTAGATGTGGATGGTTAGACATGGTTGCCCTTCGCTATGCCATCCGCGTTAACGGAATGACAGAGATCTGTCTTACAAAGTTAGATGTATTAGATGGCCTATCTACAGTAAAAGTATGTGTTGGCTATCAAATTGACGGAGAGCTACTGACAGAATTCCCATTAGATGTAGATGATTTCACATCAGCCGAGCCCATTTACGAAGAGTTGCCAGGTTGGACAGAAGATATTTCTGGGATTACCGATTTTGATCAATTACCGGCTAATGCAAAGGCATATGTCCAACATATTGAGAAAAAAAGCGGTGTCAAAATCACAATGGTATCCGTTGGCTCTCGCAGAAACCAAACCATTCATATCCTGCAACCTAATTAATTTCTAGAGTTAGAGTCCTTAAAAGCGATTAAAAATTCGTAAAAATGGGTATACCTGAAATTAAGTGCGTCTTTACTCGATAATTAGAAGTACATAAAGAGGAATAATATGAATTTTAAAGTCTTGTCGCTTGCACAAATGATAACCTATGTGGATACTGTCCCTTCGATTTTTTTAAATCAAGTTCTTAAAGTAGCCAAACCTTCTGATGAAAACTGTTTTGCACCAGGAACGTGCCAAAAAATGGAGTCTGCGTATCCAGACCATAAGGTATTTTTAAGTAATTACTCCGGTGTAAAAAGATTTATACCAGAATTTGTAAAAAATGTAATAGACTCAGGCGCTAAGGTAATTATTGCCCTAGGGGACGCTCAAAGTCAAAATAGCAGTACAGAATACGCTAAATATTTTCCAGATGTAGTAGGCGATACTTACGAATTTCAACGATGGCAAAGCAAGGTGACACTGCTTGATAAGAAGGTCATTAACGTTAATTTTGGAGAATTTTTTATAAATAAACTTAAATTAGAACAAAATGGTAAAGCTGTAGAGGTGGTTCAATTTTATTTCCCTGATTGGCCGAGCGATGATGTTCCAGTTAATCGCAAGCTTGCATATGAATTTATCCAGATGACACACTCTCAAGTCTTTGCAGAACCCTGTAATCCAATTCTCATTCACGGTGAATTACATATGGGTAGTATCGCCTTATTTTCTGCACTAGAGAGGGTGTTTGCCAAAAAGGCAACAAGCGTAGATACGATAAGAGACGTCATTACAGCTGTGAGAGCAGACTGTACAAGTATATTAAATGAAATTCAAATAGAATCTATAGCGACCTTAGCTCATAACCTCGACGTTCATTCGCCTCATCCAACTACGGTTGAAGAGCCATCGCCAAGTCGCTTCGAAGTAGCCCTGTCAGTACTAAAACAAATTGCGCGGGAAACACTTAAGCCGTCGATACTGGCCGTAGTTCTTGTTCATATGATGCAAAGAGCAGAGGAATTTGGAGCAAGCAGCGCTTAAGCTTAGTGTGGACTTAGCCTTACAGGGACTGTCGCAAAATGCGGCAGATGTGCAATTTATCGACATGCGTGGACCATCAAGGAGGCGGAGCGACAGCGTAGCCGGTATGGTTGAGCATGGCGAAAATTGTGCAGATGACGTATTTTACGACAGTCCCTTATAGCCACTGCCAGTCTGGACTAGACCTAACCCACTTCATCGAAGACACCTTAACTGCTCTACGGCCTTCCTGTTGGTCAAATTCAATAACGCCATCCATAAGGTATTTAATATTATTTAACACCTGATCGGATGCGGTACCTTGCTCTAATACAAATAGGGTAGTGACATCCCCAAATGCCAAAGATGTTCGTGCGATTTGTGAAATAAATCGCTGTACGGCAGGCAATTCAAAATGCACAAGCAAACTAGATATCGAGTCCATCACGCGTCGACCTCCCATTTTTCGCTGAACAGACTGACCCAGTTCATTTCCCGCATCCGAAATCGCACCGGATAATTGGTTCAAATCCAAAGATCCAGTCAATGAATACCGCTCATTATCATGGATAGGAAGCATGGTAGACCACGAATACGCATCAATCATCCGAAATAAATCAGATGCTTCATAATCTGCAATATGCCGGGGCAGGGCAGTTGCCAATTGTTTCTGGATTAATTGAGGAGAATCATCAAGGGCTACAAATAAAGACGCCTCACCAGATAATAATCCTCGACTCATAAATTGCCGTGCAAAACTGGATTTTCCACTTCCAATAGGACCTACCAGTAATATATTTGATCCTCTAGGCAATCCTCCTGATAAGCAATCATCAAGGCTAGGGATTCCTGTCGAAATAAATTCAATTTCTGTAGGGGAGGGGATTTCCTTAATCGGGACTTCCACTCTACGATATCTGCTAATCAGAGATTTTACTCTGGCCTTTAATTCTTCAATATTAAAAGGCTTTGTCACATAGTCATCAGCGCCTTCATCAAAGCCAGTTAATTTATTGTAATCATCTCCCATCGCAGACACCATAATCAGTGGTGTATTACAAAGCTCTGGAGATTGCCGAACGGACTTGCATAATTCAAATCCATTTTTATTTGGCATATTGATGTCTGTCAAAATCAAATCAGGTAAAAATTTAAAGGCTTGATCCAAACCTTCATTCCCATCGCTGGCCAAAACAACACTGTATCCAGCCGTCCTAAAAATGGCTTCCGCTAATGTCCGAATATTTGTATCGTCATCAACTACTAAAATCGTTGCCATGGGGCTAAATTGGCTGCCTTAGAACAATTCCCCTTTCGGGCAAAATTTCAAAACTATATTCTGATAGGTCAATTCGAGTTCCACGCATTTTACGTACCCAAATGGTACGGATATTTTTATTATGCACATTAGCAAACCTTAACAAGATAATCCCAGATGCGGCAAACTCTTCTATTCCATGTTGGCTCACTTTATCAGATCCAACCGGAACATAAGATGTCAATAAAGTGGTGCATAAATTTAAATCTTCCAGTGAAGAAATGAGTTTTCGAATATATCCTGTCACTTCAGGGGCTTTTCTTTCGGCAAATACCAATGGGGAGACGGGGTCGATGCCAATTCGTGTTGCGCCTGACTTTTTAATAAAGTTTATAATGTCATCGATTACTTTTTCATTAGGCATCACAGGATCGGTAGGGGAAGGGCTAAAGTAAGAGGTGACATCCAAAATCTGAAAGGTGCCAGACTCTAGGTGGGGGCGTACATTCCATCCAAGGGCTTCCATATCCATAATAATATGTTCGGGTTTCTCGTCAATTGTAACAAATAAGGCGCGCTCGCCTTGTTGAATGCCGGCTAATAAAAACTGAAGAGTTAAAATGGTTTTGCCGGTGCCTGGTTCTCCAGCAACCAAATAGCTGCGGCCTCGAGGGAACCCTCCAGATAATAATTTGTCTAAACCTTCAACGCCGCTTGGAATTTTAATCATATAACTTTTAAGTATAGCAAATAAAAAGGGTCAAACAAAATATTTAAAGGTGCCTGGCTACTAAGTGTCCGGAGTATCCAGACTAGGGGGTATAATGCTGAAAATGTTTCATGTGAAACATAAAAAATAAATTATCAAAGCCGCTATCAAAATGTTATATTTCAAAACATGGACTGCAAAATATTTTCAATTGTGAATCAAAAGGGTGGTGTGGGTAAAACGACAACCACAATTAACTTAGCCGCATTTTTAAGTGAAATGGGTAAGCGGGTATTGTTGGTGGATTTTGACCCCCAGGCAAATGCAACCTCCGGAGTGGGCTTAAAGCCAGATGAGATTAATGTATCTATATATCATCTCTTGGTTGGGGGTGCGGGTTTAGACGAAGTATTGTGTCCAACTCCATTTGAGAGGTTGCATATCCTCCCCTCAAACAGAGATTTAGCAGGGGCCGAAGTAGAGTTGGTTTCCATAGAAGATCGTGAGAGCCGCTTGCGAGCTGTATTGACTCCTTTAAAAGAATATTATGACTATATCATTATTGATTGTCCTCCATCATTGGGTCTATTAACGCTTAATGCATTGGTGGCGTCAGATAAGGCGCTTATTCCGGTGCAATGCGAATATTTTGCATTGGAAGGGATTGCGGGATTGGTTGGAACACTGACGATGATAAAAAATTATCACAATCCCGATCTGGAGATATCGGGCATAATCCTCACGATGTATGATCAGAGGACAACGCTTAATCGTCAGGTCGTGGACAATACAAGGCGCTTTTTTAAAGACCTAGTATTTGAAACGGTTATCCCTCGTAATATCCGGCTGTCCGAGGCGCCAAGTCATGGCTTGCCAATTGCCTTGTACAGTCCAGAGTCTGCAGGTGCCGAAGCCTATTATCAATTAGCCATGGAGGTTATTCATCGTGAGTGAAGCAGCATTAAAAAAAGAAACGCCAAAATTAGGTCGGGGCCTAGAGGCTTTGATCCCAAAAAATTACTTTGCCTCAGGAAAAACGGTAATTAATATTCCGGTGTCAGAAATAGTTCCTAACCCATATCAGCCCCGAGGTCATTTCGATCAGGAGGCATTAGATCATTTATCCAAATCTATTAAAAATCATGGATTGGCACAGCCTGTCTTGGTTCGTCGCGTTAAAAACGGCTACGAATTAATTGCAGGTGAGCGCCGATTTCGTGCGTGTCAGATGGCGGGAATGGATAAGGTTCCGGCTATTGTTAGAGAGATGACGGATCGGGATTCTCTAAAAATTGCATTGATTGAAAATTTAGATCGCGAAGATTTAAATCCAATCGAAGAGGCGAAGGGGTATCAGCGTCTACTAGAAGAATTTGAAATTAATCACCAAGAGCTTGGTGACATGTTTAATAAAAGTCGTTCGGCAGTGACAAATACTCTTCGTCTCCTAAGGTTGCCTCAGCAAATACAGGACGCGCTAGAGGCAGGAGAAATCAGTGAAGGGCATGCCCGTTCGCTATTGGCATTTGATGACGAGAATCAAATGCTTCACCAGTTACAGCAGATTAAGTCCGAGGGGCTCAACGTAAGAGAGCTAGAGCAGGTCGTGGCTGACCACAAGCAGCAAAAAAGCAAAGAGGCCGGCACCCAATTGGCATTATTCCAAGATCTCGAAACCGTCCTTTCAAACCGCTACGAAGCCCGTTTTAAAATCAAGGGTAATTCCAACAAGGGTAAAATCGAAATCCGCTACACCTCCCCAAATCAATTCGAGCAAATTTGCCAAGCGCTTAATATTTCATAAGTGATGTTTCACATGAAACATAAGTAGTGCCAAGTGCGCCATAAAGGTGGGGTATTGATCAGGTTACCCCATTGCTCAAGTCCAACCATCGTGGGTGTCTCATAATCGCCAGACTATCTAGCTCAATCAGGGCTTTTTCATGAAGGAGGCTCTTTCCTCGCCCTTCGGGCACTCTTCTCAAGGAGGAAATCCAAAGGGCTCCCCTCCTTGGAGGGGGGTGGGTGAAGCCAGTCCAAAGACGAGTAGCGTTTGCCTCAAAGCCTGGATACTCCGGACACTTAGTAGCCTGGCTACTCTTTTAGCGCAGGTTCGGCCATTACCCAATCCTAGCCATCGTGGTTGTCTCATAATGGCCAACTCATCTTGCCCAATCAGAGCACTTCCAAAAAGTTACGCACAAAAAGCTACGCCCAAAGAACTGAGTAGGGGGGGTAAGGTTCAAAAAACAGGCCATCATCTAAACCTGACGACTACCACTTCTTTTTTAAATAAAAAAATCCACTATCAGTTTTAATTAATTTAAACCCAGGTTTAGACAGTTGGCTAAGGGCTTCATACTGGACTTGGCTAATCGGTATCCACAGTTCACAGGCTGGTTTGGCTATTTTAGATGCAAATTCTAAGGCTTTATCATAGGGTGCAAATGCTTTTGCAGTAATAATATGGGGTGATAATGATCGATTTCTAAAGACTTGGTTAATGTCTTCTTGCACCACTTCATAATTAGATAGCTCTAAGGTTTCTTTTGCTATATTTAAAAAAGCGCATTTACGCCCTTTGGATTCAATAGCAATAACATGACACTCAGGATGCAAAATCGATAAAATTACGGAGGGTAATCCAGATCCAGAACCCATATCCACTATGCATTTTGGGTTTCCGATTAAAGAAGACAATGTCATGCAATCCTGAATATGAAAATCCAATTTGTCATAAGCAGATTTGGAGTAAATATTTGTCGTTTCATTAAAGTCTTTTAGGAGGGTAATGTAGTCGTTAATCGCTTTAGGATAGTTTTCTGGTTTCATGTGAAACATCTCCTTTTTAATGGGTAACGCCACGATATTTTTCAAAATAAGTAATTAAAATCATAATATCTGCAGGATTAATACCGGCAATGCGTCTAGCATCATAAATTGTTTTAGGGCGATATTTTTTAAATTGTTCCAACGATTCCTTTCTTAATCCTTTTAATCTCGAAAAATCAAAGTCTTGAGGGATGTATTTAGAATCATATTTCTCGATTTTCTCAACTTCTTTTTGCTGTTTATCAATATAGCCTTCGTATTTCACTTCAACCAATGCCTGTTGCGCAATAAGTCGATCAGCATCATTAACAAATCCAAGCTCAATTAAGGTATCAATAGTCACTTCAGGCCGCTTAAAAATTGTGGCAAGAGATTGAGGCTGTTGTAATCGAAACAGGTCCAATTGTGAGCCTTTTAAAAATTGTTTTTTCCATCGATAAATAAAGTCATCAATCTGAGATTTTTGATGTCGAATAGTGGCAATATCCGCATCAGTAAGTAAGCCATACTCATACGCTTTTTCGCCTAATCGAAAAATAGCATTATCCTGACGAAGCAATAAACGATATTCTGAGCGCGACGTAAGCATGCGGTATGGCTCAATTATTTCCTTAGTAATTAAATCATCAGTCATTGTACCGATATAGGATTCTTCTCGTTTTAATATAAAATCTTCTTTTCCAAGGGCTCTTGCTCCTGCATTAATCCCTGCCAAAACACCTTGCCCTGCAGCCTCTTCATATCCGGATGTTCCATTAAGCTGGCCGGCTAAATATAAGTTTTTAATCAGCCTGGTCTCTAAAGTTGGAAATAATTGGTTAGGGTAAACAAAGTCATATTCAACGGCATATCCCATTTTAATAATTTCAACATTTTCTAATCCAATAATACTTTTTAAAAATTGCTCTTGGATATCCGCCGGCATGGATGTATTGAGCCCTTGTGGATATCGTTCAACAGTATCCCATCCTTCGGGTTCAATAAAAATCTGATGAGACTCCTTGTCTCTAAATCGAAACACTTTGTCCTCAATCGAAGGGCAGTATCTTGGCCCCACCCCTTTAATCACTTTTGTAAACATGGGGCTTTTATCTAAATTACCTAAAATAATGTCATGAGTAGTAGGATTTGTATGGGTTAAATAGCAAGGGGCCTGATTTTTAAAGCGTGTATGGATAGGGGTTCTAAACGAAAATCTAAGCAATTCTGGGTCTCCAGGCTGCAAAGTCATTCTCGAATAGTCAATTGATGCATGGTGAAGGCGTGGAGGGGTCCCTGTTTTTAGACGTCCAAGTCTAAATCCAAGTCTTTTTAAACTGTCAGATAAAAATAGAGCGCTCTTTTCACCAACACGCCCCCCTTCAGTATTGGTCATGCCAGTATGCATAAGCCCTTTTAAAAAGGTACCAGTTGTAATTACTAATGTTTTACATGAAATGGTGCGACCATCTCCAACAATAACGCCAGTGACTCTTCCATCATTAACAAGAACATCATCAACAACACCTTCAATAATTTCTAAATTTTTGGTATTTAGAGCCTTATTGCGCATATAGGCATTGTACTGGTACTTATCATTTTGGGATCGTAAGCATTGAACCGCTGGGCCTCTGGATCGGTTTAAAACTTTTATTTGCATAAATGTGTCATCAGCGGCTCTCCCCATTTCACCGCCCAAGGCATCCACTTCACCAACAATTTGGCCTTTGGCAGGGCCTCCAATTGAGGGATTACATGACATGACCCCAATTTTATCTTGGTCCAGTGTAATCATGGCTGTATGGCATCCCATCCTCGCGGCTGCAAAGGCAGCTTCTATGCCCGAATGACCCCCTCCAACAACAACAACATCAAATGCTTTTTCACTCATAGGCGTGAAATCATAGCGGATACCCCCCTCTTTGGTACAGAGAGGGGGAATAGTCGGTGCAATTAATTAGATGAGAATGGCAATTTAAAGAAATTGTTTAAATTAGTTTGTACACCAAATGAGTAGGAGTCACTTTCTTGGCCATCCGGGTGATAAAGCTTTTTATATCGAACCATATACGAAACCGCATCCGTACTATTTAAAATCAAATCTGCAGATAAAACAGCGCTATCATTGCCTCCAAAAGATTCTGCATAGTTAACAACTCCAGTGACGCCAAACAGATTTGACCACCCCGCAGCGGCTGAAAAAATAGGATCTGCTTGCTCATAATCTTCGTAAGTGGCATTTACTTTAAATGTTTTTCCTAAATCAAATCCACTACTAATCAAATATCCTTGAACCTGGCCATTGGGTGCAGGATCATCGGTTAAAGACGTTGCTTCGTAGTTTTGGTCAAAATAGGAAGGGATAAATCCACTCCCTAGCGCGCGATACTCTGCACGATAATTAAAGATTTTAAATAATGTCCCTCTAAAGCCCGCAGACCCAGCCTTACCCTCAACAGAGTTTAAATTCAGCCCGCTGTTTTCTTGATCTGTATCTAAAAGTTCGGCATACTCAGTATAAAGCGTTAAATATTTGCCACCAATCGGCATTGAAATATCTGCAGACCATGCATCTTGAGCAGGACGTACGATAGCAACGCCGGCTTCATCTTGTGTGTTAATGCCATTTTTATCACGTACAAAAGTTGCACCAAATGAAAGCGGTGCGCCCAAAAAGACATCCTTAACGCTATATACCAAACGCGTACCTAAAACACGGCTAGAGGTGTATAGAGCCTCTACTCTAATCGGTGAATAGTCAATGTATCCTCTATAACCCACTTTCTGGTTAAAAAACTCATAGGATCCAAAGCTTCCAGAGTCATAGTTATTCATTAAAAGACCTTGGCCTAAAGTCACATGTTGTAATCGGCCTACTTCAATACCCGCTTTTTCATCGTGATCATATTTAAACCTACGAAATACAACGGAGTTAAATTCCTTAGGAACATCATCTCCCAAATAAAGATTAACATCTAAGCCCAACTCAACAGATCTAAATTTCAAATCAGGACTAATGGCCAGCTTGAGTAAAGTTTGATCATCTACTCGGACGGTACTGATGCCAGCAATAGTCTGGGATCGAGAAAATTCAGACAAATCATAAGTGACTTTGGCCTGAGCCGGCGCTTGAGAAATGCAAATCAATGCAACGGTTGCAGCGAATAACGAGCGAAATGACATAATAACTCCAATATAAAAATAGATAGTACAAGTATAAGCTCAAAACCGTGAAAAAAGAAACACATAATATCAATGTTTCTTCATGTCGAATAATGGGGATAACCAGACTATCAACTGCTTACAGACTACGGGGGAATGAAAAATGTACGAAGTTCAATTAGATATCGATTTATTTGAGACATGTCCGGAATTAAGGGACGAGCTCTTCTTTGATACAGATGACTTTGATATCTAAATTACAGACATTAAAATCAAAAAAGGCCAAGCGGTAACTTGGCCTTTTTCTTTTTCTAACAGGTCGTTTTTACTGAGAAGTCTTTTTGACAAAGCTTACTGTGGAAATATCATCTAAAAATTTACCTGCTTCTTTATCCATTAATTTTCGCCATGCTTCTCGTTTATGTTCTTTATCTTTTTCCATAATCTTTTCATCTTTAAGACATTTTACAAGTTCGAGACGGGCTTCCTCCACCTTTTCTACAGCAAGCCGTACCGCTTCAATTTGGCGAATTAATTCTAATTTTACTTTTTCAACATGGGTTTTATGGCGATTAATTTCACCGGTATCACCCAAGTCGCCCGTTTTCATGTACTCTCTAAATTTTGCATAGGCTAAAATTTCTTTTTTACGGATTTCCTCTTCTTTTTGACGCTCAATGTCCAACTGCCGTTGGGCCTCATTATATGCATCTTCAGCCTGTTTTTTGCGAATTTCCCTAACTTTTAAAAGGGTTTGTAAATTATATTTAAATCGCTTGGATTTTTTGGCTTTTGGGGGCATTTATTTAAAACATACTATCCAAGGTTTGGACGGATGATTCAAACGATGGATTTTCTTCGGTTGTTTGCTTTAAAAACTGGTTAACTGAATCAATTTTATCAATTGCAAAGTCAATTTTAGGGTTACTTCCTTTGACATAGGCCCCAATATTAATTAAGTCTTCTGCTTCAGAATACTGGGCCAATACTTCCCGTAATTTTCCCGCCGCTTTTTTATGGGGAGATTCTGCGACAACACTCATCAAACGGCTAATGCTATGCCCAACATCGATACAGGGGTAATGGTTTCTTGCCGCCAAATCCCTGGATAACACCATATGTCCATCCAAAATGCCTCTGGCCGCATCAGCAACGGGCTCGTCCATATCACCACCCTCAACAAGGACGGTGTAAATCGCTGTAATCGTACCTTTATCGGATGTTCCAGCCCTTTCCATTAATCTTGGCAGCATGGCAAATACCGATGGGGTATATCCCTTTGTAGTAGGGGGCTCGCCGGTTGCAAGGCCAATTTCACGTTGCGCCATTGCAAATCGTGTCACAGAGTCCATCATAAATAACACATCTTTGCCTTGGTCCCTAAAATATTCAGCCACTGCAGTCCCCACCATGGCCCCTTTTAAACGGATAACCGGGGGATTGTCTGATGTTGCTGCAATAACAACAGATTTTTTAAGACCTTCTTCACCCAAGGATTCTTCGATAAAATCTTTTACCTCACGGCCACGTTCACCCACAAGGCTAATCACATTCACCTGGGCTTCGCAATTACGGGCAAGCATACCCATCAGGGTGCTTTTACCAACCCCAGACCCTGCAAAAATACCAATACGCTGCCCCCGGCCCATAGTTAGAAGGCCATCAATGGCCTTTACACCCGTTTTTAATACTTTTGAAATACGAGGGCGTTTAATTGGGTCGGGTGGATCTTGGTCGATATCATAAAGGGCTTCCCATTCAATTTCACCTTTGCCATCGATTGGATTGCCTAGGCCGTCTAAAATACGTCCCAATAATTTAGGGCCTACTTTCACTTTTAAGGGCATCCCTGTGGCATATACTTTGCTGCCCGGCTTAATTCCTGTTAACCCCCCTAGAGGCATTAATAAGACTTGCTCTTCTTTAAACCCAACGATTTCAGCAAAAATAAATTTTTCTGGAGTCAATTCAATGCGACATAATTCACCAACAGAAACCCCTTGAAGCTGAGCTTCAACAACCAACCCCACAACCCGGACAACTTTACCTACAATCCGAAGTAAATCTGCCTTATCAATTGCATGTAAATATGGTTTTAAATTTAAAATGGACATCGGCTACCCTTAGTCCGTCAAAGGAATAATCGTCTTCAGAATCCTCTACTTCAACACCAAAGGATGACGTTCCAAAATCATCATCATCATCTTCTTTTATTTCATCTTGAATTTCATGATCGTCGTCATCTTCAGTAGACTCGTCTTCGTCAAAATCACCGTCGTTATTGTCATCATCAGCTAAGATACCAGAGTGCACAGGGCCATTTACCTGATGATGCTCTTCTTCAAATGCAGCCTTCAGGGCAGATTCAATACTCATAATTTTAGATTTAATAGAAGAATCGATATATCCCAACTTGGTTTCGATGATACATCCGCCCTGTTCAACTTTATCATCTTCTTGGATAATCATTTCATGAACATCCTGTGAATAGTGGTCCAGCCAGTCGCGATGGTCTTTTAACCAGACGCTGTCATGTGGATTAACTCTAATGATGACTTTATTTTTATCGGTGATACGACGCATGGCATCATCGACGATGCCTCTGATTATTTCGGGAGACAGGGTTAGTTGTGTGGTAATCATACGCTCCGCAGCGTGGATAGCAATGGCAATAATGTCGGATTTTGCAGATTCTTCAAGGCCATGGCTTTGGGCTTTTAATTCCCGAAATAGATCTTTTAAGTCGGCAGCATGTTGAGATAATTGTGCTTGGGTTTCTTGGTGACCACGCCTCAAGCCCTCTTCATAACCGGCTTGGATTTTTGCGGCATAATCGGCATCGAGTTGACTTTGAAATTGGGCCTTTCGATGTGCTAATTCAGCATCCACTTGTTGAAAAGCACGTTGCCGATGTGAGGATAAATCGGCTTCAATACGCGATTTTTCTTGCTCAAAATGGGGTAATTGCTGTGTCGGAGCCTGAATAGGGGTAATAGACGAAGAAACCAATGGTTCGTCAAAAACTAAAGACTCTTCAATAACTTGTGCTGGTGGAGCAAAGTTCTTAATAGGGGACAACAACACTTTACGGCGCGAAGACGATTGTCCACGAATAACTTTAGAATAAGGCCGATTGCCATTAGGTGATAAATCTGAGTCTTTGAATAGAACCATGGAGGCATTATACAATAAGAGACGATGTTGCCCTACCCAAAATTTGACCCAGTTTTAGTAACCATTGGTCCCATCGCTATTCGATGGTACGGCCTTGCGTATTTGGCTGGAATACTTATTGGCCTAAAGTGGGTATCAGGGCCACTAAAAAAAGCAGGATTTACACTAGATGATAATTTAAATTGGGTGTCATGGCTGTTATTTGGAATTATTTTAGGTGGAAGGATTGGGTATATTTTAGTGTATGGGGCAGGACACTATATCGAAAACCCCATCGAAATCATTGCGGTATGGAATGGGGGAATGTCCTACCATGGAGGGGCATTGGGGGCATTAATTGCAACGATTTTATTTGCCAAAACCCATAAAAAATCCAAAAGCATCATGTTGGATCAATTAGGAATTGGATCCACATTTGGCCTATTTTTTGGACGAATTGCCAATTTTATTAATGGGGAATTACCAGGAAGGCTCACACAAATGCCATGGGGAATGGTATTTCCGGGATATGGCCCATTGCCACGTCATCCCTCTCAGTTATATGAGGCATTTGGTGAAGGGATTATTTTATTTTTAATATTGGCGTTTTTGCAAAAAAATAAAGTGCTTAAACCGGGCCAATTATTTGCAGTATATTTAATTGGATATGGCCTAATTCGGTTAGGCTTAGAGCTGTTTCGAGAGCCAGATAGTCAACTTGGCTTTATCGTGGCCAACTTAACAATGGGGCAACTTTTATCAATGCTGATGATTAGTTTAGGTGTGGCTATTTTCAGAAAGAAACCGCTCCGCATCTAATGCGGCCATACACCCTGTCCCTGCCGATGTAATCGCCTGGCGATACACATGATCCTGAACATCCCCTGCGGCAAAAACTCCAGGGATATTAGTGGTAGTAGTCCCAGGTGTCGTTTGAATATATCCAGCGTCATCAAGGGATATTTGGCCATCCAAAAATGCAGTATTTGGGGTATGCCCGATGGCATAAAATAAACCATTTGCATCTAAAATAGATTCCATCTTAGTCTGATTATTGACTACTTTAGCCTGAGTCATCAGACCCGAGCCCATAATTTCAACTAATTCGGTATGCCATAAAACGGTAATTTTAGGGTCATGGAGGACACGTTCTTGCATGGCTTTAGAGGCTCTCAACGTATCTTTTCGGACTAACATCGTCACATGGGATGCAAATTTTGTCAGATAATGGGCCTCCTCACATGCTGTATCTCCACCACCGACGACAACCAATGGTTTATTACGAAATAATGGTAAGCCTCCATCACACACCGCACAGGCAGAAACTCCACGTTGCCAAAATGTTTCTTCACCTTTGACGCCTAGTCGTTTTGCAGTCGCTCCTGTGGCAATAATCACCGTTTGTGCCAAAACAATGCGATCTCCAACAACCACTTTAAAAGGCCGAGATGAAAAATCCACCTTATCTACGGTTTTTGTTTCAATGCGAGCTCCAGAATGTTCGGATTGCTCACGCATATACATCATGAGTTCTGGACCTGAAATCCCTTTAGGAAATCCAGGATAATTTTCAACATCTGTCGTTGTTGTTAATTGACCGCCTGCCGCAACACCACCCGCCATTTCGCCTTCAAACATTAAGGGGGCCAATTGGGCACGTCCGGCATAAATCGCAGCAGTATGTCCTGCAGGTCCTGATCCAATGATAACGACTTTTTCAATAGCTGACATATTATTCTCCAAAAAATTCAATGACTTTTTCGCTAGATTTTTTAGGTGCTGCGTCACCGTCTTCGTCTTTTTTAGGGGACTCTGAAATCACTGGCCGTAATCCTCTAGGGGGCCTAAAGTCACGGGGAGGGATATCCTGAATGGCTTCTTTCATAAAATCACGCCACATCAGCGCCGGAACCCCACCACCAGTAATCTTATTCATGGACGAATTATCGTCATTACCCACCCAAGTTCCTGCAACCAATTGAGGGATAAACCCGATAAACCATGCATCCCGATAATCAGATGTGGTTCCGGTTTTGCCAGCCACAGGCCGAGGAAGTCTGGCATTTTGTCCTGTACCACTAACCACAACTCCTTTCATCATATCCACAAGTGTTGAAATAAGGTTGGCATCATAGACTTGGTCTTGTGCAGGATGATGTCGATACAGCTCAACTCCATCACGGTCTTCGATTCGAATAATACCAAAAGGCTCGATGCGATAGCCTTCATTGGCCATGACACCATAGGCAGATACAAGTTCTAACATCGTACATTCATTGGCACCTAATGGAAGCGAAAGTACGGGACGAATTTTAGATTTAATACCCAGTTTACGGGCAGTGGCCACCACATTATCAGGGCCAATAGAATGATTAAGTTTAATTGCAATTGTATTAACCGACTTTTCAAGTGCCCGCCGAATCGTCATGGCGCCTGAATAGTCATTGGTGTAGTTTTTAGGCGTATAAGGCCCCTGAAATGTGCTAAATGTAATAGGACTATCTTCAACAATAGAATTTGGAGTATAGCCCTTAGAGAGGGCCGTCAAATACACAAAAGGTTTAAATGCAGACCCCGGCTGGCGCATGGCTTGGGTCGTTCGGTTAAACATATTATCCAAAAAGTCTGCGCCACCATGCATTGTCACGATATAGCCATTCGAGGGGTCAATCGCTAAAATCGCAGCTTGGCTAAAATTAGGGCTGGCCGTACTACCCAAGGCAAGAGGTCCTTTGGCTTCGGCCACATATTTTTCAACAACGGCTTCGGCCACTTTTTGATAGTCGTACCGAAGTGTTGTATACACCTTCATGCCAGAGGTATAAATAGCCTCTTCCCCATACATGCCCACTAATTGCTTGATAATATAAGATGTAAAGTAGGGGGCTTTATACCTTAGCTTAGTACGCTCTCGTAATTGAAGCGGTTGATTAAAGGCGTCTTCGGCTTGTTCCTCCGTAATTAACCCAGTTTGTACCATGCGGTTTAGAACCAATCTCTGACGAGTTTTTGAGGCATTAAAATTGCGATATGGGCTAAATAATTCAGGGCCGGTTAACATGCCCACTAATACTGCGGATTCTGACAAAGACAAATCCTGGGCAGTTTTACCAAAATAATATCGAGATGCCGACTCAATGCCATAAGTATTATGTCCCCAATACACTTGATTAAGGTACATTTCCAAAATCTCAGTTTTTGTGTAGTGATTCTCTATGCGGATCGCCATAATCGCTTCTGAAATTTTACGAGTTAGCTTTTTTTGACGGGTGAAAAATAGGTTTTTAGCAAGCTGTTGAGTCAAAGTGCTACCCCCTTCCACAAAGCTTCCGGCCAAAATATCCTTGTAAATCGCCCGCATAATGCCAAAGTAATCCAAGCCATTATGGTCATAAAAATTAGAGTCTTCCATGGCCACAACTGTTTTTTGCAAAATCGGAGAAATTTTATCCAAGGGAATAGAAACCCGATTTTCCTCACGATGAAGCTCGGCTAAAATAGTGCCATCTTGAGAAATGATTTTGGTGGTTTCAGCAGGAATATATGTATTAATGCTGTCGACATCTGGAAGTGTTGTGCCCAAATAAAGCACAGTGCCCCATAATACGAGTCCTCCAGCGATGGCCAACCCTAACCCATAAGTAAGGACCGTTCTAAAAAAGCCATGAATCTTTTTTTTTGATTTATGACGGGCATACCCTACAGAGGCATTTCCAGATCGTGGAGACCTTTTACTTACCTTTCCAATCGAATGACGGTTTCTAAAAATCAGCTTGAATCACCTTCCCAACCTTGATATCCTTTTCGGGCGGCTAATTGTAACAATTTAAGAGAAAAAATAAAAGTATGACACAGATTGACCTCGGTCGAGGTATCGAAACCTGTTTTCCCGAAGACCTATTAACCAAATTATCAGAAAAACCTCACACCATTAAATTTGGTGCCGATCCCTCAGCGCCTGATTTACATTTAGGACATATGGTTATTTTAAATAAATTGCGGGCCTTTCAGGAAAAGGGGCATCACATTATCTTTATTATTGGTGATTTTACAGCAATGATAGGAGACCCGACGGGTAAATCCGAAACCAGAAAACCCTTAGACGAAGCCCAAATTAAGGAAAATGCCAAAACCTATCAGGACCAACTTTTTAAAATCCTTGATCGGTCTAAAACTACAGTCGTTTACAACAGTGACTGGTTAGGAAAATTAAGTGCCAAAGACTTGGTACAGTTATCGGCCAAATACACCGTTGCCCGAATGCTTGAACGAGACGATTTTACAAAGCGCTTTTCAAATAACCAATCTATTTCCATTCATGAGTTTTTATACCCATTATTACAGGGCCATGACTCTGTTCATCTTAAAAATGACATCGAAATTGGGGGCACCGACCAAACCTTTAATCTTTTGATGGGACGGCATTTACAAAAAGAAAGTGGGCAAAAACCTCAAGGCGTGATCACCATGCCAATTTTAGAAGGTTTAGATGGTCATCACAAAATGTCCAAATCCCTTTCCAATCATATTGGATTATTGGATTCTCCCAAAGACATGTTTGGTAAATTAATGTCCATACCCGACCATTTAATCATGCGGTATTTTTCACTGTTAACAATCTACTCTACCGATGCAATTAATGACATGCAAGCCGCTATGGACGGGGGGGAGAATCCTAAAAATTTCAAATTAAAACTCGCAAAAACCCTGGTCACTCAATTACATTCAAGTAAAGATGCCGACACTGCTGAGGCCGAATTCGCCCGCGTTTTTTCGGACCAAGAAATCCCAACAGATATGCCCGAAACCACACTTGCAGCACCAACACGGATAGATGAATTATTAGTGGCACATCAACTGGCGCCATCCAAAAAAGAAGCCCACCGATTAATTATCCAGGGGGGAGTGTCCATCAACCAACAAAAAGTAACAGATCCATTTACACTAGTGGCCAATACCGTTGAGTCGATAATCAAAGCAGGAAAACGTCGCTGGCTAAAGGTCCTCGCGTCATGACGCAGCCCAAAAAACTACTGGTAACCAGTGCACTGCCTTATGCCAATGGCCAAATTCATATCGGGCATTTGGTCGAATATATTCAAACGGATATTTTTGTTAGATTTAATAAATTAGTGGGCAATGAGTGTATTTATATTTGCGCCGATGATACCCATGGGACGCCGATTATGTTATCTGCAAAAAATAGAGGGATTCAACCAGAAGAGCTAATCAAAGAAATGCATGCCGATCACAACGCCGATTTTGCGGCATTTGGCATTCAGTTTAGTCATTATGGTTCAACAAATATCGATGACAATCGCCTTTTATCAGAGTTAATTTATACACGCGCCAAAGAGGCCGGTGCTATTTACGAAAAAGAAATAGAGCAACTATATGACCCCACAGCCAATATGTTTTTACCAGACCGCTTTGTCAAAGGGACATGCCCCAAATGTAAAGCCCCTGACCAATACGGGGATAGTTGCGAAAAATGTGGGACAACCTATTCTCCTCGAGACTTAATTAACCCCATTTCTGCTGTTACCGGTCAACCCCCCATTGTTAAACCTTCGGTGCATTACTTTTTTAAATTATCCGACTTTAGCGATTTTTTAAAAGACTTTATCACCAATGGAACCCTCAAAACCGAACTCAAAAATAAATTAATGGAATGGTTTGAGGCTGGCTTAAAAGACTGGGATATTTCACGAGATGCTCCTTATTTTGGTTTTAAAATTCCTGGCACCGATGACAAATATTTTTATGTATGGCTCGATGCCCCCGTCGGCTATATTTCCAATACCAAAGTCTGGGGAGATGCCAATGGTAAATCGATAGATCAGCTATGGAATGGGGACTACGACATTCACCATTTTATAGGCAAGGATATTTTGTATTTCCATGCCTTATTTTGGCCAGCCATGTTAAAAGTGTCTCAATTTAAATTGCCAGATCATATCCATGTCCATGGGTTTTTAACCATAAACGGTGAAAAGATGTCGAAAAGCCGTGGCACATTTATTACCGCAAAAACCTATTTACAGCATCTGAATCCCGAGTTTTTAAGATACTATTACGCCGCAAAACTAAGTGATACCGTCGAAGATGTCGATTTAAATCTCACGGACTTTGTTAATCGCGTCAATGCCGATATCGTCAATAAATTTATTAATATCGCAAGCCGATTAGCCAGTATTTTAGTTAAAAAATGCAATGCCACCATCGTAGAACCTACTCCAGAAGGAAAAGCCCTTCTCGACACCATAGTTGCCCAAAGCAACACAATTCACACCTTATATTCAACATTAGAAACCCACAAAACAATGCGTGCCATTATGGATTTGGCAGACCTTACGAATCAATTTATTGATGCCAATGCCCCATGGGATCAGGTAAAAACCGACCCCTACTTAGCTGCTCAAACGGCAAGCACCGGTTTAACCGCACTCAAACATTTGGCCACTTATTTAAAACCGGTCATTCCAACTATCGTGCAGGGAATAGAAAGCTTTCTGAATATACCCACACTTAGCTGGGAAAGCCTTAAAGTGCCACTAGAGCCTGGTCATGTGGTTAACCCATACCAACACCTTGCAGCACGACTAGATCAAGAAGTAGTCAACAAAATTACTGCCGTTTAATATAGGCCGGCGACACCACATAAAGCAAAATCAGAGTAAACAAGATATAAATTGGAATGGCTCTAAATGCAGACAATGCCCCAAATGGCAGTGGCAACAATGCAAGTGCAGACAATCCCATAAAGGTTAATGTTGGCATATGTAAATATCGCAACACAGTTCCACGACTGGCATGGCTATGTAAGTAGGGCAAGCGAGATACCATCGCAAGCGATATCCCAATGACAGCCGTTATAAATACCCATGGGAGTGATAGTAAAGGTGCTGCTGGCATCAAAATGACAAGTCCTGCACCCACAGGAGAGGGTACGCCTTCAAAGCAATCCGAATGCCCGCCATTGCGATCAAATCGCTGTAAACGATAATGCACAGAAAAGTAATACCCAATCCCAAGTAATGGGGCTAACCATTCTGAAAACGCAAACTGAAATGTACTGACCATTTGATAAATCAGTACAGCAGGTGCCACGCCAAAACTCACATGGTCAGCCCGTGAATCCAATTTTGCACCTAAATCTGACGATACTCCCAGTAGTCTGGCCACACGTCCATCTAATCCATCCAAAAAGATACAAATCAAAATAATTAAGGTGGCATAATGAAAATCACTAATAAATCCTAATATCGTAGCAATTAAGCCCAAAATTAAATTACCCAAAGTAATGGCATTTGGGATAAGCGATCGAATCGATTTTTTAGCAGCCTCAGTATCTCCACTCGCATCTGTAAGCGCTTTGGCCCACAAAAATGCTGCAAAATATTCCAAAAAAGACCATATCGTTACCACAACAGTCAGCCATATCAATGTCGAAATAACCCACTGTGGCCACAATTGTACCCAAGTCATCACCTCATAAAGGGGGAGTAAAAGTGTAGGCAATGTATCTGGGCTTCCTTCAATTAACACTCGTCCAAACAAAATACCGCATAAAGGCAATGTCAGGGCAGTTTTAAATTTCCCACCAGTCGAAGCCGCAACAATAGTGCCATATTTCGCAGACAATACCCGCAACGCCATAATGGCAAATTCTCGGGTTAAAATAATAAATACTGGAAATGGAGAAATAACCTTCATTAATACCAATGGCAAAAACACTAAAATCAAAATTTTATCCGCCAATGGATCCAATACTTTGCCCAAATCAGTAACAATATTTAATTTTCGTGCAATAAATCCGTCCAAAAAGTCCGTTGCGCTAACCAGAGTAAAAACCACAATCGTCCAAAGCTGGGCTTCAAGGGAGTCAAAAGGTGTCATCAAAAAGATGAGGCAAACACCTACAATGCGAAGCAAACTAATAATATTTGCCAATTGCCGACGATAAAAAGAAGAGGTCATGTCCCCACTATACTATCTTTGTAAGGTCTTCTTCAATTTGTTGTTTTAATAGATCTATACTTTCAAAGTGAAGTTCAGGTCTAATCTGTGATGTTAACTCAACACAACACATCTGACCATATAAATTACCCGAAAACCCGATAACATGAACTTCGACCTGATGTCTTGGTAACGCATCTTTAAAAGTGGGTCGACTTCCAATATAAATACCTGCCTTATACCGAGTTCCATCAATGGTGACATGCCCGCCATAAACGCCATTAGAGGGAATCAATTTAAATGCTTCAATATCCAAATTTGCAGTTGGAAACCCAAGGGGGGCACCACGATGTTGTCCATGAATAACCGTCCCAGATAAGGGATAAGAATGCCCCAATAATTCAATGGCATAATTAAAATGCCCATTTAATATTTCGGCACGAATTCGTGAGCTTTTAACGGGCTCACCCCCCAAAGTTACCGGGGGAATAACAAGTACTTTAATGCCATGTGCCTTACCCCATTCAAGTAAATATGAGGCATTGCCCATACGCTGCCGACCAAAACAATAATCATAGCCAATCACCAATTGTTGAGGCGAAAATTGCTTTAAAATCACAGTCTCCAAAAAGATGTCTGGGGACATTTGTGAAATCGATTCGGTAAATTCTAATACCAATAAGTTAGGAATTAAGGCCTTCATTTCCTCATGGGTAGTTAATAACGGCAAAGTCGAATTTTTTTTAAGCACATGGGCTGGATGTGGATAAAATGTCAGAGCATGACTGCAATGTGACAATAAGGCCTGATGTCCCAAATGAACTCCATCAAAAACACCCAATCCTAATGACATCATGATGCGAACTCCTGTGTAGGCAAGTCTTGAAATACATGAGTCGTAATGGATTCTATAGAAAAATCATCCAATTTAAGCGCATCCTCTACTTTATAAGGCCCTACAACTGTCCGACGTAATTGATCTGTATAAGCCAATTCGCCGACAGCCGCCGCCAAATCAACGGACATTTGCCGAACATAAGTCCCTTTCGAACAGGTAATTTCATATGTAAAAAATGGGTCAGTTGCTTCCAATGCTGTCAATGCATCAATCTCAACTGACTTAAATGGAAGCGTCATTTCCTTACCCTTTCGGGCCAATTTATACATAGGTTGTCCACTAATTTTTTTAGCCGAAAACGCAGGAATTTGCTGGGTAATAGGTCCTAAAAATTGCCCAAATGCAGCCCTAATCTCATGAGAAATATCATCAAATGACTTTGAAATAGGCCTAATTTCAGTCACAGTTCCCTTACAATCCAAAGTATCTGTCGACTCCCCCAATTTCATAGTGGCCACATAGGTTTTGCGCATATTGGTAAATGTATCCAAATGCCGAGTAAAAAGTCGTCCAATACCAACAATCAGTAATCCTGATGCAAAAGGGTCTAAAGTGCCAGAAAATCCAATCCGTTTTTCCTGGGTTAACTTCCGAAGTCGACTCACAATATGAAATGATGTGACGCCAACCGGTTTATCAACCAATAAAAATCCATGAAAACTCATAGTCCATTCACTCTAAATAATCTCCTCCTAGGGAGGGTTAAACATAAAACTGAGGATCCCAAAATGCTTTTCTCAACCGATCTAAGACCTGCTTACTTACACTTTCAAGTGACCCAGACACCACAATTCCCGATGCCCGATGATGCCCCCCCCCGCCAAATAATGCAGAAAATTTGGACACGCTAAAATTTGTTTTGGACCTTAAACTAATACGAACCAAGTCATTGTCTTGTGCTCTAAATAGGAGTGCCACATCAATACCCGATAATTGCCGAATATATTGAATAAGTTTCAAAGAGGTTGTCGGAAATTCCGCTGGCAATAATGAATAGGCAAATTTAGGCTCAACAACCAATTCATTAAGCATTAATTTAAGTGCCAGATAATCCGTTTCTGTCACATTTTCGTACATATTTTGAGTCACCAGTTCTGTTGCGGCGCCTGCTTCAAGTAACGCCGCAGCCGTATGATAGGTAGATGGCGTCACATTAGAGTTTAAAAATGATCCGGTATCATACAAAATCGCCGAATAAAGGCATGTGGCTTGGTCAGGTGTAATAGACCACCCTAAGTTCGAAAATAGACGCATCGTCAATTCACCGACCGACGAAATCGTCTCAATAATATTAAAATGCCCAAATTTACGATTATCCTGATGGTGGTCGATATTAATAATCGAAAGCCCACTTTCAGCGGTAATGCCTATTTGGTCCCATTGCCGAATCCTATCCAAATTAGAGCAATCTAAAACAAGAACCGTATCATAATCATCCATGCGAGGAAGGTCTGTAGTCATCCATTCGGACCCAGGCAAAAATTCAAATTGACCATAGGTCTTATCCGCTACAAAAAAATAGAAAGGCACGTCAAACTTTTGTAATTGAAAACACCATGCCAAGCTAGATCCAATGGCATCAAAATCCGGATCCTGATGGGTTAACACCAAAACACCCGTCGAATTTTTTAAAAGGATAGAAATATCTTCTAAAATCTCGGCAGAAATCATTGAGCAGGCAGATCCAGATTATTGATTTTTTCAATCAAACTTGCGCCACGCTCAAGAGACGGATCATACTCAAATTTTAAAAAAGGCACATACCGCATTTTTACCGCTTTTCCTAACTCAAACTGAATAAATTTAGCCGCTTTTTTTAGACCTGCCTGAATTTTTTCTTGGCGTTGATTTTTGCCAAAAAAACTATAGTACACCCATGCATTTTGCAAATCTGCAGATAATTTAATGCCTGTAATGCTAATAAAGCCAATATTGGGATCATTGACCTTGGTCTGAATGATCTTTGCAATTTCCTCAATCAATACGGATTTAACGCGATCTAATCGTGACACGGCTTAACTGCGATGCTTTTCCTGTGTGACAAAGGCAGTAATGATATCGCCTTCCTGAAGGCTTGAAAAATCATCTAAAACAACACCACATTCAAAGCCATAAGTCACTTCTTTAACATCATCTTTAAAGCGTTTAAGAGACTCAATTTTGCCTTTGTAAATCTCTTGGCCATTTCGGGTGACCGTGGCAATAGAGTTGCGCTGAACTTTGCCTTCTGTCACATAGCTACCCGCAATGACACCCACCTTAGAAAACTTAAATAACTGACGTACTTCAATGACGCCTGTTTTAACCTCTTCATACTCAGGAGTATAAAGACCTTTAATGGACTTATTAATATCATCCAAAATTTCATAAATAATTCGATAATGTCTAATACTCACCGCTTCAGAGTCCGCTAAACGACGGGCTTCGGCATTAACACCCACATTAAAGCAAATCACAAGTGCTTGTGATGCAATCGCCAACATGACATCATTTTCATTCACATCACCGGTAGCATAGTGGATAATTTGCAAATGCACATTTCCGGTTTTAAGATCATTAATACTGGCTACAATCGCTTCCAAAGACCCATTAACGTCGGCTTTAACCACTAAGTTAAGCGGCTTCAAATCGCCTTCCTGAATTTGCTGAGAAAGAGATTCAAGGCTTAATGCGCGACGTTTTTTAGTTTCAAGCTCACCTTTGCGCAGTTCGGCTTCTTTTTTAGCTTCTTTTTCTTCTTTGTAAACTTCTAAAATACTTCCTGGAGAGGGTACTGATGAAATACCTAAAATTTCAACAGGAGCGCCAGGTGTTGCTTGAGATACTTCTTTGCCCAAGTCATCTCTCATTGCGCGCACTTTTCCATAATCCCCGTCAATAATAAAGTGATCGCCAACACGAAGCGTGCCAGACTTTACAAGAACCGTCGCAACAGGGCCACGCTGACGGGAGAGATGGGATTCAATAACAACAGCCTTAGCTGGCAATGTAACGCTGGCCTTTAAGTCCTGAACATCTGCCATTAAAACTAACATTTCTAAAAGTTCTGTAATTCCTTGTTTTTTCTTGGCCGAAATAGGCAGCATCACCGTGCTACCACCCCAATCTTCAGACACTAAGTCATGAGTGGCCAAATCCTGTTTCACTTTTTCGGGGTTGGCATCTGGTTTATCCATTTTATTAATCGCCACAACAATCGGGACATTGGCAGCACGGGCATGGTCAATCGCTTCTATGGTTTGTGGGCGAATACCTTCATCAGCCGCCACTACCAAAATAACGATATCCGTCACTTGGGCGCCTCGGGCTCTCAGCGCCGTAAAGGCCGCATGGCCAGGAGTATCCAAAAACGTTAACTTACGCCCATGGATTTCAACCTGATATGCTCCAATATGCTGGGTAATCCCACCCGCTTCACCGTCAACCACATTAGACTGACGAATCGTATCCAATAATAATGTCTTACCATGGTCAACGTGCCCCATAATCGTAATAACAGGGGGACGAGTAATGAGAGATCCAGAGTCATGAGACAGTTCTGCCTCACGTATCTTAGTAACATTGGCTTTCAACGTGGGCTCTGCCACAGTATCAGATGTTTCAATCGTCACATTAAAGGCAGCAACAAGTTCACGGGCCGTATCGAGTGGAATTTCAGAGTTAACATTCACCATAAGGCCTTTCATCAAGGCGCCACGCATTAAATCTCCAATCTGAACTTTTGACTGAGTTAATAATTGTTGGATAGTAATTGTTGGCTTATCCCATGTAAATACATCGACTCTTTCTTTATCTTGAGGGGTCTCGCCTTTGAAGAGCGCTCTAATTTCTTCAACAACACTATCATCTAAACGAGTACTTCCGGATTTAGCTTTAACACCCATTTCCGATAGGAATCGAATAAACTCCTTAACATTTTTGCCTATTTCTTTAGATAAATCTTGTACTTTCACGCGCTAAGTTTTTCCTTTAATAGTGCAGCCTCTTGTGCTGTCACTTTACTTCGATTTGTTTTTATTTCAACACCAAATTCACTGGCTTTTTCCATTAAGTCTGCAGTTTTAAGCCCCAATTCTTTAGCAAGATCAGCCGCTTTTACGTCATCTCCATCCGATGTGGACTCTGCAGTTTCAGAAGCCAATCTTTCTTTTTCCAATTTAATTTTTTCAACGATAGACAGGTGAGCGTTGCCTAATAATTCTGGTGAACGCTTTTCATACTCAGATTCATTAACGATATCTAATTTCCAACCAGTTAATTTAACAGATAACCGGACATTGATCCCACTTTTACCAATCGCCAATGACAATTGATCATTAGGAACAACCACCAATGCTGTTCTTTCAGCGGGGTCAGTAATCGTAACTTGAGAAATTTTGGCAGGTTTTAATGCATTTGAAATAAATACTTTGGGATTTTCGTCCCACTCTAAAACATCAATTTTTTCTTGGCCAAGTTCTCGAACGATGGCTTGGATACGTCCACCCATGTGGCCGACACAAGTTCCGACGGCGCCAATGCTAGGATTATTGGTTTTAACAGCAACTTTTGCACGTTTTCCAGGCTCACGAGAAACACTTTTGACTTCGATGATGCCATCTTGTATTTCAGGGATTTCAAGCTCAAATAATTTTTTCAAAAATCCAGGATGTGTTCTGGAGATATGAATGCCTGTACCACGATTAGTTTGCTCTACATTAGAGATGTAAAGACGAATATTTTCGTTGGCTCTAAAAGACTCTCCCGGAATAATGTCTCTTTCACTTAAAATAGACTCAATTCGGCCTAAATTAATGAGATAGTTACGATTTTCAATACGTTGAACTGTACCATTTACAATCGTGCCAATTTTATCTTTAAACTCATCGAAAATAACATTTTTCTCAGCTTCTCTGATGCGTTGGATAATAACTTGTTTTGCAGTTTGGGCAGCAATTCGGCCAAAGTCACTTGGAGTAACATCCATTTCAACATTTGAGTCAATTTGAGAGTCGGGATTAAGTTTGCGGGCATCTGTTAAAGAAATTTCGGCATCCGCATCTTCAACATCTTCTACAACTGTTTTAGCTTGAAAGATATGGGCTTGGCCGGTTAGAGGATCAAGTTCGCAACGTAACTGTAGATAATCTCCAAGTTTACGGCGTGATGCAGACACTAAAGCCTGTTCAATTGCTGACAAAATTGCAGATCGGCCAATGCCTCTCTCAGTTTCGATTTGTGCAAGAACCTGATTTAAATTTTCAATAACGATCATAGTAAAACCTTCTTAAAAAATTTTTGGTAAAAAAAAAGTGGGAGTAACCCACTTTCGATGGCCAGTTAACAATACTCTAAACGACAGTTTAACAAACTATTAAAAGGTGAGTCAATCCATGCTACTATCCAAACTTATGATTATTGTCACGGGTGGAGCAGGATTTATCGGTAGCGCCGTAGCTTGGAAACTGAATATCCAAGGGCGAGAAGATCTCATTATTGTTGACCATCTTGAAACTTCAGAAAACTGGAAAAATCTCGTCTCCATAAAATATGATCGGTATATCGAAAAAAATCACTTTTTATCCCAATTATTAAGTGGGAAATTACCAAAAATTGATGCCATCATTCACATGGGGGCCTGTTCGGCAACGACAGAGCAAAATATGGACTACCTCATGGAAAACAATGTCCAATATACACAAATACTCATGGAGTGGTGCATCCAAAATAAGGTGCGTTTTATTTATGCAAGTAGTGCAGCTACATATGGAAATGGCGAGCATGGCTTTAACGATGATCATGCCATTATCCCCAGATTAAAGCCAATTAATCGCTATGGCTATTCCAAGCAACTGGTTGACGAATTTGCATTAAAACGGGGCTATTTAAATCACTGTGTTGGCCTCAAATTTTTTAATGTCTATGGCCCGAACGAATATCATAAGGGCGACATGAAAAGTATTATTGCCAAGGCATATACTCAAATTAAAGAGTCGGGAAATATCAAATTATTTAAATCTTACAAATCTCAATATCCCGATGGGGGGCAGATGCGAGATTTTGTCTATGTCAAAGACTGTGTCGACGCCATTTGGTGGCTACTTAATACGCCATCAGTAAATGGCATATTTAATATTGGAACAGGCCAATCCCGTACATGGAATGACCTAGCGGCTGCCGTATTTAATTCGATGAATTACCCCATTGATATAACCTATATTGACATGCCTGATTCCATCAAAAATCAGTATCAATATTACACCGAAGCATCCATGCAAAAATTAATTGATAAGGGGTATCCCCATAATCTAACATCGCTCGAAGCCGGTGTTGCCGATTATGTACACCATTATTTATCACAGCAATTTGCACATTTGTCAGTGTAATTAAAATGTCATTGCCGCTGCAAAACCTACCAAAAGTGAGAAAGATTTGTAAAAATGAGACATCATATAAAAGGCAGGGGGAAAGATGGCGACATTTTTTGAAATTGGACTAGAAAAACAGTTAGGTAAAATTTGAGCGATCCTGGGCTGGAGGAAAGTCTGCCTGTTCGACTAGATTTCATGGCGTTTACGGGATTTCAAATGGGAGAATCCATTCCTGACGAAACGACGTTGTGTCGGTTTCGGAATCGGCTAATTGAGGTGAAATTGGATAAGACATTGATGCGGATGGTGAACCAAGAATTATCTCGACTAGGAATTGAGATTGAAAAAGCGAAGGGGGCTATCATTGATGCGACGATCATCGCTTCAAGTTCGAGGCCGGGATCCGAGGAAATGGTGGTGATGGATCGAGAGGAAGAAACCGGAGATGACAGAATTCCGCAGCTTCATTCACGAAATCCAAAGTTCTGAAATTTTTACAGACAAAGGGTACGCCTGCAAGGAAAACGAAGATCTTTTGAAGGGACTCAACAAAAAAAGTCGTATCATGAAAAAAGCAGCCCGAAACCGACCTTTAAGTCATTGGGAAAACCAATTTAACAAACTCATCAGCAAGACCAGATTCAAGGTTGAACAAGCCTTCGGCACACTCAAACGCCGATTTTCAATGACCCGATTTTGCTATATCACATCGGCAAAAGTAAACGCAGAAATGGTCTTCAAAGCCATTGGTTTCAACCTCCTCAAAGCCGCCAATTCGGTCAAAATCTGACCAGAAATTGTCTAATCTCGATCGATTTCATAATCGATCTGTCAAAAACTATCTGTTTCCCTTCAAAATCTTGTATCCTGTTGCGCTTATGAAAAAGCTAATAGCAATTATCCCAAGTGATAGTGCCTCACAATTTAATTTTGATGACCCAGACACCTTATCGTCTCTAAGCCTAATTGCCCCCCAAATGACTGTACATTCCATCGATGCCCAAACGGGTGTCATAGAAGGTGTATTTACAGAACCAATCAATGCCGAAATCTGGGTGTTACAACGCGCCGAATTTCATATGCGATTTAGCCAATGGGCAGCCGCCTTGCAACTTATTAAAGAGTCACCATTTAAAGAGAGTCTGTATCACAATCAAATAATCGAAAAAATAATTCAAGAGAATATCGATACAGCAGACTCAGAGGCACTTAAGCAAAAATGGCAACTACAGCTTGAGCAGATTTCCAAAAAAAAGAAAGACATTCAAAGTCAATTTAGTGATGCCTGCACACAAATGAGAGCAGCATTCTCTACAGAAAAAAAACAATCCCCAATCGACATTTTTTTTGAAAATTTTGATAGAGCAAGATATCTCAACCCTCACTCGTTTGAGCCATGGATATTGCTATTGATGATGATGACCACGCAGGTTGATTTTACATCGGAGCCAGGAGTATTGGACTTTGCATACGCGCGATTTCCAATTCAACTTCACAATGCCACCATTTATCTTGCATTTATAATCGGAAATACAGTCAAAAACGGGGAAAAAGAAGAGACAAGTCTAACTTTTCATCAACTTAGATTAAGTCAGTATCAAGCAATTTTACAAAAGTGGTATCCCCACTCAATTGCAGTAATGCAAATTTGCAATGACCCGACATATTCGGATACAGAAAATCGCTATAACACCCTAACAGATACTGCAAAATTAAAATTACTTTCCCAAAATCCTAGAGACGCTCTATCACTATTATCGCAAGCCAAACGCATTGCCCCTCATTCTCCATTTACCTATGCATTAATGGGGATGGGGCATCTGCAACAGCAAGATGGAGATATTGCAAAGGCCCTTGAGCTATATCTAAAAGCGGTACAAGCAGTAGACGGTGCAGGTCAAAAGTGGCAATCCTATATCTTAAACACCCTATCACACACTGAAAACCCTCCTAAGGAACCCAAGGAAAACTATCCAGACGAAGTGATGGCTCTAGACTACTCTATCAGGCTAATGAGAGAAAAACTTAAGGGAGATTTACAAGGGGTTTTAGAGCAATTTACAAAATTGACAGAATGGGTACAAAAAGGTGAAGCTAGCGCTTTTTGTGCGATGTGGGCGCTGCGTTTTGCAGTACAGATTGCTACACAAGGGCTAAAAAACAGTTCAACAGATTCAAAAGAATTAATAGGTAAAATGCTTGAACAATCTATCAAAAGTGCGATGTTAGTCAGTCATTTTATGTATAGGGATAACCCAACAGAGGAGACATTAGACTTTATCAGTCAATTTTTTGAATATACAGTGGAAGAAACGGGATTAACACTTACTAACTATCAAGTAGTCATCTTATTAGAGATACCCCAACCCACCGATTTAAGCGTTGCTCCAATGGCCCGTTTTATTTTACAGGAGCTAAGTCAGGAAATTAGTGAGCAACTAGGTGCAAAAGAGCGTAGTGTAACCAAAAAAATAATTGAAACTTTACAAAATAAACACACTGCAAAAGGCTATTACATATTAATCCAGGATGAACTGCCCAAAGTGCTAGTCGAAATCTTAGCGACACGGGATTTTAATGCTCTTGGCTCACTTGCAACCATCATTGATAGCCGCGATATCACACTACATGATCAAGATCGGCCGCAAATTGAAGCAGCCATTCACCATGCTGTCACAATGCTTCTGGGGCCATGTGATTCAGAAGATCTGGCGGCAGCGGCACCTCATCTCATGCAGTTTACCCAATCACCAATAATTTTAGGATTTTTAAACTCCTTTAAAGACAAAAACCCAAGTTATTTCAATGAGGCAGTATCTAAAATGACGACATCCATACCTGATTTAGACTTAGCCTTAATGCATATTGCGCTCGCGACTCACCTAGGCGAGAAAGCCCAGGTTAAAAAATATTTAAAAGTCGCCAAAAAATTAATTGGCACAGGTGAAATTCCGATCAATTCTGACACCCCTATTACTCATTATCTTCAGTGGCAACTAGTGATGACACCCCCACAAAATTATCAACATGAAATCGCTGCGGCACCTGAAAAATTGACTAAAATGCCCCACCCACATTCCTTGCAAGGCTACGAAAAGCCAAGTGCCGAAATATTAAATCGAGTCTGGAAAACCTGTATGACCATGGCACAATCATCAATTGCTCCGATGCATGCCCATGTTCCAAATTATCGTAGTGGGTTGGGCCAGCTAATCGAGGCCGCTCATCTCCACTTTCTGCGTCGACCAGCTGAAACGCCAATTGCTCAGAAAACTCGCCTAAAAGAGGGACTAGGAGTCAATTTAAAAACATTCCAAAAAACAGCAATATCCACATCCATAGTTCCAGAAGAAAGTGATAATGTGTCCTCAGCAACTATCCCTACACAAAGCCAAAAACACCTCACTGATCGCCTAAAAAAAACTGTTCAAGCCTTAGTAGACGAGCGCATTTCCACCGATGAAAGAATTCCAAAAGAAGACTCTAAAGACTATTCACCACCAGAAGTGAAAAAGACATTAAAAAAAATAAAAGCAATAACACAATACATCACCGACTTAGCCACCTACCAACGTGAAAAGGATGCTAGTTCCAAAACTACAAAAAAGCCGCCAACACTAGATCCTAATTGGATAGAGGCCAAAAATAGAAAC
>Ga0214917_10000939_pt1 | contig 38067 bp, 31 predicted proteins | sample LL_1208_BB_MetaG_FD_177983 | JGI IMG/M metagenome (GOLD analysis project Ga0214917, IMG submission 177983) | Freshwater microbial communities from Lake Lanier, Atlanta, Georgia, United States - LL_1208_BB | ecosystem: Environmental > Aquatic > Freshwater > Lake | place: USA: Georgia | collected... | reverse complement strand
AGAAGCGGGATCGGTCGAAGCCGTTCTTCCTCGCGGTCTGGACGCACGAGCCGCACTACCCGATCGCGTCCGCGGAGCGGTACGAGCGGCAGCATGCGGCGATCGCCGATCCGGAGGAGCGGACCTACCGGGCCAACGTCACGCAGCTCGACGACGCGTTCGGGACGGTCATGACGGCTCTCGACGAACTGGCTCTCGCAGACGACACGCTCGTCATCTTCACGAGCGACAACGGCCCCGAGGGGGACGGCACGAAGGGGCCGGGCCGCGGCCTGGCCGGGGACTTGCGCGGCCGCAAGCGGTCGATGTACGAGGGGGGGCACCGCGTGCCGGGCATCGTCCGCTGGCCCGGGAAGGTGAAGCCGGGGACCACGAGCGGCCAGCCGGTGGTGGGCAGCGACTTCTTCGTCACCCTGCTCGCGGCGGCGGGTGTCGCCCCGCCTGCGGGCGTGAAGCTCGACGGCGCGAACCTGCTGCCGCTGCTGGCCGGTGGCACGGTGGACCGCGAGGTGCCGCTCTCCTGGCGGTGGGGCGGGAGGGTGGCCTACCGGGAGGGTGACTGGAAGATCGTGGTGGACGAGTCGCTCGAGAAGCCGGAGCTCTACGACCTCGCCTCCGATCGCAGCGAGGCGCAGGACCTGGCCGCCCGTGAGCCTGAGCGGCTCGCGGCGATGATGGCGCGGCTGCGGGCACATACCGCCGAACTCGAGGCCGAGGGCCCCGACTGGTGGCGGACGCAGCCCGCGAACGGCCCGGCGAAGAAGGCGGAGAAGAAGCCGAGGGCAGCCCGCAAGGATGCGGCATAGCCCGTGCCGCCGCCGGTGCTACACTCGGCTGCCGCGGCGCCGGTGGGCGTCGTTCGACCACCAGCGACAGCGGGCGACCGCCCGGGGGGTGTGGCCATGGCCGCAGAGGAATCGAGGGAGCCGTCCCGCAGCACCAACAGGATCGGCCTGGCGCTCTTCTGGGTCTACGTCCTGCTGTATGCGGGGTTCATGGGGCTCGTGCTCTTCCGCCCCGACCTGCTCTCGCGGCGGCCCTTCGGCGGTGTGAACCTCGCCATCGCCTACGGCATGGGGCTGATCGCGGGGGCGTTCCTGCTCGCCATCGTCTACATGGTCGCCTGCCGGGCCGTCGAGGGCGGCCGCCCCCCGCGTGCCTGACGCCGCGGCGCGTCGTCCATCACGTCCCTCAGGATCGAGTCGATGCTCTACGAGACCTCTGTCCCGGCCGTCGCCATCTTCGCCGCCTTCGTCGTCGGCGTCGTCGGACTGTCGTTCTATCTCGGCCGCAAGGGGCAGTCCGCCCAGGGCTACTACGCCGCCCACGGCGAGATCCCCTGGTTTGTCAACGGCATCGCCTTCGCGGGCGACTACCTCTCGGCGGCGTCGTTCCTCGGCATCTGCGGGATGATCGCCTTCAACGGCTACGACGGCTTCCTCTACTCCATCGGCTTCCTGGCCGGCTGGATCGTCGCGCTCTTCGTGATCGCCGAGCCGATCAAGGCGCTCGGGAAGTTCACGTTCGCCGACGCCCTCGACAGCCGGTTCAACAGCCGGGGCATCAAGCTGGCGGTGGCGATCTCCACGCTCGTCGTGAGCATCTTCTACCTGATCCCGCAGATGGTGGGCGCGGGCGACCTGATCGTGCCGCTGTTGGGCCTGCCGCACGCCGTCGGCGTGATCCTCGTGGGCGTGGCGGTGACGCTGATCGTGGTCACCGCCGGCATGGTCTCGACCACCTGGGTGCAGTTCATCAAGGGCTCGCTCCTGGTCTTCTTCTGCGGCATCCTCGCGGCGATGATCCTCAATCGCGGCCTGTCGGTCGCGACGGGTCCCGCCGCCGACCTCACGCCACAGGTGCGGACGGTCACGACCGACGGCCGGGTGCTCGTCGACGGCAGGCCGCAGACGCGGGACCACGACCTGCGGCCGGTGGGCACGATCAAGGCGTTGCCCGACCGCTACGCCGGCAGGACGTCGACGGGACCGCTGCGGCCGCTGGAGTACCTCGGCGTGCTCGAGGACTCGACGATCGTCACGTGGTCGGCCAAGAAGCACACGGACGCCGCCGGCACGCACACGACGTTCGCGCCGGTCGAACGGCAGGGCGCCGATCTTCTCAAGCCCGGCGGCTACTTCAAGGGGCTGACGACCGGGAAGCTGGCCGACCGGCTCGATTTCGCCAGCCTCATGCTCGCGCTGTTCTGCGGCACGGCCTCGCTGCCCCACATCCTGATCCGCTACTACACCGTCAAGGACGCCTCGGCGGCCCGCAAGAGCACCGTGGTGGGGATCGCCGCCATCGGCGCCTTCTACGTGCTCACGCTCTACCTCGGGCTGGGCGCGATGACGAGCGGGGCCCTCGATCCGACGAGCACGAACATGGCGGCGCCGCTCCTGGCGAAGTCGTTCAGCACCACGCTCTTCGCGATCATCTCGGCGATCGCCTTCACGACGGTGCTCGGCACCGTGAGCGGCCTGATCATGGCGGGCAGCGGCGCGGTGGCCCACGACCTCGTGGAAAACGTGCTCCGCATCCCGATGACCGACCACGAGAAGGTGCGGTGCGGCAAGATCGCCGCGGTCGTGCTGGGAATCGTGGCGATGGCGCTGGGCATCCTCTTCCGCAGCTTCAACGTGAGTTTTCTCGTGGGCTGGGCCTTCAACATCGCGGCGAGCGCAAACCTCCCGGCGCTGGCGATGCTGCTCTTCTGGCCGCGGACCACGAAGCAGGGGATCATCGCGTCGGTCACCGTCGGCATGGTCGCGTCGCTGGCCTGGATCCTGCTCTCGGCCGACACGTTCGAGAAGGTCTACGGCTGGAGCCGCGAGGCGTCGGTCGTGCCCTTCAGCCAGCCGGGGCTGGTGACGATCCCGCTGGGGTTCCTCGTGCTCGTGGTCGTGTCGCTCCTCACGCCCCCTCCGCAGCCGGTGCGCCGCCATGGCTGACGGCGGGGCAGGGCCGGGCAGCAACGCCGCGGCGCCGGCAGCCGCGTGGGCGGTCGTGGTCTGCGAGCCGCGGCACCTCGAAGCGATCCGGGCGATCTACAACCACGAGATCGCCCACACGACCGCGCTCTACGAATACGAGCCGCGGTCGGGGGCGGTGATGGCCGCCTGGTGGGCCGCCAAGCAGGCGGCGGATCTGCCGGTGCTCGGCGTGGAGGCGGAGCCGGGAGTGCTCGCGGGGTTTGCGTCGTGGGGGCCGTTCCGGCCGTTCCCGGCCTATCTGCACACCGTCGAGCATTCGGTCTACGTCGATGCCCGATTCCGCGGCCGGGGCGTGGGGCGGGCGCTGCTGGCCGCGGTCGTGGCGCTGGCCCGGGCGCGGCGGGTGCACACGATGGTCGGCGTGATCGACGCCGCGAACGCGGCCAGCATCGCGCTGCACCGGCGGCTCGGGTTCGTCCACTGCGGCACGGTCCGCGAGGCGGGCTTCAAGTTCGGCCGGTGGCTCGATGTCGACTACTGGCAGCTCGTGCTCGGCGGTCCGGCAGCGGCCGACCCTCACACCCGCGGCAGCTCGAAACCCTTGCGGTAGTCGCGGGTGAACAGTCGGTTGGCCTCGGGATCGGTCGACCGCTCGGTCTGGGGATCGATCGTGAGCTCGCGGCCGAGCCTGAGCTTCGTCGCCGCGAAGTCGACGTCGGATTCCCGGAGGTGGGCCTCGAAGCTGTCCCAGGTGTCGGCCACGTGCCGGTCGGTCGCGGCGAGCGTGGGCCTGGTGCCGAGCGACACCACGTCGCCGAGCGCCCACGACACGTTGCCCAGGTGGGCCAGGGCGCTCGAGAGGTGGCCGTCCTCGATGTCGAGGTGCAGGTCGCGGTGATCGCGGCTCCTGATCGCCGTCACGAAGTTTCTGAAGTGCTGCTGGTAGCCGCCGCCCGACCACTTCCCCAGTTCGTGGCCGTCGTAGTCGAAGGCGGCGCCGGAGTTGTAGTTGGGGGCGACCGCGAAGCCCTGCGTGCCGTACCAGACGTTGCAGGCACCGCTGAAGGGATTCGGGCCCTCGAGGCCGAAGGTCACGGGCGTCTTGATCGGCAGGCCGCGGACGTCGGAGATGAGCAGGCAATCGTCCCACTGGAAGATCGTCACCTGGCTGTTGGCGACGTCGCCGTTGTCGACGTAGCCGAGCCGGCCGCCGAGGCTGACGACCCGCTTCGGCAGCTCCTGCTTGCCCAGGCCCCACCGCGCCTTGTCGAGCTCGTGCGGGTTCTGGTTGCCGAGGTCGCCGTTGCCGGTGAGCTTGTTCCAGTGCCAGTCGTAATGGAGCCGCTTGCGGACCGGCACCACGGCCGGGGCCGGCCCGGCCCAGAGGTTGAAATCGAGGCCGGCGGGAATCGGCGCGGGGGTGTCGACGAGGCCGATCGAATCGCGGCGGCGGAAGCAGATCGCGCGGGCCGCCTTGACGGCGCCGAGCCTGCCGCCCTTCACGAAGTCGAGTGTCTCCCGCATGCCGGTCATGCTGCGGCTCTGCACGCCCATCTGGCACATGCGGCCGAGCTTCCGGGCCCACTGCGTCATGACGCGGCCCTCCTCCACGTTGTGGCTGCAGGGCTTCTCGACGTAGACGTCCTTCCCCGACTGCATGGCCCAGATCGCCATCAGCGCGTGCCAGTGGTTGGGCGTGGCGATCGAGACGGCGTCGATGTCCTTGCGGTCGAAGAGCCGCCGCAGGTCGGCGACGTATTCCGGTCGCCTGACGGCGTCCTTGAACCGCTTCTCGCAGAGCCGCTCGTAGGCCGCCGGGTCGACGTCGCAGACGGCGACGAGGTCGACGTCGGGGTTCTTGAGCCACTCGCCCACGTGCTCCGATCCCTGGCCGTTCACGCCGATCGTGGCGACGCGGAGCTTCTCGTTGGGGCCGACGGGCTTGGCGGCCGCGCCGGTATCGGCGGCCAGAGCCGGCAGGTCGGCGAGCGCCATGGCGGTCAGGGCCAGTGCCGATTCGACGAAGTCTCGTCGCGAGGGGTGCAGGCGGGGCATGACGGATTCTCCCGGGGAAAAAGTCTCCGCTGGACGAGCACGATCCTACCACGCTCCCGCGGGAGTCCACCGACCGCGGTCGCCCCGACCACGGCGTCCGCGCGGGGGGCCTGTGCGGCTGGAGCCGGCGCGCGCCGGCCGCCGCCGATCGCCGAGGAGTGTCGGCGGGTCAGTGCCGCGGCCGTCGGCTGCGGGGTCGCAAGGCCTTCGCGACGGGGCGTTTTCGGCCGTCGACGACGTCGGCAGGAGAAGGCAGCGGCCCTGGGGGCCCGGCCGTCCCGTCGTACGACACGCTCAGGATTCGCGCCGTCGAACGTCCGGCCGGCGAGAGCGTGTGCGGAATCGCGGCGTAGATGTAGACGCTGTCTCCGGCGGCCAGGTGAATGAGTTCGTTGCCATACCCCAGCGTCACGTCGCCGTCGAGCACCATGATGAACCGCTCGCCGTTGTGATTGTCGGGATGGCGGCGGTTGCCGAGTCCCGAGAGTTCGATGATCGCCGGATTCATGGCGCGGTCGCGCCACTGGTCGGCGAGGCTCTCGACCAGGTAGCCGTCCTGTCCGCTGGCGGTGTCGTTCTTGCGGCCCGCGCCGCGCCGCACCACCACGTACTGCGGCGGTATCGACAGGCCGGCCACCAGCGTGTCGACGCCGCACTCCAGGACCTCAGCCAGCTTCACGAGGCCTTCCAGCGACGGGGCGAGCTGGCCGTTTTCGAGCTTGGACAACCAGCTGACGGTGAACTCGGCCCGCTTCACGACCTCTTCGAGCGTGAGCCTGCGGGCGAGCCGGGCCGCGCGGGCGCGGCGGCCGAGGTCGGCGAGATTCACGAAGTGCGACATCGCTTCGGCACGGCGCCGAGGGCACGATCACCCCCACTCGCCCGGCCCCCCGGGGGGTGAACGGTTCGAACGGGGTGAGTATGACGCACCGCCGATCCCCCCGCAACGGGGGCCGCTCAGGCGCCCGGCCGCCGGAAGTGCCTGTATGCCTGGAGCACGTCGTGGAGATCGGAGGAGATCGCGATCTCTTCGTCCCTGAAATCGTTGAGCCAGGTGCGGTTCGACACGAAGGCGTCGGCCAGGAGTGGCAGCACGTCTCCGAGCGCGATGCGGACGCTGTCGTCGGCCGGGCGTTCCAGCAGTGATGAAGCGGACTGCTGCTCGGTCTCGGGACCGGTGTAGACCCGCAGGCGACGCATGGCCATGGCGCACACTCCCTTGTGATTGCGTGGATGCCGATCGTGGGGCGGAAGCATGCCGGCCCTGAAGCCCGCGTCGTCCTGACGCACATGCCGCCCTCGATGGGATATCGGCAGGGTCGGCCCGCAAGGTTTGGCCGAAATCCCCGGACTGTGGGGAATGTGCCAGTTCGTCAGGTGGTTTCGGCAGGATGGGGGGGCGGCGTCAGGACCGGCCGTTGTCCTGGCCCGGGATCCGCAGCCTGCCGGCCCGGAAGGCGTCGCCGATCGACTGCGGCACGAGCGCCTCGGCCTGGAAGAGCCGCGCCCGGTTTTCGGCCGTCGCCGCCTTCATCTCCTGCTCCCGGGCGATCGCCACGCTCCGCCGCTCCTCGGCCTTCGCCCGGGCGACCCGCGTGTCGGCTTCGGCCTGGTCGGCCTGCAGCCGGGCGCCGATGTTCTCGCCCACCTCGATGTCGGCGATGTCGATGGAGACGATCTGGAACGCCGTCTGGGCGTCGAGCCCGCGCTGGAGCACGGCCTTGGAGATCGTGTCGGGGTGCTCCATGACGTCGAAGTGGCTCTCCGAGGAGCCGATCGACGTGATGATTCCCTCGCCCACGCGGGCGATGATCGTCTCCTCGGTGGCCCCGCCGATCAACTGTTGCAGGTTCGTCCGCACCGTGACCCGCGCCCGGATCTTCAGCTCCACGCCGTTTTTGGCCACGGCCGACAACGTGCTCTTGCCGCTGGCGACGTCGGGGCAGTCGATCACCTTCGGGGTCACGCTCGTCTGCACCGCGTCGAGCACGTCGCGGCCGGCGAGATCGATCGCACAGGCGCGGTCGAAGTCGAGGTCGAGGTCGGCCCGATGGGCGACGATCAGCGCCCGAATGACGCGGGGCACGTCGCCACCCGCGAGATAGTGGGCCTCGAGCCGCCGGGCCGTGATGTCGCGGCCGAGGCCGGCCTGCGTCGCCATGATTCTCGCCTGCACGATCGTCCGCGCGTTGACCTTCCGCAGGCTCATGCCGAGCAGTTCCATGAACCGCACCGGTGCCTTCGACCAGAACGCCTGGAACCAGATCTGGCCGTAGTTGAAGACCAGCAGCATCATCGCCAGCGCCGCGAGGGCCAGCATGATGCCCGCTGCGAGGACGACGGGGAGGGGTATCGCCGAGGGAAGATCGTTCACGGGGGGCTCGCTGTGGGCGGTGGAGGACTGCCGTGACGGGACGGCGGCGGCGAGGTCGGACGGAGGTCCGCCCCGGCCGGTCCAAGCCTAGTTCGGGAAGCGGGCGGCCGCCACCGACACCGGGATGGCCGTGTCTCCCGGCCCGCCACGGCGGCTGCCGACCGTCGGCTGGAGCGGCCTCACGATTCGATCCAGCCGCCGCCGAGCACCCGGTCGCCGTCGTAGCAGACGGCCGGCTGACCCGGCGAGATCGGGCCCGGGCCGCCGCCATCGGCCGCGACGAATCGCGCGGCGAACCGTCGACCCTCGAGGGGCGTGACCACCGCCGGTGCCGCGGCCCGTTGGGCCCGGCACTGCACGAAGCACTCGAACGGCTCCGCGGGCACCGTCTCGAGCCAGCTCGCGTCGCCGGCCAGCAGGTGCGAGCAGGGCACCTCGTCGCGGTCGCCGACGACGACCCGGCACGCGTCGGCCTCGATCCGCACGACGTGGAGCGGGCGGCCCGTCGCGATGCCCAGGCCGTGCCGCTGGCCGACCGTGAAGTGCTCGATGCCGCGATGCCTGCCGAGCACGCGGCCGTCGACGGCGACGATCTCGCCGGCCCGGGAGCCTCCGAGGAGGTCGCCCACGAGCGCGGCGTGCCGGCCCGGGGCGACGAAGCAGATCTCCTGGCTGTCCGGTTTGTCGGCGGTCAGGAGGCCGAGCGTCGCCGCGCGGTCGCGCACCGCCGCCTTCGGCATCCGGCCGACCGGCAGGAGCATCCGCGCGAGCCGCGCGGGCGGCACGTCGAACAGGACGTACGACTGGTCGCGGGCGGCGTCGTGCCCGCGGAGCAGCCGCGGGCCGCCGTCGGCCACGCGGTCGATGCGGGCGTAGTGTCCCGTGGCCACGTGCGTCGCGCCGATCGCGTCGGCGTGGTCGAAGAGCCGGCCGAACTTGATCCAGGAGTTGCACCGCACGCAGGGGTTCGGCGTGCGGCCCCGGCCGTATTCGGCCGCGAAGTAGTCGATGATCCGGGCGAAGTCAGCGCTGAGATCGAGTGAAAACAACGGGATGCCGAGCTGGTCCGCCACCCGCCGGGCGTCGCGGGCGTCGTCGGCGGTACAGCAGCCCTGGTGGCCGGGGGACGGGAGCACGGCGAGCGGCCCGGGCGGCGCCGCGGCCGCCGGCCGGCCGTGACGCATGAACACGCCCACGCACTCGTGCCCCTCCTCGGCGAGGAGCGCCGCGGCCACGCTCGAGTCGACTCCGCCCGACATGGCGACGACGACGCGTGACATGCGTTTCTGCAGGCCGCGAGGGGCCGCTCCCACGGATGCCGGCGGGCCCGCCAAGGCGGCCCCCGGTCAGTAGACCAGTGCCGCTTCCACCGCGTGCGGTGCCAGCCGGCTGCGGCCCCCGAGGGCCGCGATCTCGACCAGGAACGCCGCGCCCGCGACCCGTCCGCCGCCCGCCTCGATCAGCCGCATGCACGCCTCGGCGGTGCCCCCCGTGGCCAGCACGTCGTCCACGACGAGCACCCGTGCCCCGTCGCCGAGGATGCCGCGGTGCATCTGCAGCCGGTCGCGTCCGTACTCCAGATCGTACTCGTGCTCGATCGTGTCGGCCGGGAGCTTGCCGGGCTTGCGCACGGGGATCACGCCCACGCCGAGCGTCAGCGCCAGCGGCGTGGCGAAGAGGAAGCCCCGGGCCTCGACGGCGGCGATCGCGTCGATGTCGGCGGCCCGCCAGGGCGCCGACAGCCGTTCGATCGCGTCGGCCAGCGCCGCGGCGTCGGCCAGCAGCGGCGTGATGTCGCGGAAGAGGATGCCCGGCTTCGGGAAGTCGGGGACGGCGCGGATGAAGGCGGCGAGATCCATGGTCGCCACAGACTACCCCAGCCGGCCGACCGGGGAAACGCGGCGGGATTCCCGGCCCTGCGCGGCCGGTGTCCTCATGCCCCGTGCCGCAGCCGGATCGTCGCCCGCGGCACCCCGTCGATGGCCATCGCCAGCCCGGCGAGCGTCTCCGACTCGATCTGCCGCACCCGCTCCCGGGTCAGGCCGAGCACCGCGCCGATCTCCTTGAGCGTCATCGGCTCGGCGCCGCCGAGGCCGAACCGCAGCCGGATGATGGTGGCCGCCCGCTCCTCGAGGCCGTCGATGCGGCGCATCACGTGCCGCAGCGTGTCCTCGTCGAGCAGCACGTCGGCCGGGCAGCGGGCGTTGTCGTCGCGGACGAGCTCACCGAGCGACCAGCCGCCGTCGGTCTGCTCGGTCTGCGGGGCGTTTTGGTGGACGTGGATCGCCTTCTTGATGATCGGCAGCTTCTTCCGGGCCAGTCCGAGCATGCGGGCCACCTCCTCGGGCGTGGGTGTGCGGCCGAGGGAGTCGCTGAGCCGCGCCGTGGCGCGCCGCCACTTCGAGAGCAGCTCCACCATGTAGGCGGGGATGCGGATCGTCTTGCCGGAGTTGATCAGCGCCCGCTTGATCGACTGCTTGATCCAGTAGCTGGCGTACGTGGAGAACCGCGTGCCCATCGTCGGATCGAAGCCCTCGACCGCCCGCAGCAGGCCGAGGTTGCCCTCTTCGATGAGGTCGGGCAGAGGCAGGCCGCGGTTGGCGTAGCCCCGGGCGATGTTGACCACGAGGCGGAGGTTGGCCCGCACCATGTGATCGCGGGCCTGCGCGTCGCCGGCGCCGATCGCAGTCGCCAGCCGCCGCTCATCCTCCGCGGAGAGCAGCGACGTCGCGTTGATGTCGCGGAGGTAGGTTTCCAGGGGGTTTTGGACGGCGGAGGAGGGCTTGCTGCGACGGGATGGCGACGGCATGGGCGAGAGGGCCTTTCCCCGGCGAGGGGACGCTCGAGTGTGGTGGCGAATGAATCGGAATAGATCTGCACGAGGTCGGGCGGCCGGCGGCCGCAGCGTGCCGGTGGCACGCGTGCGGGCGGTGTCGGCGCCCAGGAGAAGGTATCGACGCCGTCGCCGGTGAACTGCACAAGGGGCGCAGGAAGGGCGGCGGACGACGATGGGACCGGTCGTGCCGACGGTGCCGATGGCGTCAGCCCGCGGGGATTTCGTCACGCCCCGGTCCGGTCAGGCGGGCCGGACGGCTCCAGCGACCAGTCGATCCGCACCATCTCCGGCACGGCACCGATGCGGACCGGCATGAGCGAGGTGCCGACGCCCCGGGAAACGTAGAGCGGCGGGCCGCCGTCGTCCCTGTACCAGCCGGCCAGGTAGCGTCCGGAGCCCGCGGGCCTCCAGGGGGCGACGCCGAAGGGGGCGATCTGCCCACCGTGCGTGTGGCCGCTGAGGACGAGCGTCGCGGCATGCTCCGGCGGCAGGCCGAGCGCGTCGCGGGCGGCAGGGCAATGCGCCAGCACGAGATGGTGGTCGCGGCGTGTCGCCGCCGCCAGGGCCACGGCCGGATCGGGGCGGCCCAGCATCAGGTCGTCGAGCCCCGTGACCAGCAGCGTGCTGCCTTCGTGTGCGACGTCGACCGAGCGGTTCACGAGCAGTTCGACGCCGTGCCGCTCGTAGGTGCGGGCCAGCGCGGAGCCGGCCGCGCCGCACCGGTGCTCCCAGTTGCCGAGGATCGCGAGCTTCCGCGGCGCGGAGGGAAGCTCGGCGAGCAGCGCGGCGAGGATCGGCAGCGCGTCGGGTCGATCGACCGTGTCGCCCGTGATCACGATCAGGTCGGCGCGGGCCTCGTCGATCCGCGCGAGGAGCTGCCGCTCGCGGGTCCCGATGCCGTGCAGGTGCAGGTCGCTCACCTGCACGAGCCGCAGCGGCCGGCCACCGCGGCCGGTCGCCGCCGCGCCGAACGCGTGGTGGCTCGTCGCCAGCCGGCACGGCGTGATCAGCGTGCCGTCGACGGCGACCGCCGCGCCGGCCGCTCCCGCAGCCAGGCAGCCCCGCAGCAGCGCCCGGCGTCCGAAGCGACGCGGCGTGCGATCGCCGTCGTCGCCCGTCACGGCCGCGCCTGTTCGTCGGTGCGGATGCCGGGGCCGAGCACGCGGTCGAGAAACGAGAGCAGGGCCACGCCGCCCGCCGTGCCCTGCGCGAGCGACGGCCCGTGGCCGACCCCGGCGAGCATGACCACGGCGCTGTCCACGCCCGCGGCCCGCAGCGCCGCGTCGAGCTGCAGCGACTGTGCCGGCGGGATCGTGGTGTCGGCACCGCCGTGCAGGAGCAGCACGGGCGGATCGTCACGCGACACGTGCGAGATCGGGCTGGCCCGCTGGGCGGCCTCGCGGAACTCGGGGAGCGGCCCCCCCACCAGCCGGCTCGCCGCGGAGGTCGCACGCTCGTGCTCGGGCCCGAGCGTCAGGAGCGCCGTGGGAGCCGCCGCCGCGAACACGGCCGCGATCCTCGGCGCCGATCGATCGGGTGCCGCCGACTGGCCGGTGAGCCCCACGAGCGCCGCCAGGTGGCCGCCGGCACCGCTGCCGGCCACGGCGACCCGCTCGGGATCGATGCCCCAGAGCTCGGCGTTCCGCTCGATCTCCGCGATCGCGGCGCGGCAGTCCTCCAGCTGCGCCGGAAACACCGCCGCGTCGCTCGTGCGATAGCCGATGCTGGCCACGGCGTATCCCTCGTGGGCCAGCCAGAGGATCGGGCAATCGGCCTTCGAGCCGTCCCTCCAGGTGTCGCCGTGAATCCACACGACCAGCGGCATGGCGCCCGACGAGCACCCGGCGGGCAGATGGATGTCGAATCGCTGACGGCCGTGCGGTTGCTGGTCCGGCAGGTCCGTCCGATAGTGCTGATCACGGTGGCTGGTGAGGGTGGCGGCGTTGGCCGCGCCGCGGACGACCGTCGCGTCGGCCGACCCGCCCGTCTCCGTCACGATGCGCGGCGGCACCATCCGCGGCTCGACGACGATGGGCGTCGCCGTCATCCGTGGAACGCCGGCCGACGGTCGCGACCATTCCCGCTCGTCGACCTCGTCGGCCTCCCAGGCGGGCGGGTCGTCGGGAGCCTGGCGGCGGCGGTTGGTGGCACGGCGTTGGCTGCGACGGGTGACCCGCCTGCCGGCCTGTGGTTCCATGCCCTGCAACGGGTCGGCGGGCGGCCGCGGATCGTCCCGCCACGCCAGCTGCACCCGCGACCAGTCGCGTGCCTCGTCCGCGGCGGTCGGCGAGCCCGGCACCAGCAGCGTCGTCGCGCACGCCGTCAAGAGCGCCGCGCGTGCCACCGTCAAACGCCCCGACCGCCGGCGGAAAGCGGCGTTGGCCGCGGACTCACACGGTGGAGGAGAGTGGGGCATCGGCCGCGACCTGACTCACCGGGAAGGGTGCCGGCTCGCCGCGACGGCGGCGTGCGACCGGCCCTGACGGCCGAGTATACCTCCGGGCCGACCCGTGCCCGCCGCACGGTGTGGGGCGGCGGGCACGGGGGGCGAACCGGTCCGGTCCGGAGATGGCCGCCGGCCTCAGCCGCGGCGTTGCATCTGCCCCTGCGGAGTGAGGGCGTCGATGATCTTCGGGATGTAGTAGCTGAGCACCTCGGCCAGCCGGTCGCGGTCGACGCCGGTGTCGCGGGCCATGTCGTCCATCTGCTTGTGGCCGAAGACGTCCTCGATCTGTCGGCGATCGACCGGCTTGTTGGGCCCGGTGCGGACCCACGAGTCGACCTGCTCGCGGAGCCCCTTGTCCTCGAACTGCTTGACGACCTCGGGCAGCTTCTCGGCCGATCCGCCGCCGAAGATCTGCGTGAAGATGTCCTGCAGGTCGCTCGGCGAGGGCATGCCCTGAGGTCCACCCTGGGGTCCACTCTGGGGTCCGCCCTGCGGAGCCCGCTGCTGCGGCTGGGGAGCCCGCTGCTGCGGCGCCGGCTGCTGTTGCTGCTGTGCGGCGCCCTCGAGCACCTGCTTGAGAATCTCGCCGAGAATGTCCATCGCCACGCCTCCAAAAATCATGCCTGTGGTCGGTGTCCGCGCTCGGGCACGCGGCCGCGTGGCCGCTTGCATGCCGTGAGGCGGGGAGCCCAGGACGGTTCACCCTAGCAGATGCCGGGGGGCGATGCGCGGGCCGGGAACGCCCCGGCCCTCCACGGCACGCCGTCCGGCGGTTCACCCGCCCAGCTTCGACCGCAGCGTGGCCCGGTCGACCCCCAGCAGCTTCGCGGCCGCGGTGCGATTGCCGCCGGCGGCTGCGACGGCCTCCGCGGCGAGGGTGGCCTCGACCAGGTGCACGAGCGCCGCATGCAGCCGGCCCTCGGCGGCCGCGCCGTCGGCGAGCCGCACCTTCACCCAGGCCCGCACGGCCGCGGCCACCCGGTCGTCGACCTCGGCGTCGGCCGCCGAGTCGGGGCCGGTCGCACCGCCGCCCGACGCGGCCGGCAGATGCTCGGGCCGCAGCGTGCCGCCGCGGGCCACGACGGCGGCGTATTCGACGGCGTGCTTGAGTTCGCGGACGTTGCCCGGCCACGGCCGCGCCCGCAGCACGGCGGACAGTTCGTCCGATATCGTCGGGATCCTCGAGCCCGTGGCATGACGGGCGAGAAAGTGCCGGGCCAACAGGTCGATGTCGTCGCCGCGGGCCGCCAGCGGCGGCAGGCGGATCGGAAAAACGTGCAGGCGATGGTAGAGATCCTCGCGGAACGCCCCGGCGGCGATCGCCGCCTGCAGATCACGGTTGGTGGCGGCGATCACGCGCACGTCGAGCGGCTGCGTCTTCGTCGCGCCCACGGCGGTCGATTCGCGGTTCTCGAGCGCCCGCAGGAGTTTCACCTGGATGTCGAGGGGCGCGTCGCCGATCTCGTCGAGAAAGATCGTGCCGCCCGCGGCGCTGGCCAGCAGGCCCGGACGGTCGCCGGAGGCGCCGGTGAACGCGCCGCGGACATGGCCGAAAAGCTCGCTTTCGATCACTCCCGCCGCCAGCGCCGCCAGGCTCGTCGCCACGAACGGCCCGCGGTGCCGCGGACCGTGGGCATGGATCGCGCGGGCGACCAGTTCCTTGCCGGTGCCGGTCTCCCCCTCGATGAGGACGGGCAGGTCGGTCGGCGCCGCCAGCGAGATCTGCTTGAAGACCTGCTGCATGGCGGGCGAGGTGCCGACGAGCGTTCCGGCGTCCGCGGCGGCGGCCGTTCCGGGATGGTCCTCGCGGGGGCGGCGGCGGTCGGCCAGCGCGTGGGCGACGACCCGGGAGACGCTCTCCAGGTCGAACGGCTTCACGAGATAGTCGCACGCCCCGGCGTTGACGGCCCGCACCGCGGTGTCGAGGTCGCCGAAGGCCGTCATCACGACGACGGCGGCCTCCGGAGCCAACGCCCTGAATTCCGGGATGGCGGCGATCCCGTCGCGTCCCGGCAGGCGGACGTCCAGGAGCATCGCCTCCGGAGGGCGGTGGCCGCACGACTCGAGCCCCTGCTCGACGCTCGCCGCCACCTCGACCGAGTGCCCCTCGTCGGTGAGCAGTTCGCCGAGTGTCCAGCCGATCGCCGGCTCGTCGTCGATGATGAGGATGCGGCTCATGGCGGCGCTCGGCGCGGTGCGGGCGGCGGAATCAGGCGGTCGCGGGGGTCCGACTGCCCGTCTCCAGTGTCCGCGCCGGCAGCGAAATCGCAAACCGCGTGCCGCATTCCGTGCGGCTCCACGCGAGCGTGCCGCCGTGCTCCTCGGCGACGGCCCTGGCCACCGCCAGCCCCAGGCCGATCCCCTCCGGCTTCGTCGTCACGAACGGGTCCTGCATCGAGTCCCGTACCGACTCGGCCGGTCCCGGGCCGGAATCGGTCACGGCCAGCTCGACCTGCGGGCCACGGGCCGCGGCGGAGAGGATGACGCTGCCGCCGCGGCCGGCCGCGTCGATGCCATTGAGGGCGAGGTTCACCAGCGCCGCCCGCAGCGCGTCGTGCCGGGCGACCACCGACAGTCCGCAGGGCGTTCCGCAGTCGAGCCGGACACCGGCGTGAACGCACCGCGGTGCCGTCAGGTCGCGGACCTCGGCCAGCAGGCGATCGACGCCCAGCGGGGCCGCCGCGGCCGTCGCCGGCTTGCCCAGCGCGAGCAGCCCGCGGACCTCCTCCTCGAGGATGTCGAGCTGCTTCGTGGCGACGCCGAGGCTGCCGTCGGGATCGGGCCCGCCTGCGCCGGGGCAGCGCCGCCGGTGCAGGTCGATCGCCAGGCGGGCGCCCGTGACGGCGTTGCGCAGCTCGTGGGCGAAGCCGGCCGCGAGCTGGCCGAGCAGCCGCTGCCGCTCGCCGGCCACGAGCGACTCCCGCAGCTCCGCCAGCCTGCCGCTCATCCGCTCCACGCCGGCCTCCAGGCGGCCGAGTTCGTCGCTGGGGGCGGCGGCTGCGGCCGACGCCGACTGTGTGCCGAACTCCCCCTGGGCGATCCGGCCGACCCGCTGTTCGACGGCCCCGATCCGCCGCGCGAGCCGTTGCGTGGCCCGCACGCCCAGGGGCACCAGCACCGCGAGCGTGGTCGCGGCGACGGCGAGCACCGGCCACACCGCCTCCAGCGTGCTGGCCAGCACGCTGCGATCGGGAGTGAGCACGAGCACGGTTTCCGGCCGCACGCCGCCGCTGCGCACGGCACCCACGCGATACGCTCTGCCCGCGAACGTGCCGCGGCCGTCGCGGCTGGCCGCCGCCAGACCGTCTGCGTCGACGCCGCGGAGCTCCTCGGCCGGCAGCGTCGACACGCCGATCCGACGGTCGTCCTCGCTCCAGACGACGAAGTGGTTGCCGGTGAGCCTGCGCAGCGACTCGAGGACGGGCGCCGTGGGCGACACCCGCGACGCCGCCAGGGTGTCCCCCACCTGCTCCCGGGCGGCGCGGGCCGCCAGGGCGGACCGCCGCGCCGTCAGCCACGCCGAGAAGCCGACGTTGGCCAGCACCGCCGCCAGCAGGAGCCCCACGACCGGCCAGACCAGCTGCCGCGTGAGGGAGAGGTATCGCGGTGCACTGTCCATGGTCCCGAGTCTATGCTCCGCCGCGGGCTCTCGCCGGCCGAGGCGGCGGCCGGGACGCTACGATTGCGAAAGCGAGGTGGACATGCCAGCCGCGACGTCCCCAGCCACCGCCGCCTTCAGTCTGCCGAAGTGGATCCTGCATCGCGCCCTGCATCTGCCGGACGAGGAGGCGTCGCGGCACGTGTGCGATCGCGTGGTCGCGGTGGCCGCCGAGCCGGCCGCCGCGACGCTCGATCGGCTGCGGACGACACGCGCGGGGCTCTCGCCGGCCGAGGCCGCCGCCCGGCTCGCCGTGCACGGGCCGAACGTCGTCGCCGTGCGGCGACGCACGTCGCGGGCGGCGCTGCTCGCGCGGGCGGTGGCCAACCCGCTGGTGGTGCTGCTCGCGGTCCTGGCGGCCTCGAGCCTGGCGGCCGGCGACGCCTGGTCGGCGGGACTCATGGTGGCCATGCTCGCCATCGGGGTGGGGCTGCGATTCGTGCAGGAGTCGCTGGCCGGCGACGCCGTGGACGGCCTGGCCCGGCTGACGCGGCTGCACGCCACGGTCGTCCGCGACGGCGTGGCGGCCGAGGTGCCGGTCGAGGCCGTCGTGCCCGGCGACATCGTGCGGCTCGCGGCGGGAGACATGGTGCCCGCCGACGTGAGGCTCGTCGAATGCAAGGACCTCTTCGTCGCCGAGGCGGCGGTCACCGGCGAGTCGTTTCCGGTGGAGAAGTCGGCCGCCGCCGAGGAGACGGCGGGCCGCACGCCGCTCGACTTGGCCGACATCTGCTGGCTGGGCACGAGCGTGACCACGGGCGCGGCGGAGGCGGTGGTGGTGGCGACGGGCCGCGACACGTTCCTCGGGGGTGTGTCCGCCGCCGCGTCGGCCGCCCCGGCCCCCACGGCGTTCGACCGCGGCATGGCCCGCTTCACCTGGCTGATGGTGGCGTTCGTCGCCGTCATGGTGCCGGTGGTGTTCCTCGTCAACGGTCTGTGCAAGGGGGATTGGACGGCGGCGTTCTTCTTCGCGCTGGCGGTGGGCGTGGGCATGACGCCCGAGATGCTGCCGATGATCGTGACGGTCTGCCTGTCGCGCGGCGCGATCGGCATGGCCCGCAAGCGGGTGCTCGTCAAGCGGCTCGACGCGATCCAGAACCTCGGGGCGATGGACGTGCTCTGCACCGACAAGACCGGCACGCTCACGCTCGACCGGATCATCCTGGAGCGTTACTGCGACGTCATGCTGCGGGAAGACGCCGAGGTGCTCGCGCTGGCCTGGCTCAACAGCCACTTTCAGACCGGCCTGCGGAACCTGCTCGACCGGGCCATCCTCGACCACGAGGCGACTCGCGAGCGGGTGCCGCACGAGGGAGCGGTCAAGGTCGACGAGATCCCGTTCGACTTCGAGCGGCGGGTGATGTCGGTGGTGGTGGCGGCGGCCGACGGGACCCGGCGGCTGATCTGCAAGGGGGCGCCCGAGGCGGTCTTCGCCCGCTGCGGATCGTTCGCGCTCGACGGCGGGATCCATCCGATCGAGCACGCGCTGCCGCGGGCCCTCGTGCGGGAGTGCGATGCGCTGGCCGCCGAGGGCTTCCGCGTGCTGGCGGTCGCCACGCGGGACGTGCCGCCGCAGCCCGCCTACTCGCGAGCCGACGAGCGCGACCTCGTGCTGCGCGGCTACGTCGCCTTCCTCGATCCGCCCAAGGACTCGGCCGCCGCGGCCGTCGCGGCGCTGGCCCGCGGCGGCGTGCGGGTGAAGGTGCTCACCGGCGACAACGAGCTCGTCAGCCGCACGGTCTGCGGGCAGGTGGGGATCGACGTGTCCGAGACGCTCCTGGGGGCCGACGTGGAGCGGATGGACGACGCGGAGCTTGCCGCCGCCGCCGCGCGGGCCACGCTCATGGCCCGGCTCGCGCCGGCGCAGAAGCAGCGGATCGTGGAGGTGCTCCGCGGGGCCGGCCACGTGGTCGGCTTCCTCGGCGACGGCATCAACGACAGCCCCGCCCTGCGGGCAGCCGACGTGGGCATCTCGGTCGAGTCGGCGGTCGACATCGCGAGAGAGAGCGCCGACTGCATCCTCCTGGAAAAAGATCTGCGGGTGCTGGAGGAGGGGGTGCGGGAGGGCCGCAGGGTGTTCGTCAACATCCTCAAGTACGTGCGGATGGGGGCCAGCTCGAACTTCGGCAACATGCTCAGCGTGCTCTGCGCCAGCGTCGTGCTCCCGTTCACGCCGATGACGCCGCTGCAGATCCTGGCCAACAACCTGCTCTACGACTGCTCGCAGGTGCCCATCCCCGGCGACGACGTCGATCCCGAGCTCGTCGCCCGGCCGCGGCCCTGGTCGATGGGACAGATCTCGCGGTTCATCCTGCTGGTCGGCCCGTGCAGCTCGCTGTTCGACCTCACCACCTTCGCGGTGCTCTGGTTCGTCTTCGGCTGCGACGAACCGGCCCGCGCGCCGCTGTTCCGCACGGCGTGGTTCGTCGAGTCGCTCCTCACGCAGACGTTCATCATCCACGTGATCCGCACCGACCGGATCCCGTTCCTCCAGAGCCGGGCCAGCCCGGCCCTGACGGCCACGACCGCGGCCGTCATGCTCGCGGGGGCGCTTCTGCCGGGATCGCCGCTGGGCCGCTTCTTCGGCTTCGTGCCGCTGCCGCCGGCCTGGTGGCCCGTGCTCGCCGCCACGGTCGCGGCCTACGCGGGGGCCACGCACGTACTGAAGATGTGGCTGGTGCGGCGGGGCTGGATCGACTGACCGTGCACCCGCCCCGCGTGGGGCTCGGGGGTCAGGCCGCGGCGGCGGCCGGAATGGATCGTATCGCCGCCGGCCCATCCTTGCGGGCGAGGATGCAGCAATTGATCATCAGACCGCGGGCAGCCTGGGCGTGGCGGTCAAGCCACCGGGACAGACCGTGCATCCCCAGTTGGAACGGGAAGGCGTGCAGGCCGCGCTCTCGCTCGACGCGCACGCCGCACTCGGCGAGGGTTCGTCGGATGCCGCCGAACGTGCTGAAGTTCTCGTGGCCGCAGAAGGGCCGCAGCCCGAGGACGGTGGCCGCCTTCACGACGGGCCACCAGACGACGTTGGGCGTGCTCAGTGCGAGCAAGCCGCCGGGCTTCAGGACCCGCGCCATCTGTCGGATGGCCGCGCGGGGATCGGGCGTGTGCTCGATGCATTCCGACGAGAGGACGACGTCGAAGCTGTCCGGGCCGAACTCGTCCTCGAGGCGGAGGGCATCCGCAACCCGGGACTCACAGCCGACGCGCAGCCGGGTTTTTTCGACGAGCCCGGGACCGATATCGCACGCCAGCACCCGCGCGCCGCGCGCGTGGAGCCGCTCGCTGAAGAATCCGAGGCCGCAGCCCACCTCCAGCACCTGCCTGTCCCGCAGCATGTCGGCGGTGAGGAACTCGTCGATCAGGACCTCGACGCGGCGCAGGGTGTCGTAGTCCGACAGGGCGGCCCGAAACTCATCGCCGAGCCGCTCGTGGACGTATTCCTTGTCGCTGACGGTGCGCGGGGTGGACATGGCGACGTGCTTCCGGGAGGCCGGTGGAGGGCGGCCGAGAGGGATTTCAGTCGGGGTGGTAGCGAACCGGGGGGCGGCGGGTCAACGTCGCTTTCCACGCGCGAGGCGAGTCGGACGGCGGCCGCGTCAGGCTTCGCCGCCACCAGCACGGTCGGGACGATGGCGTTCATGCGCCGCCGTGCCTCGCGGCTCCGAAGCCGAAGTACTCGCGGGCGTTGGCGGCGCAGACGCCCGCCACGAGCGGTTCGAGCCGTTCCCGCCGCCACGCCGCGTCGGCCGGCAGCCGGCCGCTGGCGACGTCCGCCCCCAAAAGGTCGCAGAGGATCCGCCGGAAGTACTCGTGCCGCGGATAGGAGAGGAACGACCGCGAGTCCGTCACCATCCCCACGAACCGCGAGAGCAGGCCGAGGTCGGAGAGCATGTTCATCTGGTCGCGCATGCCCCGCTCCTGGTCCATGAACCACCAGGCGCTGCCCCACTGGATCTTGCCGGGGATCGTGCCGTCCTGGAACGAGCCGGGCATGGCGGCGAACAGCGCGTTGTCGGCGGGGTTGATGTTGTAGAGGATCGTCCGCGGCAGCGCGGCCTCCGCGGCGAGGCCGCCGAGGAAGCGGACGAGCCCCGGACCCTGCCGGGCGTCGCCGATCGTGTCGCAGCCGGCGTCGGCGCCCAGCCCGCGGGCCAGCAGGGGGTTGGGATCGCGAAACGGCCCGAGGTGCAGCTGCAGCGCCCAGCCCTGCTCGTGGTTGAGCCGGGCCACGTGCCGCAGCACGAACACCGCGAAACGCTCGGTCTCCCCAGGGGTGGCGGCCGTGCCCGCCAGCGCCCGCGTCCAGATGGCGGCGGCCTGGGCCTCGGTGCAGTCGTCGTCGGGGAGCCGGGTGAGGCCGTGGTCGCTGGCGCGGCAGCCGGCCGCCGCGAAGTCGGCGTGCCGCCGGTCGAGCGCGGCGAGCAGGCCCGGGAAGGTGTCGGCAGCGCCGCCCGACACCTCGGAGAGCCGCCGCACCCAGGGACGCAGCCGCGCGGGATCGTGCACCCGGAAGGCGGCGTCGGGACGGAAGGTGGGCACGACCCGCACGCCGAACGGCGCCCGTAGAAGCGCCTCATGGAAGGCGAGGTCGTCGGCCGGATCGTCGGTGGTGCCCACCACCTCGACCCTCATCCGCCTGAGGATGCCGCGGGCGGTGAGGTCGCCCGTGGCCAGCTGCCGGTTGGCCTCGTCCCAGATCCGCTGCGCGGAGGACCCGTCGAGCAGGTCCTCGATACCGAAGTGGCGGCGGAGCTCGAGGTGCGTCCAGTGGAAGGCGGGGTTACGGAGCGTGTGCGGCACCGTCTCGGCCCACGCCTGGAACTTCTCCCGCGGCGACGCCGCGCCGGTGATCCGCTCCTCGGGCACGCCGTTGGCCCGCATCGCCCGCCACTTGTAGTGGTCGCCCTCGAGCCAGATGGCATGGAGGCTCTCGAACCGCCGGTCCTCCGCGATGTCGCGGGGGCTCAGGTGGCAGTGGTAGTCGATGATCGGCTGCCGTGCGGCCACCTCGTGGTAGAGCTGTCGCGACGCGTCGCACGAGAGGAGAAAGTCGTCGTCGCAGAAGGGCATGGGGGCGTCCTCGCGGGGTCGTGGAGCTGGGTTGCGTGCCGCTGCGGTGGTCGCGACGCAGTCCGCGCGGCCGCAGCGTCGTGGGCACGATACCGTCCGCCCCGGCGGTCGCGAAAGCCGGGCGACCGCCGGCCCGCTGTCCGTCCGCGGAGGGCCGCGAGCCTCACCGCGCGACGCTCACCGCTTGAAGACGGTGCGTCCCTCCTTGATCGTCTCCACGACGGGGATGTCCTTGATGGTCGTCGTTTCGACCTCGAGCGGATTGCGGGCGAGGATCACGAGGTCCGCGAGCTTGCCCGGCTCGAGCGTGCCCTTGTGCTTCTCCTCCTTGAGCTGGTAGGCGGCCAGGGCCGTCACGGCCCGCAGGCCGGCGTAGGGAGAGATCCGCTCGTCGGGGCCGATCACCTGGCCGCTGCCGCTTTGCCGGTTGGTGCCTGCGTCGACCAGCGCCAGGATGAAGGGCTGCGGCGACACCGGCGCGTCGTGCGAGAACGTGAAGGGCAGGCCGGCCCGCAGGAACGTGCGGGCCGCCATCGCTCCGGCCGCCCGCTGCGGACCCCAGAGCCGCACCACGCCGTCGCCTCCCGGCACGATGCCCGCGGGCAGGAAGCTCGGGATCGCGCCGCAGGTCTTCATCTTCTCGATCTGGTCGGGACGCAGCCAGGAGGCGTGCACGAACACCGGCCGTGCGTCCCGCATGCCGTGCTTCTTCACCGCCTTGTCGATCGCAGCGAGGGCCTGGTCGGCGGCGGCGTCGCCGTTCATGTGCATGTGGATCTGCATCTCCGTGGGCCAGAAGCGATCGAAGGCGGCGTCGACCACCTCGTCGGGGATCTGGCGGAAGCCCTGGTAGGCGCCCGACTTGCCCGGCGGGTTGTTCGCGTAGGGCTGCGTGAACCAGGCGGTGTCGAGGCTGCCGTCGAGCCAGAACTTGATGCCGCCGAGCCGGATGCGGTTGACGTAGCGCCCGTCGAGGTCTGCGCGGGCCGCCCGCAGCCTCGCGAGTGTGCCGTCGGTCTGCGGGTTGTACGCCGCCGCCACCCCGTAGGCCGCGGCGAGCGTGTCGTCCACGGTGGAATCCTTGGCGGCGATGTAGAGGTCGATCGGCAGGAGGTTCTTGTCGATCGCGTTGAGCACGATCTGGATGTCGTCGCTGCCGAGCCCGAGCCCCGCCTCCATCGCGGTCGTCTGGCCATGGCGGGCCCAGAGCTCGGCGGCACCGGTGACCACCGCGTCGGCCAGCGGGCCGGTGAACGGGGGCCTCTGGCTGCGGACCGCGTTGAGCGCGGTCTCCTCCATCGGGCCGGCGAGCACCCTGCCGTCGGCCTTGCGGGCGAACGAGCCGCCGGCGGGGTCGGGCGTGGCGGCCGTGATGCCGACCACGGCGAACAGCCGCGAGTTGCCCGCTCCGAGGTGGCCCGATGAATCGACGATCATCACGGGCCGGTCGGCGGCCACCGCATCGAGTTCCTCGATCGTGGGCGTGCGGCCCTCCTTCATCTGCCGGGGCTGGTAGCCGAAGCCGACGATCCAGCCGTCGGCCGGCGTCCGCGCGACCTGCTTCTTCATCCGTGAGACGAGATCCGGGATGTCGGTGCAGCCGAAGAGGTCGGCGTCGACCAGGTTCTTGCCGAAGTAGATGAAGTGGCCGTGGGTGTCGATGAATCCCGGCAGCATCGTCCTGCCGGCGAGATCGACCGACCGGGTCGCCGGGCCGGCGTGCCGCCGGGCCTCGACGGCAGGGCCGACGAACAGGATCCGGCCGTCCTTCACCGCGAGGCTCTCGACGTATTCGGGTTCGGGGCCGGCCATGGTGAGGATGGCGCCGCCGGTGTAGATCGTGTCGGCGACATCGCCGCGGGCCGCGGCACCGCCGGGGCCGAACGACCAGGCGAGGATCGGGACGACGAGCATCCCGGTGACGACGACGCGGCTGAAGACGACGCGGCTGAAGACGACGCGGCTGAAGAAAGTGTGGGACATGCTCCTCGTGTCCTTGCGTGGGTGATGCGGCGGTCGCTGGGCCCGGGCCCTTCCGCAGGCAGGTAGCGTAGCGGACGGCGCAGGCCGCTGCCGCCCGGCCGTGGCGGCTCATCGCCCGCCGCTCGGCCGATGGTATGCTTGACGGAGGTCTCCGGACCTCCCGCCTTCCCGCCTCCTCCCGCGCGAGCCACAGCATGCGAGTCCTCCTCGGCAGGCTCCTCCGCGTTCTCGCGCTCGCCTCCGTGGCCGTCGCGGCCGTCGCCTGGCTGGGCTGGTGGTGGGCCGCGACGCCGGGGCCCGATGCCACCGCGTTTCGCGAGGCGGAGGTGGTGCGGGAGGACTTCCGGCTCTCGATGGCCGGCACCGGCACGCTCGAGCCGGAGGAGGTCGTGGACGTCGGGGCACAGGTGGCCGGCATCATCCGCGAGTTCGGCCGCGTCGCCGATGCCGACAAGCCGGTCGACTACGGCTCGGTGGTCGAGCCGGGCACGGTGCTCGCGCGGATCGACGACGCGCTGTACCGGGAAGAGGTCGAGCTCGCGAAGGCCGACCTCATCGGCGCCGAGGCCCGCAAGCGGCAGGCGGAGTCGGGCGTGCTGCAGGCGCAGGCGAACCTGCAGCGGGCGAACGCCGACCTCCAGCAGCAGAAGGCCCGGGCCGAGCAGGCCGAACGGGACCGGCAGCGGACCGAGCAGCTCTTCGCCCGCAACTCCGCGGCCGCCCAGGACGTGGAGGCTGTGCAGCTGGCGGTCGTGGAGACGCAGGCGGCGATCGCGATCGGCCAGGCTGCCATCCGGCAGGCCGAGGCCGCCGTGGAGGCGGCCCGCGTGGTGGTCGTCGGGGCCGACGCGGCCGTGCTTCGCGCCGAGGCCCTGCTCCGCAAGGCCGAGACGAACCTCGGCTACACCACCATCACCTCGCCGATCCGGGGCGTGATCATCGACCGTCGCGTCAACATCGGCCAGACGGTGGTGGCCAGCCTCAACGCGCCGAGCCTCTTCCTCATCGCCAAGGATCTCCGCCGGCTGCAGATCTGGGCGAACGTGAACGAGGCCGACATCGGCAGCGTGCGGGTCGGCCAGCGGGTGCTCTTCACCGTCGACGCGCTCGTCGACCGGGAGTTCACCGGCACCGTGAGCCAGATCCGCCTCAACGCCTCGATGATCCAAAACGTCGTCACCTACACCGTCGTGATCGGCGTCGACAACGCCGACGGCGCGCTGCTTCCGTACATGACGGCGAATCTGCAGTTCGAGGTGGACGTGCACGACGACGTGCTCCTGGTGCCCGTGGCCGCCGTCCGCTGGCGGCCGCGGCCGGAGCTCGTCCATCCCGACGTGCGGGACGCCTGGCAGGCGACCGACGCCCCGACCGACGGCCAGGCGACGCCGCGTTCGCAGGGAGTGGTCTGGGTTGCCGACGGACCCTCCGTGCGACCCGTGGCGGTCACCGTCGGCGCGAGTGACTTCACCCGCACGGAGGTGTCCGGTCCGGATCTGGCGGCCGGCATGAGGGTGGTGATCGGCGAGCCGCGTCGGGCCGTCGCCACCGAGACGGTAAACCCCTTCACGCCCAAGCTCACCACGCCTGCGGCGCCGCCACGCAGGTGAGCCGCCCGACCGTTCCCGCCTTCCTTCCCGCCCGCCGCGCCCGGCAGCCCTTGCTCCCAGTCTTCCCCGAACGTGTCGGCTCGCGGCAGCGGGCCGTGATGCACCATGTCGGCCGATCCGCTGATCCGACTCGAGGACATCGCCAAGAGCTACCGGCTCGGTGACGCCCACGTGCCCGTGCTGCGGGGCGTGTCGCTGGCGATCGCCCGGGGGGAGTTCGTCGCCCTCATGGGCCCCAGTGGCTCCGGCAAGAGCACGCTCATGAACCTGCTCGGCTGCCTCGACCGGCCCACGTCGGGCCGGTACTGGCTCGACGGCGAGGAGATCTCGCGGGCGTCGGCCGACCGCCGGGCGGTCATCCGTGGCAGGCGGCTCGGCTTCGTCTTCCAGAACTTCAACCTGCTGGCCCGCACGAGCGCGTTGCAGAACGTGCTCATGCCGCTCGATTACGCGCTCGAGCGGCCGTCGCCGCGGCAGGCCCGCGACCGCGCCGTGCAGCTGCTCACCCGCGTGGGGCTGGGCCAGCGGCTCGACCATGAGCCGGCGCAGATGTCCGGCGGCCAGCAGCAGCGGGTGGCGATCGCCCGGGCGCTGATCAACGCGCCGCCCGTGCTCCTGGCCGACGAGCCGACGGGCAATCTCGATTCCCGCACCAGCCGCGAGGTGCTCGAGCTCTTCCGCGAGATCAACGCCGAGCAGGGGATCACGATCATCCTCGTCACCCACGACGCCGGGGTGGCGCGGCACGCCGACCGGGCGATCCGCGTGCACGACGGCCTCGTGGTCGAGGGCGCGTTCGCCGACACCGCGGGAGCGCACGCATGACGCAGCTCCTCCGCACGATCGAGACCGCCCTGCGGGCGCTGCGCCGCAACGCCATGCGGTCGGCGCTGACGACGCTCGGCATCGTGATCGGCGTCGCGGCCGTCATCACCATGATGGAGATCGGCAACGGATCGGCGGCCGCGATCGAGGAGACGATCGCCCGCATGGGCAGCAACAACCTCATGGTGCTGCCCGGCTCGGTCACCACGGGTGCCGTCAACTACGGCACCGGCTCCCAGCAGAATCTCACCATCGAGGACTTCGAGGTGGTGGCGGCTGAGTGCGGCGAGCTGGTGGCAGGCGTTGCGCCGGTGGTGAGCACCCGCACGCAGGTGGTCCATGGCAACCGCAACTGGATCCCGACCTACCTCTACGGCACGACGCCCGGGTACGTCGACGTTCGGGAGTGGGGGGAGCTCGACGAGGGGCAGATGTTCACGGATGCCGACGTGCGTCGCGGGGCGCAGGTGTGCGTGATCGGCAGCACGCTGGCCACGGCGCTCTTCGACGACCGCTCGCCGCTCGGGGGCATCGTGCGGATCAACCAGCAGCCCTTCAAGGTGATCGGCGTGCTCGCCTCGAAGGGGGCGAACATGATGGGCACCGACCAGGACGACATCCTGCTGGCGCCCTGGACGTCGATCAAGTACCGGGTGGCCGGCCGGTCGGTGCCCACGGTCATCGCCTCCGACCCCTCCACCGCGGCGAAGATGAACACGCTCAGCCAGCGCTACCCGAGCATCGGGCCGCTGCTCTACCCGACGCCGTCGCCGGCGCAGCTGGTCAACAACCCGCGGGTCGACCGCATCCCCAGCCTGAGCCTCATCTGGGCCCGGGCCCGCAGCGCCGTCGACGTCGCCACTGCCAAGGCGCAGATCGAGGCCACCCTGCGGCGGCAGCATCGCATCGCCCCGGAGGAAACCGACGACTTCGTCGTCCGCGACCTCACCGAGCAGAGCAAGATGCTCGGTTCGACGGCGGGCCTGATGGCGGGCCTGCTCCTGAGCGTGGCGCTCATCTCGCTGGCGGTCGGGGGTGTGGGGATCATGAACATCATGCTCGTCTCGGTGACCGAGCGGACCCGGGAAATCGGCCTGCGGATGGCGGTCGGGGCGCGACCGCGGGACATTCTCAAGCAGTTTCTCGTCGAGGCGGTGGTGCTCTGCCTGCTCGGCGGGACGATCGGCATCCTGGTGGGCAGGGGCGGTGCGGAGCTCGTGCGGCTCCTGCTCAATTGGCCCACGAAGATTTCCGTGTGGGCGATCGTCGCGAGCGTGAGCGTGTCGGTGATCGTGGGGGTGCTGTTCGGGTTCTACCCGGCATGGAAGGCCTCCCGGCTCGATCCGATCGGGGCCCTGCGGTACGAGTGACCGCCCGCCGGCACGGCCCGGGGAGTCTGGGAGGGGAGGGTTTTCGGGGCAGAACCGAACGCTCCGGATTCCGGCCGCGTACAGAACCAGCCCAGCAGGGCGGCATCGACGCACGCGGCACCGACCCAGGGAGGCAGTGATCATGGACGCGCACTTTCGGGAGTATCTGGCGGCCGTCTCCGGCTTGCAGGATGTTTACGGCGAGCGGGGCGACGACCACCCCACCGAGTTCCACGACGACACCGCGGCGGCACTCGCGCCGACCGAGGAGATCGAGCCGCGGGCCGGGTCCCACTGGGATGTCTGACGCTGGGATGTCTGACGCTGGGATGTCTGACGCGGCGCTGCCCCATGGCGCCGCGGCTGACCGGCCTCACCGCTGAGCCCACCGGGGATCGCGGGCGGCCGGACGGGCGTTCGCAGGGCTCCGGACCGCCCGTGCCCGGTGCCGACACGGCGGCGGTATGATGCGGACTCCGTGGAGCCGCCGCATGAAACAGCCCGATCCGCCACCGTCGCCGGCCGCGGTCCGTGCGTTTCGCACGGCGCCGCGGACGGCCCCGCTCGCGCTCGCCGCCTGCCTGGCCTGCATGGCGGTCACCTGCCGTGCCGACGGACCGGGCGGTGACGCCGCCCCGCGCACCGTCCGGCTGCTGACGGTGGGCAACAGCCTGTCGCAGGACGCCACCCGGTGGCTCGGCCATCTCGCACGGGCCGCGGGCCGCGTGCTCGAGCGCGAGGAGTGTGCGGTCGGCGGCGCGTCGCTTGAGCAGCACTGGAGGCGGGCGGAGACATCCGGCCGCGACCCCGCCGATCCGGCGGGCCGGTACCCCACCGGCAAGAGCCTGGTGGAGGCGCTCGAGTCACGGCCGTGGGATGCCGTGACGATCCAGCAGGTGAGCACGCTGTCGCACGATCCGGAGACGTTCCAGCCCCATGCGGATCGTCTCGTCGCCCTGATCGCCGAGCACGCCCCCACGGCACGGGTGTGGCTGCACGAGACGTGGGAGTATCGCGCCGACTCGCCGCGGTTCACCCCCCCGGCCGCGCAGCCGGGCGAGCCGCGGTCGGCGGACGAGATGTACCAGGGCATCCGCGCGGCCTACCGCGTGCTGGCCGACGCGCTCGACGCGCCTGTGATCCCCGCGGGCGACGCCTTTCACATGGCGCTGGCGCACGACCGGTTCCGGCACCGCGTCGACCCCTCGTTCGACCCGGCGCGTGCGGAGCACCCAACGCTTCCCGACCAGTCCGGCTCGCTGCACGTCGGCTGGCACTGGAAGTCCGGGGACGACGGCCGCTGGAAGCTCGCGCTCGACGACAGGCACGCCAGCGTCGCCGGGTCCTACCTCGCAGGCTGCGTCTGGTTCGAGTCGCTCTTCGAGGCGTCGAGCGTGGGCAACGCCTTCGTGCCGCCGGGCCTCGACCCGGCCGCCGCCCGCGTGCTGCAGGAGATCGCTCACCGGGCCGTGTCGGCCCGCCGCGAGCAGCCGGTGCTCGCGCCCTGAGCCGGGCGGCTCACGCGGGGGCCGCCTCGCCGTCCCGGCGGCCGAGGATCAGGCGGAGTGCCGGGCCCGCAGCCATCGTGGTGATCACGCACATGAGCACGCACGCCACGAAGAGCCGCAGGTCGATGAGCTCGGCGTCGAAGGCGGCGGCGGCCATCACGATCCCGAGGATGCCGCGGGCGTTGAGCCCGCAGCCCACGGCGAGCGCCTGTCGGTCGGCCATGCCCACGAGCTTGCCGCCGGCATAGACGCCGGAGATCTTGCCCAGGAACGCCACGGCCGTGATCAGCGCCACCAGCCACGGGTCGAAGCCCGCGATGAAGTCGGCGGCGATGGCCATCGAGACGAAGAAGATCGGCGTGAAGACGGCGTAGGAGAACTCGCCGATGATCTCGAACGGCCGCGGGTCTCGCGCATACGCCCCCGACAGCGCGATGCCGACGATGAACGCGCCGAGAAAGGAGTGCAAGCCGAGCTGCTCCGACCCGGCCGCACCCAGAAGCGCCAGGAGAATGATGCACGAGATCGACCCCGACGGCCCGGGCAGCCGCTCGCGGGCCCACTCCATCAGCCGCGGCAGGACGAACCGGCCGGCGAGCAGGATGCCGCCGATGAAGAGGAACACCATGCCGAAGATGGCCACGCCCTGCCCGCGGCCGGTCGCGTGGGGGCCGAACTCCGCGAGGATCACGGCGAAGAGCCCCCAGCCGACCAGGTCGTCCACCAGGGTCGCCGCCATGATGGTCCGGCCGATGGCGGTCTTGAACAGGCCCATGTCCATCAGGATCCGCGCGATCACCGGGTTGGCGGAGAGCGACAGGATCGATCCCATGAAGAGGGCCGTCGAAAACCGGTCCTTGTCCGTCACGCCGATGATGCCCGGGAACGCGTAGCACATGAGAAAGCCGAGCACGAGCGGCACGAACGTGCCGATCGTGCCGACGGCGACCGCCTTGCGGCCGCTCCGCCGCAGATCGCCGGCGTCGATGTCGACACCGATCGTCACGATGAAGAAGAGCATGCCGACCCGCGCGAGTGCCGCACGGGCGTCGGTGATCGGGCCGGACGGGGGGCACAGCCAGGCGAAGAGATCGGGCGCCAGCCGGCCGAGCACGGTCGGGCCCAGCAGGAGGCCGCCGGCGATCTCGCCGACAACCGCCGGGACACCCAGCCGCCGCGCCGCCTGCCCGAGGAGGATCGCCACCGCCAGCAGGGCCGCCAGGTGCAGCGACAGGCGCGTCCAGTCGGCCGGAGTCATGGGGTCGGTCCGGGAGGGAGGGGGCTGGCACAAAACTCTGTTCAAACGATAATTGTCGAAACGGCACTTTTCCAGAGGGCTTTGTCCATGCACACCACCGGCATCGCGGCCGGCCGGCGCCGGGCCGCGGGCCCGGCGGGCGGCACCTTCGATTCGCTCGAGCAGGAGGCCTACCTGCAGCTGTGGCGGACCTACGACCGGCTGCGGGAGATCGACGAGCGGGTCTTCGCCGGCCACGGGATCAGCGCGCAGCAGTACAACGCCCTGCGGGTGCTGCGGTCGGTGCATCCTGCCGGGCTGGCGACCGCGGTGCTCGGGGGCCGGCTCGTGTCCCGTGCACCAGACATGACGCGGCTGCTCGACAAGCTCGAGGAGCGGGGCCTCGTCAGGCGGCGCCGCCGTGCCGACAACCGCCGCGTCGTGGAGGCCTGGATCACGGCGGCGGGCATCGCGGTCGTGAAGCGGCTCTCGACGGCGGTTCGGCAGTGCGGTCGCGACCAGCTCGGCCATCTCGACGCCGCATCGCTGAGGCAGCTCGTCGCGCTCCTCGAGCGGGCCCGGCGGCCACACGAGGGCGGGGGCGAGTCGGCCTGGCCGGGCGGCTGAGTCGCGCATGCCGCGCGGCCTGTCGAGCGAGGTGCGGTGTCGATGGTCGCATGGTGGTCGGCGGTGTCGGGCGGCGGGCAGCGAGTGGGGGTCATCGCTCCCGCATCGCCGCCGTCGGCGACGCCGGGCCCGCCCGACACGCGGCCGGATCAGCCGCCGCGAACCGTCACGAAGAACGCGCCGCAGAGCGGCTCGTCGCCGCCGTCGGCGAACCAGGCCTCGAGCGTCGTCGTGCCGGCGGGCAGCTCCACCCGCAGCACCGCCTCGCGGGCCAGCGGGTCGGCCACGGCCTCCGCCTCGCGGCCGGCGATCCTCACGTGGGCCCGCGCGATCTCTGGGAAGGACCTCACGACCGGTGCCTGCTGCTTCGCGGCACGTTCGCCCTGCGGTGCGACGCGGGCCCCGAGCGCCGCGTCGGCCTTCGGCGGCCATCGCCGCAGCGCGAACTCGTAGGTGCCGGGCCGCTCGACGGTGACATGCCACCGGCCGCCGGTCGGTCCGCCCACCGCCTCGGCCACGAAGCCCACGTTGTCGGCGTAGATGTCCTGCCAGTCGCCGCTGGTCAGCTCCACGACCGGCTGCTCCGGTGCGCCGAGGCTCTGCGGGACGAACTCTTCCACCATCCTCTCGACGCCCCGCCACCACGATTCATAGTCGCCGCGGAGGCGGGCCACGATCTCGGGATGCTCGGCGGCGCGGTCGTGCGCCTGGGCGCGGTCGGCGGACACGTCGTAGAGCTCGACGCCCTTCACGAGCCGCCAGGGCCCGCGGATGACGCAGGCGTCGTGCCGCGTGGGCGTCTGGCCGTACTGCACGACGAGCGTGCGGTCCGGCAGCGCGGACGCGTCACCGCGGAGCAGCGCCGCCAGGCTCGTGCCCGCGTAGGGGACGTCGGCGGCCGGCCGCACCGGCTGCGGCACGCCGCAGAAGTCGCAGAGCGTCGGCAGGAGATCGGTGTTCTGCGTCGGCACGTCGACGTCCCGCGGCTCTCCCAGCCCGCCCCGCGGCCAGCGGATCCAGCAGGGAACGCGGTGGCCTCCCTCGTAGTAGGTCGTCTTCCCGGCCCGCAGGCCGGCGTTGTGCGTCTTCACGCCGGCGGTGCCGCCGTTGTCGGTCATGAAGATCACGATCGTGTCGTCCCGCAGCCCCTCGGCGGCGAGGAAACGGTCGAGATCGCCGAACCGGGCGTCGACGTGCGCGATCATGCCGAAGAACCCGGCCGGCTGTCCGGGACGCCGGTAGGGATCGACGTACTCGTCGAGGTCGAGGTGCGGCGCGTGGGGCGCGTTCGTCGGGATGGAACAGAGGAAGGGCCTGCCCGCGTCCTTCTGCCGCTTCATCCACCCAAGTGCCTCGTCGAACCAGACGTCGGTGCAGTGGCCGCGGTACCGCTCCTCCACGCCGTTGCGGAAGAGGCGGCCGTCGACGAGCGGCCAGCCCGCCTCGGGCGTGCTGTCGAGCTGGCCCCAGCCCAGGTGGTAGACGCTCTCCTGAAAGCCCTTGTCGCGGGGGCGGTGCGGGTAGGAGTCGCCGAGGTGCCACTTGCCGAAGATGCCGGTGGTGTAGCCTGCGGACGCGAGGATCTCGGGGAGCGTGGGCAGCCCTGGCCGCAGGAACGTGCGGCCCGCAGTGACCGAGGTCGCCCCGTTGCGGAGCGCCGCCAGGCCGGTGAAGAGCTGCCCGCGGGTCGGGCTGCACATCGGCGTGACGTGGAAGTCGGTCAGCCGCACCGACTCCCGCGCGAAGGCGTCGAAGTGCGGCGTCGCGAGCACGGGATTGCCGGTGCAGGAAAAGTCACCGAGCCCCTGGTCGTCGGTCATCACGATGACGACGTTGGGCCGCGTCGCCGCCGCCGCCGGCAGGGCGGGTCCGGCCGTCAGCGCGAGAAGCCCGAGGAGGAGCAGTGGGGACAAGGGGGGCAGCTGGGGGAACCGCACGGGCGCGTGACGTCGTCGTCGCATGGGGGGTGCTCCTGGGTCGGTCCGCCGGAGGCGGCGGACGGTCCGAAGTCTATCCGCGCGGCTCCCGGCCGGTGTCCGCGGACCACGGTCGGTCCGACGTCGCGAACGGCCGTCACGGGAGTCTTCGCGCGCAAAGGAAAAGGAATCGTTCGCCGGGATGGCACACGCAACCCAGCCGGCGACCGCCCCGGGTATGCTCGTCGGTCGGCCCGCCGGCGAAACCGGCGGCGATGCTTCACCCGCCGCGAATCCCTCCTGGCCCGGCTTCCATGCAGCAGCCTCACCCCGGCACCATCGTCGTCACGGGCGGCCCCGGCGGAGGCAAGACGACGGCGCTCGACCTCTTTCAGCGGGAGCTGAAGACGGCCGTGAAGATCGTGCCGGAGGCGGCGACGCTGCTCTTCGGCCACGGGCTCGGCCGGGAGGTGGGCGAGGGCCACCCGCTGCCGCTGCAGCGGTCGATCTACCGGATGCAGACCGGGCTCGAGTCGATCTTCCGCGACTGCTATCCGCAGCGGCTGCTGCTCTGCGACCGCGGCACGCTCGACGGGCTCGCCTACTGGCCGGGCGACGAGGCCGAGTACTTCGCGAGCCTGTCCACGACCTACGAGCGGGAGGCCGGCCGCTACGGTGCGGTGATCTTCTTCCAGTCGGCGGCGATCCAGGGGGAGGACGTGCGGAGCAACAACCCCTATCGCTTCGAGGACTCCCGCACCGCGGCCGCGCTCGACGAGCGGCTCAGGCGGGTGTGGGAGCGGCATCCCGGCTTCCACTACATCCCCACGGAGCAGTCGTTCATGCGGAAGATCAACCGTGGCCTCGAGGCGATCGGCCGCGCGATGGACGCCATGTGTGCGGACTGAAGGCGGTCGGCCTGCAAGGAGGCCGTCCGCCGGTCACATCGCGACGGCGGGCGAGACGACCAGGCCCGCCTTGGCGGCCACCTTCGGCCAGAGGGCCAGCGCCTGCTCGACCGACATGGCCGACTGCTTCTCGTGGTCGGGCTCGTTGAAGCCGAGCACCGCGGTGCCGCGGACGTCGCTGTCGACCGTGCGGCCGGAGACGATCATGGGAACGAACCGCACCTGGGTCACGACGCCCGTCTTCGCGGCCCAGTTGTAGTACCAGCCGACCTTCAGGGCCGCAAACTGCCGGCCGCCGAGACCGCGGCGGAGCCGGGCCTCGTCGCAGCCCAGCGAGACGAACGCCGGGATCGCGGGGGCGATGTAGTCGGCCGTGTAGCGGGTGTGCCGCCGCAGGTCGTCGCAGCCGGGGCGGGCGAAGAAGTGGAAGCCGACGAGCCGGCTCGTCACCTCCCGAAACCCCGCCTCCACCAGGAGCGGGCCGAGCCGCCGACCGGCGTGGGCCTGACCGTGGGCCTGGAAGTGGCGGAACATCGCCTCTTCCAGGTACTCCCAGTCGTCGTGCTCGGGCCAGACGTGGAACGACTCGTATTCGGTCTCGTTGACGGTGATCGTGCCTCCCGCCCGGATCACCCGGCGGATGTCGCGGAGGATCGGCTCGATCCGCGGCACGTGCTCGACGAACCACATCAGGTAGGCGTGGTCGAAGCCGCCGTCGGGCCAGGGGAGCGCCGCCGCGTCGCCGACCCGCAGGTCGACGTCGTCGCGGCCGCACGCCGCGAGGTGCCTGCGGGCGGCCTCGACCTGCGCGGGCTCGCGGTCGATTCCCGCCAGCACGAGCCGGGGATGGGCCGCGGCGAGCACGCCGAGGACGGCGCCCGCGCCGCAGCCCACGTCGAGCAGCCGCTCGCCCGGCGAATAGGGCAGGTCGGGCAGGATCAGCCGGTCCCGCCAGTACTCCGCCTGTTCCACCAGCCGCCGCTGTTCGGCGGGGGTGTAGCCGTGCAGATACGAGGGCTCGTGTCGGTCGTCGCGCATGCCGCTCATCATACGGCCCTCTCCGCGGCGCGCGGCTGCGGGGGGCGGCCCGCGTCCGGCCCCCGATGCCGTTGTGCACTACAATGGCCCGCCGCATCCGGCCGCGGGCGTTCCGCCGCCGCGCGATCCCATTCGAGGGCAGCCAGCCATGCATCCACCCCCTGCCGCAGCCGCGCCGCCGTCGCTCCGCCTGGGATGGATCGGCACCGGCATCATGGGCGGCGCCATCTGCGGGCGGCTGCTCGACGCCGGGTTCCCGCTCACCGTCACGAGCCGCTCGCGGGGCCGGGCGGAGCCGCTGCTGGCACGGGCCGCGGCGTGGGCCGATTCGCCGGCCGCGGTGGCGGCGGCGAGCGACTGCGTGTTCACCTGCGTCGGCTTTCCCGACGATGTGCGGGAGGTCGTGCTCGGGCCGCAGGGCGTTCTCGCCGGGCTTTTGCCCGGGACGATGTTCGTCGACATGACGACGAGCGAGCCGTCGCTCGCCCGCACGATCGCCGCAGAGGCGGCGGCCAAGGGCATCGCCGCGCTCGACGCGCCCGTGTCGGGGGGCGACATCGGCGCCCGGGAGGGGCGGCTGACCGTGATGGCCGGAGGGGATGCAGGCACCATCGATCGCCTGGCCGTGGTCTGGCCGGTGATCTCCGCGCGGGTCGTGCACTGCGGGCCGCCGGGCGCCGGGCAGCACACGAAGATGGCCAACCAGGTGGCCATCGCCTCGACCATGATCGGCACCTGCGAGGCACTCCTCTACGCGCAGCGTGCGGGCCTCGATCTCGCGAAGGTGCTCGAGGCGATCACCCCCGGCGCGGCCGGGAGCTGGTCGCTGCAGAACCTCGCGCCGCGGATCGTCGCCGGTGATCTCGCCCCCGGATTCCTGGTCGAGCACTTCATCAAGGATCTCGGCATCGTGCTCGCCGAATGCCGCCGCATGGGGCTGGTGCTGCCCGGTGTCGCCCTCGCCGAGCAGCTCTACCGATCGGCGGCGGCGCTCGGCCACGGGCGGAGCGGGACGCAGGCGCTGGCCGTCGCGCTGGCCGGCCTCTCCGCCGTCGACTGGCCCGTCGTGCCGGCCCCGCCGCGGGCGTCCTCCACGGGCACGAGCCGTTCACGGTGACGAGACAAGATCGAGAGACGAGGACACGCGCAGGAGTCACCCGTGAGCGTCGCGTCGCGGATCCGGACCGTCGTCGCCGACGATCTTCGCTGAAAAAGCCATGAGTTCGGTTCCTGGGATGCGGGCGGCGGATGCGGGTTCGCGCAGTCGCCGATTCCACTCGGATTCCCTCATCCAATACCATGTCCCGAGCCAAATCCCCCGCAGGGGAGTCAGCCATGAGTGAGCACGCCTACACGATGATCGAACTGGTCGGCTCGTCCCGGCGGGCTTCCTCGGGAGGGCGTGCGCGTGCAATACTTTCAGGCAGTCCGTGAGATGGTGCCGGTGAGGGTCGCATCGTCCTTCAGCCCGTGAGTGTCATGAAACATTCTTCCGTGCCGGACAGGTCCGCTGCCGAGGCCCGCTCCAAAGCGAATCTCGAAAACAAGGGCATCGGCACTGCCGAATCGACGAAGGCGGCGCTGCGGCCCTCGAGCCGCTGTCTGGAGAGCGTGCTGGTCTATAGCAAGTCGGCTTGGTACGAGCACGCGACAGCGTCGGCGACGACGCATTGGTTTCTCCACTTCGGCTGGGACAACGGCGTCAACATCGACCAGACGGACGACCCGACGAAGTTCAATCTCGACGACCTCAGCCGATACCAAGTGCTCGTGCTCAACAGCACCACGGATTTCGGCAAAGATCTCAGCGACGAGCAGCGCGAGGCCCTGGTCATGTGGTTTCGTCAGGGCCGCGGGATCGTCGCGGTGCACGCGGCGGCGGTGAATCATGGCGCGTGGGAGTGGTATGCGAATCTCGTCGGCTGTGATTTCGAGGCGGACTCGGATCGCATGCCCGCGCGGATCGTCATCGATCCGGAGAACGCGGAGCATCCGGCCGTGAAGCGGTTCGCGCCCGAAATCTGGATCAACGAGGAGTGGCTGTGCTTCGATCGCGCCGTCACCGGCCAGCCGGACGTGAAGGTGCTGATGCGTCTGGATGAATCGACATTTCGGCCCGTGCGCGACAAGTTCCTCGAGATGAACGCCAGGCCGATGGGCGCTGATCATCCCGCCGCCTGGACCCGCGAGACGCAAGGAGGGCGATTCTTCTACACGATCATCGGCCACGATTGCCGCGTGCTCAACAGCGAGTTCGGCAGGCGTCACATGCTGGAGGCGCTCCGCTGGGCGGCCTTCGAGACGGAGTGACGCGGCCGCCGGCATGGCATCTCAGCCGGCTCATCACCGGAGAGCCGCCTGCGTGACGGCCGCCGGTTGCGGGGCGGCGGGAGCGACGCGAACCGGTATGGACGCCGCCACGCCTCGGCGACCGCACAGGGCCGGTCTGCTGGAGGACAAAACCCCGGCTTCACAACCGGCGGCATTCATGGGGGAGGGTCAGGACCATGGCCAGCTTCGAAAGTCTGATCCGGACGTTCCAGGCGATCGGCCCGCTGGCCCAGCGGGCGATCGTCACCGGCCAGCTCTTTCATCCGCAATGCGAACTGGTGCCCGCGCACCCGGACGTGCTCTGCGAATACGACGTCGCGGTACCGCTGCCGGAGGGATATTCGCTCAAGGCCAACATCTTCAAGTCGCGGGAGGCCGAGGCCGCGGGGGAGCCGCGGCCCGTCGTCATGTGCGGCCATCCGTACGACAACCATCTCGTGCCCGCGCTGGGGAAGACTCCCCTGGGCGGACCGCCGCAGCAGTATCGCCTCATCCCTCAGGAGGGCCGGCCCCGGTTTTCGACCATCACCAGTTGGGAGTCTCCCGACCCCAACTTCTGGATCCCCGCGGGCTACACGCTCGTCAACGTGAACCTCCCGGGATACGGCGGCAGCGACGGGCCGCCGACGGTGTTCACCGACGCCCAGGCCAAGGCCTACTACGACGCGATCGAATGGGTGGGCCGCCAGCCGTGGTGCACCGGCGCCGTCGGCTTGAACGGCGTGAGCTATTTGGCGATCACGCAGTATCACGTGGCGGCGTGCCGGCATTACGGCGGCCCGCCCCCCTCCCTCAAATGCATCGCCCCGTGGGAGGGGCTCTCCGACATGTACCGCGATCAGACATGCCCGGGAGGTGTCGAGGACGAAGGATTTGGACCGTTTTGGTGGACGACCGAGGTCAAGCCGGCGCTGACCGGGTCGGCCGAGGGTTTTCTCGCCGCCAACGGCGGCCGGCCCGACGAGTGGCTCGAGCGGCATCCCCTGTTCGACGAGTTTTGGGCGGAGAAGGCGGCAGCATGCGACGAGATCGACCTGCCGATGCTTGTCTGCGGGTCTTTTTCCGACCACGGGCTGCACACGGTCGGATCGTTTCGGGCCTTCCAGCGGGCCCGGTCGCGGCACAAGTGGGTCTACACGCACCGCGGCGGCAAGTGGGACGTCTTCTACTCGCCCGCCGTGCAGGAGCTGACGCGGCGATTCATGGACTGCTTCCTGAAAGGCGACACCACGAACGGGTTTCTCGAGCGGGCCCCCGTGCGACTGGAGGTGCGGTCGAGCCGCGACGTGATCCATGCCGTGCGGGACGAGCAGGAGTGGCCGCTCGCTCGGACGGT
>Ga0214917_10000938_pt1 | contig 38091 bp, 48 predicted proteins | sample LL_1208_BB_MetaG_FD_177983 | JGI IMG/M metagenome (GOLD analysis project Ga0214917, IMG submission 177983) | Freshwater microbial communities from Lake Lanier, Atlanta, Georgia, United States - LL_1208_BB | ecosystem: Environmental > Aquatic > Freshwater > Lake | place: USA: Georgia | collected... | reverse complement strand
TAGACTGGGAGCCTTATAGGAGGTATTACCCAAGTCAAGTTGTTCAATTTAATGGGCAATATTATTCTGCTAAGTTTTCAATTATTAATGATAAAATTTTCGATTTTACAAAATATACATTATTAGATAAAAAACCCGTCAAGAAATTGATAAGCAATTTTGATTACAAGATAAATCAGTTTGATGATTTTTATAGTTTAGATATTGATAATTTTGATATTAATCAACAAAGACTTGCTAAACAACTTATTGGTTTTAATTCTAGAAATTATTTAGATAAGTTAATTCCTGATGAAACTGCTCAATACAAATTTTATCAAGGGTTTATACGAGAAAAAGGTACAAAAAAACCTATAGATAAAATTATAAAATATAATAAAAATGTCTTAACTGGGATTGAGATAAAAGAAGAATGGGCATTTAGGATAGGTGCATATGGTGGAGAAAGTACTTTAAAAGAAATAGAAGTTCTTTTAGAAGAGGCAGTTGATACTGAAAATCCTTACATCATTAAAATTGTAGATTCTAATCAATCTAGTGATGTGATTCATTATATTTCTAATAAAGAAATATTAATCACTCCTAAAGATTTTAATATTAATTCCATATTTCTAACAGAAGATGGAACATATAAGACAAATTTATTTAAATTACTTAATGCAGGTTATGTAAGAATAGAAGATGTTGATGCTACGGCCTATAATAAAAACAGTGTATTAGATATAGCAAATAATTCTCTTTTAACCAACGGTAACACAATTTGGTTAGGATTCTTAGAAAATGGAGAATGGGATGTTTATAGGTATTCTTTAACACAGGCAAAAATAAAAGGTGTGTTTGTGAGTAGTCCTGGTGCAGAGATTACCTTTGTGACTGATTTAAATCATGGCTTAAAAATTGGTAATATTATTTCCGTTATAAGGTTTAGTCCTCAGGTAGACGGTGTCTATATTGTTACAGGTATTCCTAAATCAAATCAATTTTCTGTTAAATCGCAAATCGTAAGTATTACAAATGAAGTTTTAGAATACTATGGTAGTTTGTTTTCTTTTCAGTCTGTAAGATTTTCGAATTTTGAAGATTTATCAAATAACAAAGAATTTTTATTTTATGATTATGGAAGTAAAGTTTGGGTTGACGAAGATACTAATAAAAAATGGCAAGTTTTAGAAAAAACAAAAAATTATGAGACATCTATAGAATATGGGTTTGGAAATTTACCGCCTTATCAAAAAATTGGATTTGACATTTTTGCAAGCGATTACACTAAAACCATTGTTATATCAGCTCCTACTTATTATCCAAGAAGATATTTTGAAGTACAATATGGAAAGGTAAACATTGGCGCTTTAAATAAAAATAATGATATTCAATTTTATTTTGACTTTAAGTTAAATAGCCTCAATGGTATAGATAATGTATACTGTCAACCTAATACTTCTACTGAATTTGGATATTCTCTTGCTTATGATATAGGAAAAGATTTATTTTTTGTAGGTGCTCCTGCTGCAAGCAAAATTCGTGCTGTATCTTCAGCCTCAATAATGGTACCCTTAGTTGTTTCTACAATAACTGCAAGAACAGCTACGGGTGAAGGAGTGGTTAAGGTAAGCAGTCGTAATTCAACTAACAACGGAGAACAAACAAAATTTGTTTTGGCTCAGCCCTTTCAAAATACTTTAACAAATGCTCGGTTTGGTCATAGCCTTTATATAAATCAAGTTGATAAAAATTCATCTACTACACTGTTAGTAGGTGCTCCTGGTTTAAATTCTGGTACAGTTTATGCATACACAATAGATCAAAATTGTAATATAAATGCCTTTAACACATCAGGTATAGGTCAGGTAAGTCTAATTACTGCTCCTGTTAGTACTTCTTCATTTGTTTATGTAAACTTTTCTTCACCTAATATTGCAGGTGGAACAACAGCGACTGGTGTAGCTATAAAATCTCCTGGAGGACTAACCGTTACAAATATAATTGTTACCAATAGAGGTTCTGGTTACACATCACCGCCTACGATAACTTTTACAGGTAGTAATATGAGTGTAATAGGGCAGGCTACTGCTACAATCGGCCTTATCAAAGTCGAAGGTACATATTCAATTGTATTATCAAACGGAGTTAATTGGGGCCATAAAATTGTAGGATCTTTATCCGGCAGTGATATCGCAATATCAGCCCCTGATTATTTGTTTAATAATGGATATTCGGGTATTATTCAAATATTTGATAAAAATTTATATTGGAAACAAACAATTATCTCTCCATTGAAAAAGTACGAAGTATTCGGTCATACTATGGAGATATCTCCTTCAGGAAAGTTTTTGTTTGTTAGTTCAGTAAATGCAACAACATCTTTTAATACTTTTGGTAAAGTAGTAGTTTATAAAAAAAATGATAATGACGAATATGCGATTTTACAAATTTTAGAAAATCCTGTGCAAGATACAGATCTAAAATTTGGAGAATCTATTTCTATCAATGGAGATGAAAAAGTATTGGCTATTACATCTTTAGGGACAAATAGATCAGAAGTTGTTAAGTTTTTTCAAAATAGAACAAGATTAATAGGCGAAACCACATTTGATAACAAGGAAACTAGGTTTATCACAAGTGTTCCGGATGCAGGCACTGCTTACATTTTTAATAATTTTGATGATAAATTTATTCAGGCAGAAGAATTAATTCCCAAAGATATGTTTGTTGGAGGACAATTTGGTAAAAAGGTAGTCAGCACATCTAAAAATATTTTTGTAGGAGCTCCTTTTAATAATGATACTCCTACAGAGGTCGATAAGTCAAGATTTTATCAATTTAAGGTTAAAAATGAAAATAGTCTAACTTGGAAAAGTTTGAGAAATCAAGATGCTTTAGTTGACATAGAATCTATTAGAAAATTATCTTTAATTGATTTACAGAAGGATGAATTAATAGATTATCTTGATTTATTTGATCCTCTTAAAGGAAAAATTCCTGGAGTAGCAGAACAGGAATTAAAATACAAATCTATTGTTGATCCTGCTGTTTATAGTATTGCCCTTACTGGATTAACAATAGATACTGAAAATAATTGGTTAGATAAAGAAGTAGGATGTCTATGGTGGGATCTAAGTAATGCCAAATATATTTGGTATGAACAAGGTGATGAAGTTTTCAAAAAAAATAATTGGGGTAAGTTATTTCCCGGTGCAAGTATAGATGTTTACGAATGGGTTAAAAGCTCATATCTTCCCAGTGAATGGGCAAATCTTGCCGATACTAATCAAGGTCTGGCCAAAGGAATCAGCGGTCAACCTAAATACCCTGATAACAGCGTACTCAGCGTAAAACAGGTATTAAATTCAGTTACAGGTAGTTTTGAAAATGTATACTATTTTTGGGTTAAAAACAAATCAATTGTACCTAACATTAAAAATAGAAAAATGCCAGCCTCTCAGGTCGCCCAATATATCTCAGATCCCCTATCGATGGGTATGAAATATGTAGAGTTTTTGAGTCACAATTCGTTTGCATTAGCCAATTGTCAAGGAATAATATCTGGCAATAATACGAGTTTTAACATTCAATATGATAATTTTAAAAATAGTAATCCATTACATACTGAGTGGATGTTGTTATCTGAAGGTGATTCAAATTCAATGCCTAACGATTTGCTTAATAAAAAACTTATAGATAGTTTATTAGGTAGAGATAGTTTAGGTAATATGGTACCAGAAAAGGGATTAAATTCAAGGAATAGTTACGGATTATCTATTAGACCTAGACAAACATTATTTAAAAATAGATTTGCAGCAATTAGAAGTATAATTGATTTTACAAATGATCTTTTAGCTGTCACTCCTATAACTGGCACATACAATTTTGATAATTTAAACAAGGTAGAAGAAATTCCTAACAATGAAACTGGCGAATATGATTTCGTAGTAGATGACCTTGATCAATTACAGGAAATAAACACAGATTTCTTCAAGCAAGCAAAGCTTACTTGTAATGTAATTAATGGTAGGATAGTGTCTGTAACCATTGTTTCTCAAGGATACGGCTATAAGTCTCCTCCTAAGGTTGAAATAATTTACAGCGGTGTTCATACTGGTGTGCTTAAAACATCTATTAATTCAGTTGGACAAGTCACAAATGTTATCATTGAAAATTCAGGTGGACAATATGAATTCTCTCCAGAACTAAAGGTTAGATCTCATGCTTCTCTAATACTTATTGATACAAATGCAGGTAATAGATGGACTCTTTATCATTTTAATTACACATTTTTTAATTGGTATAAGATTAGAACACAGCTTTATAACACTCCTCTTTATTGGGAATACATTGATTATAAGGCCAATGAATTTAAAGAGTTTAAGGCATTCAATTTTATAATTGAGAATAGTTTTGAACTAAACAAATTAACAAATGTATTTTTAGGTGATTACATCAAAATCAACAACGTAGGTGATGGACGTTTTGTTGTATTAGAAAAAGTCAATGGAAATGGTAATTTTGATTTAGATTATAATTTAATTTTTAGTGAAAGAGGAACGATTAGATTAAAATCAACACTATGGAATGTAACAGATGGACAATATGCTTATGATATTTTAACATTAGACGAAACCCTATACGATCAAATTCCTGATGCAGAACTAACAAATATCATATATGCACTAAAAAATGATATATTTGTTAATGAACTCAAAGTAAACTGGAATTTATTATTTTTTAATGCTGTTAAATTTGCAATGACAGAACAAAAAAATCTAGATTGGGTATTTAAAACCAGTTTTATTAACGTAAAAGCTGTAATAGCAGAACTAGATCAAGCTTCTGCCTACAGGGTAGATAATAGTGAGTATATTGAAGATTTTATCAAGGAAATTAAACCCTACCATACAAAAATTAGGAATTTTACAGCAGGTTATGAAACACTAGATGTAGTAGATTTAAATGTTACTGATTTCGATCTGCCTGCATTTTATAATGAAGCCAATGAAAGATTTGAAACACCTGAACTAAAAATTGAAAACAATCAGCTTAGTGGAGTAAATATCTATCAAAAAATTCTAAACAATTATCCATATACAAATTATATAACTAATTATTCATATTATGTAAAAGAGGTAGTAATAGGAGATGGTGGAGAAGGATATACTCAACAACCTATTGTAGTTTTTCAAGCAGCAAACACTGGACCAGGATTTAAATTACCAGAAGCCAAGGCTTATATTAGGAATGGCAAAGTTTACAGGGTAGTAATTACTGATCCGGGAGCAAATTTAATTGGGAATGTAATAGGACCTGTAAAAGTAGATTTTACTGGAGGTGGATTAGTAACTAGAACAGCAAGAGCTTCTGTAATTTTAGAAAATCAAAATATTAGAAAAAATATAATTTCTTTAAGATTCGATAGAAATAGTCGAATTGGAGAACTTGGTGATAAAGTTGTGACTTTTACCACAACTACCGATGGGTCTTCAATTGCCTACGAACTTCCTTTTATGGCCGATTCTGATAAGAATAAAATTATTCCGACTTTGGCAAAGAAACTAATATTAAGTAAAAACTATAATATAGTTGATTTTTCAGATGGTACAATAATAGGAACCAATAAAAGTAAATTTGTTTTTAATAACATAGCACCAGCAGCTGGTCAAGAATTAAAAATTATATTTCAAAAAAGTATCAAGGTATTCAATGCAATTGATAGAATTGAAAACTATTATGAACCCACATATAGTATGCCTGGGAAACAAATTAATCTATTGATGTATGGTATGGAATATCCTGCAAATCTAATACAGGCCTTGCCTTTTAATCATTCAATGCCATTATTAGGAACGGAGACAATATCAACTTCAATATTTGATAATGGAGGAGGTTTTGATAATTTTGTAGATTTTTATGCTAGAAATAAATTAATAAATTCATTAGAAAGAAGCACAACTACATTAGTTTTGTCCAGCGTAGCAGGTATAGTGCCTGGGCAAGTTTTAAATTTTTTACATGTAAGCACTGTAACTTCTGGACAAGTTTTTAGAACAGATACCATTGTTCAATCTATTATAACTGCTCAGAACAAAGTAATAATAAGTTCCCCTGTTTATACAATTAGGTCCGCTGTTTCAACAAATACTACAATTGGTAGCTTGGTAAGAATTGAAACAATAAATCCATTTTTTGGATCTATTAGGAAAAATGATACTATAGAAATTTCTGGAATTACTACCCCTGGATTTAATCAAATTAGCACTATAACAAACATTGAATCTAATAATAGTTTTTATATTCAATCCTCTCAAATCTTAACAAATGTTGAAGCCACTACGACAAATACCAGCTCATTTAGAGTTTATAGTATTTTGCAAGATGTGGCTGTAAATAATAAAAAATTAGATAGTTTTAATTATTACGTAGGAGAATGTAAATTTCCTGACTTTTCACTTGAAACATCTTCAACATTTATAACAGAGGGATATACCGCTACTTTTGTAATTAATGGACTAAATGTAGACTACGGATTAGGAAGAACGTTTGCCTACAATATAACTAATGTTCCTGGATCTCCAGGAATGAGCGCAAGTGAATTTGCCGGTGGTCTCTCTGGAATTATCACTAATGCGGCTTTGTCTTTGCCTTTATCCTTCAATTTGACAACATTCGACACTGTATTTTCAAGCCCAACTCCTAAACTTTTTGATCTAAATCTTATTTCTTACATAACAGCAGGGACTCCTAGTTCAATACCTGTAGCTACTCAACGTATGACATTTTTATCAAAACCATCTAATACAGCAACCTATAGTATGTCATTGATTGATTACCAAGGTAATCCTGTTACTAGTGCAGTAGAAGGTGATATAATTTATGCTGTAATTACAGCCACAACTGCAACAAATGTCGATTTCGGCAGTAACGGAAGAGTTTATCAAATTATTGCTACCGGTACTAACATTAATAACGAAATAGTATTCAGTCAACCTACCACTGAAATAATAATTAAACAACCTACTGATCTTCCTATTACCTTTAACATTCAATTAAGAGAAGATTTTACAACTGAAGGATTGGAAAAGTTATACCTAAATTTAATGACATATCAAAATGTTATTCAAGGGACAAATACAAATTATGTTGCAACAGCTTCTATTAACATAATCGATACCAGTATTACTGGTCAAGCAACTTATCAATTATTTTCCTCTGCAACTTCCATTTACGAAGGTAGCTCAACAACCATTTTCTTAAAGACTATCAACATACCAGTTGGCACACAAATAGCATGGACACTTACTCAACAAATAGGAAATTTAAATATCAATGATATAACGGTTAATGGAGTTTTTACAACCAGTTTTACTGGAACTTTTGTAATGGTCGATGGTGCGCCATTTTATAGCGGGTTTCAAATTGGAGAAATTAAGATTGGTGCACTGCCTGACGTTGCAGGGGAAGGTTTTGAACCTTTAGAGACATGGAGATTATCTCTAATTGGTAATACATCAACATTTATTGACATTGATGTAAGAGATTCTATTGTTCCATTCTTTGGCAATAAAAAACTTTGGTCATATGCTTATTCAGGTAACAAGGCATTTACAAGAGTTAGGATCTTAAATTCTGGAACATTTGCTTTAGAAAATTCCCCGTATGGAATGAGTCCATCTACGAAGCCAAACGATGCTAATGAAAAATATTCACTTAATTCCGCAGCATTGAGTGGTTTATATGTAAGAGCAACTGTTGAACCAACAGATTCCCTATGGCAAGGTAATGTTAGAGTAACCGGGCCGGGGTTCGCAACTGCAATTACATCTTCTGATGTAATCCTGAATGGATTTACACCAATACAGGGATCTTGGGTTACAATAAGTACAGCCGAATCTTATACTAGTGGAGGAGAATACGGTTGGTATGCGTCTGGTTCATATACAACAAGTACAGGACTTGCTGCCAATGCTGGATTTAATTTAATAATTGAATTATCTACAACATCTGGTGGTCCTGTTATAGTTTCTGGATCTTATAGATGTAGAATTAGCTCTGTTGAAGGATTAATATGAAAATTGTAGATTGGATAAGCACAAGTAGATCTGTATTAATTTATACAGATAATCCTAGTTCTGAAATTGCCAAGTCTACAATTTATGTAGATAATACTTTGTTGTCTGCTACTAATCCAAACAATAGTTCAACAATTTGGTTTCAACTTATTAATGATACTTATGTACAAGGTAGGGCTATTGTACGGGTTAACAATTTAAATACAGGTGTTTGTTATAACATAACAGGTACTATTTTTACTGATCCATCAATCGAATTTTGGAAGACTGATTTTGAACCTGCTGTTTTAGATAAGTCTATTTCTGGAGGTAATTGGGCTAATGGCCAAATTTCAAATGCTAGAGATACAGCCACTGCCGATATTGTTATTGATGGTGATAAATTTATGTCTCCGTATTCCGATTATGCGCCTGAGGAATTTGTTCCTGGGCATACCACTGACAGTTTAGGGATAGAAGTTTATACAAGAGAAAATGAAACCTATGGTACAATGATATCTGGAGCAATTCCAGTTATTGCAGGAACCACAGTAACACAACAAATTTCTATTATACAAGAAGCTATCGGAGGATTTTTTTTAACATTTAACAATAAAATTTTTAATAGGTATACAAGCACAAATTTTACAACAAGTAATCAATTTTATATTCAAGGTAAAAGCATAATCATGCCTCCTCAAGAGGTTAGTGGTTATGCAGGTTATTCAATGATTAAAATTGGTGGTGTTGGTCTAATAGATTCTAATAGTGTTTTTATTACTCATACTGCTACTAATAATTTTTCAATTTTAGGTAGCCTAATGTCCTATGATGATTTAAGATATGTCTATGTTCTTGATAATGGTCAAGAAGTGAAACAAATTACTACAAGCACTGATTCTGGTTATATGATAGAAAGAGAATGGGATAAAACTATCATAGATGACACTCAAAGTCAAAGTTATCGTGCATCCTTACATTTTTATAATCTAACATTAGGAGATCATCTTTTAGAAGCATGGTTTTTCGATACAGAAGAAGTAAGATTCAACAGAATTTTTGAAAACTATTACACAATTGATAATTCTCAAACAATTGAATTGTTAAAAGTTCCGGGGTCTTGGCAACCTTACAGTGATAAGGCCATTGTTGAAATAGGTTTAGGTTTAGGTAACACAGTCAGGAAACGTTTAGTTCCACCTCATGTAAGTAATTATATCTTAGAAAATTTTCAGACCGTGTTTTCTTTTTTTGACAATGGGGTTACATATCCCCCAAATTATTTTACAATAGATGATATTTTTGTCTACGCTAACGGGCAACGAATAAGAACTGGTTATGATTTTAATTTTGATTTTGTCAACAATAGAATTATCTTGTTATCTGGTATATTTGCCAACGGTACATACATTTCTATCACAAGTTTAAAATATACAGGCTCTGAATATGATTATTATATAGCCAATAATATTTTATATTTTTCATCAGTACAGCCATTATCAACAGTTAGAGTCGTTACATTTAATGCTAATGATAGATTGTTTATGGAAACTGAAAGGTATGCGTGGAATCCCAGTAGAAGGTTTAAATTTATTAGGCCAATTATAGATGATAACTATGTTTGGGTATATGCTAATGGCATTCCGTTAGTTCATAGATATGATTTTGTTGTCTTGGCAGATCAAAGGACTGTAGAACTAGCAGATAGATTTAGTTTTGAAAATTCTCCAGAAATTGTAATTACTTCTCTACAAAAACCAGAGGGTGTTAATAGATTATACGGATATAGAATTTTTAATGACTTTTATAACAGATCATCATATAAAAGGTTATCTAGGGATCATACAACATTTTTAACCGAATATTTAAATGAAGAGTCAAATTCTATAAAATTGTTTGAAGATTTTAGACTAAGCCCTGCCAATGCTGCAAAAAATATTCCAGGTGTAGCCTTAATAGATAGGGAAAGAATTGAATTTTTTTCAAGAGGCGATGGATTTGTAAGCGATCTTAGAAGAGGAACGTTAGGAACTTCTCCATCATATACATCTGAACCCGGAACAAGAGTAGTAGATCAGGGAATTCAACAGACTATTCCTGGCGCATTTGATACTGTTTATTATTATTCAACTCTTACAACAAATACAACTACCTATATTATCCCATTATTTACAGCCACAACTTCAGGGTCTTATGGGATGACACTTGATTTGAATGTTAATTTATCAGACCAAATAAATGTTTTATTTGGAGGTAAACCGTTATACAAGACAACAAGATATATGTATAACGATGCAACTTCTACAGAATTACTAACAATAGGTCCTGATTTTTATATTTCAACTTCTTCGCCACTGACCCAACAGATTCAGTTAAATATTGGAGACAAACTTCAATCTAATGTAAAATTAGAAATTATCCATAGAAAGGGTAAAATTTGGACAGGTACCGAATCTTTATTAACTAGTAATGTTAGACAAACAACGTTTATTAGAGAAAAAGAAGCTGATCTTCCTGATACATATTTCTATGGTGGAGATCCTAGATTATTAGACGGTAACTTTGAACCTATCACAAATGAATTTGGTAAGATATTAAGGATAGAATAACATGCCACGCACTATTGACCTGCCATTTGTTGGCACACCGACTTATTTAACTGAATTTCTAGTTGTTAAAAGAGTAAGTTCTCAAGGGACTCAGAATACTGGAAGAATTGGTTGGGGTCCTATTGTAACTTGGATGTCTGATTCAATAGGATTAGATCAACCTCTAAGTAGAGCTTCTTCTCCATCATTTAGAACTATTTCTATCCAAAGCACAGTCAGTGCAGTTGATTTGATTGCTAGCAGAAGTATTACAATTGCAGAAGATCCCGTAAATAAACCTCAAAATGCAACACTGTTTATAGATAATAGTTACGGAACTCAAGGACTACCTGCTTCAATTATAATTAGAGGTTATAAAACAAACATGGCAGGACGTAATCCTGAAATGGTTTTTATTGAAGGTCAATTTGCAAGAGGTACTGATGCTCAGCCTTTAGTAATCAAATCAGGTGATAGGTTACTATCTATTCAGGGTAGAGGTTTTGATGGTACAAATTACACCACAACTGAAACCGCTTCTTTGCAATTTTATGCAACTCAAGATTTCGTAAGGTTAGGTAATTTAACATTTAATGCAGGTACTGGATTTCATATACAAACATATCCTCAGAATGTTATAGTAGAACCGCAATCTAATTTTGCTCATATTCATCAAAATTGGACAATAAGTGCAGACAATATTGCTATTAACGAAATTAATATAGGAGACGGAAGCAAAGGTCAGGCAGTTGTGCTTCAGACAGCTGCCGGAGTAACACAACTAGGGCATGGTGCATCTAATGTAAATTTTGTAAATTCTCAGTTAAAGTTATTTGGTGTAACTAAAGATGCTACAGGCTCTGCTACTGATAATGTTTCGTTAGACGATACTACAAGAATTACTTTTATTTCTGGTAGAAGGAGTGGAGTTTCCGGAAGGAGAGACGCTTTACTACGAAATGACACAATTGGTAGAATAGATTTTAGGGGACAAGGCACTAGTAATTCAGCAGACTCTGGGTATAATTCTGGACAAATATACTATAAAGCTATAGATAATTATTCAACTAATACACATGGAAGCAGTGTTATCATAACTTCAATTAACAGCGGTACTAATTTAGAATCTGAAAGATTTAATCTAAACAATGTTGTTCATGCTCATAGAAGTGATAATCATTTCTTTTATAGCAGCGATGGAGCATTATTAGCCTCAATAACAACTTCTAGTTTTAATTTTTATACAACCGCATCATTTATAGCTGGTTTACCTAGTACACCTATACTAGCGGGTAGAGCAACATTTACTACTAGTACAAATTTAGCTTCTAATACTACAGGAACTATTCAATTTGATGCTTATAAATCGTGGATGTTATCTAGGGTTACAGTAAATTATCCAGTATGGTTGCGTGTTTATACAGATGCTACATCGAGATCTAACGATTCTGGAAGAGCTTTTGGTGCGGCTCCTAATTCAGTGTCTGGACTTTTATATGAGCTTTTTACGACGACTTTTGCATCTAATAGATTGATTACTCCTGGAATATTGGGATTTAATGCAGATAATACTGTGACTTCGACAATTTATTTGTCGGTTATGAACAGAGATATAGTAAGTAGAAATATGGTAGTTGGGTTTACATTGTTAAGGTTAGAGAACTAAAATAAATATGTGTTAGGATAGAAGAAATGTTAAAATCTATAGAAAATGGGGCATTAAGTATAGAAGGTCATATTAAGATATTTGATCCTCAAACCGATTTTGTTTTTGTAAATAAACGGAATGCTATTCATTATGAAAATTTTAGCATTGGTTTGGCACGAGCAATGGCTCATCAGGATAGAGGTTGGATCTATTCTATGAAATTTGGCAACGGAGGCACCAGAATTGATCCTACCGGTATTATTACTTACAGAACTCCAAACACAATAGGGTCGAATTCAGGACTTTATAGCGAAACATATTTTAAAATTGTCGATGCTAATGACATTAATAATCCTGATCCAGCTAGAAATTTTATGGAAGTTAGGCATAGGACAGGTACATATTACAGTGATATTTTAGTCAGTTGTTTATTAGACTTCGGAGAACCAACAGGTCAATATGCTTTTGATAATCAAACAGATAATGAAGGGCAGTTTGTATTTGATGAATTAGGTTTGGCTTCTTATTCTAACAATCCATTAGAAAGTTCACTTATAACCCATGTAATTTTCCATCCTGTTCAAAAATCTTTGAATAGAATGATACAGGTTGATTATACGGTTAGAATTCAAAGTTTAAGTAGTGGGATATAAACATGGCAAATCCTTATATTTTAAGATATTCTGATCCTTTCAAAAGTGAAACCATATCGGTTCCAGATGCTATAGCTGGATCTGGTAAAAATGATTATGATACCAGCTTAGATTTTGTAGGACCGGGATATGCTAACTACGGTCTTTCATTTGCACAAAATTTTTTAAAACTTTTAGAAAATTTTGCTAGCCCTTATCCACCGTCAGGCCCTATTGAAGGTCAACTATGGTATGATACAAGTGATAAAAATAGAAAAGTATTAAGAGTTAACAATGGGGGCGATACAAGTTCTAGATGGCCATCTGCTAACGGTATATATCAACAGCCCAACGATCCATTTGAACAATATCAAGAAACTATTGTCGAAGGTGACGTTTGGGTTGATACAAATAATTCTCAATTAAAAATACGTTATGGATCTACTTGGCGTTTAATTGGTCCGTCTATAGGAACCAGTTTTAATAAGACAGGTACAGAGGCCTTAGAAATTGAAAGCAATAAAAATGACATTTCTGGATTACCAATTAAATTTCCAGTAATTTTAAATTGGGTAAATGGAAAGGTAGTTGAAATTATAAGTTTTGACGCCTTTACACCTAGATTAGTTATTGATGGTTTTAGTTCTTTAAGTACTGGTACTAATTTAAGTTTAAAAAATAATGCAAGATATAATGGTATTGTGCAAAAATCAGAAGGATTGTTGACCGGATCTACTGGAATTTTAAGGGCTACGGATTTTTTAAGAAACAATGTTGCTACAAAACAAGTTCATACAGGATCATTTGTTATAAACGGTTCAAGTGGTTTATCTGTTAAAAATGCACTATATCCTGGGGAAGTTCAAATTTATAGCGATGTAATAGGGGGAAAAATTAATTTCAGCGATGATTCCAAAATATTTCAAATTGGAATTGAAGGAAATAGCTATCTATTCTTTGATTCATCTGATATTCTAAATCCAAAAATCGGTATTAATACTATTACAAATACATTAAGTCCGTCTTTAGAAGTTGGTGGAACGGGCAGATTTAAAGGTAATTTAACAGTATCCTCAACGGCTACTGATTCGTTTGTTACAAGTGGTAGTATATATGTAATGAAGAATCAATCTGTTGTAGGCAACCTTGCAGTTCAAGGAGTAAGCTCTTTGACAGGACGAATAACATTAGGAAGTTCTATAGGACAAGGTTTAATTGTTGATCCAATTAAAAATGATGCATATGATATAGGGAGTGCAGGTAGACGTTTTAGAAATGTTTTTGCATCTACATTTGCAAGTACTTCCTCACAGGCTAATTTTTATGGAACATTATACGGAACCGCTACAAGGCTAGCAACGAAAAGAAATTTAGTATTAAGAGGACAGGTCACTGCAACTAATTTTGTCAATCAATTTGATGGATCAACCGATTATTACTTTACTACAACACTACATAGAAGTGCCATTAGTGATCAAGTTTTAATTGGAAGTATTGCAACACCCACAAATTATAGTCTTGTTGTTTTGGATACCAGTAATGCCGCTTCTCAATTAGAAAAGATAACCAAGCAGAATTTTCTTGGAGATGTATATCCAAATATAATTAAAACTGGTGGTATAATTCCATACGGAACTTCTACGGCTGTTTCCAGCGGTTACTTATCTGGATTTTTAGCATGTAACGGATCATCATATTCAACATCTACCTATGCAGGATTGTTTAACATTATAGGGACTACATACGGATCTGTAGCACCAGGATTTTTTAATGTTCCCAATTTTATTCAAACTTGTTCTAATGGTTTAATTTGGTACTACATAAAGACTTAAAAATATGGCCTATACAATTTATAATAATAACGGAACAATACTTGTTAATGTTGCTAGTGGTGATGTCGACGACGTAACTACTAGCTTAGATCTGGTTGGTAAGAATGTTAATAACTATGGAGAAATTTTAAATAATAATTTTGTAAGGTTATTAACTAATTTTAGTAACAGTACAGCTCCTAGAAGTCCTCAAGTAGGTCAACTTTGGTATAATCCTGTTGAAGGAATTTTAAAAATATGGAAAGGTGATTCTTTTAAGCCAGTATATGACAGTGCTGCCCAAGAATCCCCACCAATAAATCCCAGTAACGGAGATTATTGGTTTGATAAAACTAATGGACAATTAAAAGTTTATACCACCGAAAAAGGATGGAATGTGGTAGGACCTAATATGCCTACTCAATGGGGAAGATTTGGTATTGAACCTCCTTATACTACAAGTACAATTTTGGTAGGATCAATCACTGACAATTCAAATAATAATCGGGCCACTCCCGGTGCAGGTTCGTTTGTATCTGTTTTGTATTCGTGGGGAAGGCCATCAGCATTGGTTTCTAGAGAAACTTTTCAACTAAGTACAGGAACTTATCAATATTATACAACTTCTTCAAATAACTTAATTTCAACAGCTAGTGATGTTTTAGTTGAAGGGGTTAACGTAATTAGGAATCTAAAAGTATATAATAATACTTATATGGAGGGAAATTTATATCTCAAAGGCGATTTGTTATTAACTCCTAACAAAAATCTTACTACCTATTATAATATAACCAGATTTGGTGATTTTAGAACAGACCCATTAGATTATAAATCTTATATTGATGCTAATGCAGCTTTGCAATATGAACTAAAGAGGCTTTATCCTGTTGAAACAACAAGTACTTTTCGAACTTATGGGTATCCACTAGGGTCTGAAGTTCGTGTTTTATGTGAATATACGACCGCTACAACTACTTATTCAATAAGAAGATTTAGTTTAATTCAAAATATTAGTGGTGTCAAAAATTGGGAACCATTAGAACTTTATAGATTTGCTTATTTTACAACATCTACGAATACAAATATCGTAACTGTGCCTAATCCTCCTTATTTAAGAAATGTCAATTGGGTAGGAACAAATACGGGATTATTAAGAACAGCTATATCCACTTCTACATCGGCATTGTCTACAACCACAGCAGTGAATTTTACATGGAGTCTTACTCCAGATCCAGAACCAGGATCAACTGTCGCTTATAGAGATGTTTATTATTTTCATCCTAATGGGTCTATTGTTTCATATCCCCAAAGCTTGTCAACTAGCTCATATATTCTAAATTTCTCTACCTCTACACAAGGAAGATACACTGCAACGATTGTAGCAACAGCAGAGTCTGGTGCAATTAGTTCTGAAACTAGAGTAATTAGTGTTTATAATGATCCTATAGTTGTTTCAGCCTCGTGGGCAGGAGGGACAATTAGTCCAAATACTTTTGCACAATTTTCAGGGATTACAAGGTTTGCTACTGAAATTCAAATTTTAGCCCATAATTCTGCAGGTCAATTAGTTTACACAGCTAGTAATTATGCTACTCATTTTTCGACTGCAAATACTTCAACTACAGCGAGCATTTCCTTTAGTTTGACTGGGGTTAGCTCTGCATGGATCAGAGCAATTAATCCAGTAGGAGTTGTTGTGAGTGCATCTTATAGTATAACTGTAGTATAAGGAATAACTTATGTCATATATTGTCAATAAAACAAATGGGTCTACTGTTGCTATAGTAGAAGACGCAAGTATAAACGAGTTAACAGACCTTGTTTTAGTAGGAAGAAATTATGCCGGATACGGAGAATTTCAAAATGAAAATTTTATTAAATTATTAGAAAATTTTAGTAATTCATCTGCTCCTTCAAAACCTATTGAAGGTCAATTATGGTTTGATTCATTAAGTAATCAAATAAAGTTATACAACGGAGAAAATTGGAAAGGTATTGCTAATTTAGATATTAATAGTAGTAACCCTATTAACACAAAGGAATATGTTCAAGGAGATCTCTGGTTTAATAGTGATACTCAGCAGCTTTATGTTTATAACGGAAACGAATTTGTACTTGTAGGACCTCAAAGTAGTGCAGATAAATTAGCATCTTGGATAGGTTCATACGAGAAAGAAAAGCAAGGTGATGGTTCGAATATCTATAATATAAAGGCTGTTTTAGGAATTGATGAAGAAGTTATTGCTGTAGTTGGTTCTAAAACTTTTGTAATCGATGATGTAACGACTAATGACAGCTATTCTATTGTTGGAACAACTAGCAGGTTAGTAAAAGGTATTACTCTTACAGGTGCTGATCCTACCACCGGATCTACAAAAACAGTTGGAAATTATTTTTGGGGAACTGCGGCAGAAGCTTTTGTTGCAGATAGAGCTTGGGTCTCTTCATCTACTTCAGGATTAAATTTTGTCACGACTTCATTGAATACCTCCTTTTATGTTACATTTGTACAATCAGGAGCGACGTCTGGTACTGTTTATGTTGATGAAGGAATGAAATATAATCCAAGTTCTAATATTTTATTTGTCACAGCTAGCAGTGCTTTTTATAGTGACATTGCAGAACGTTATCATGCTGATAACGCCTATGATGAGGGAACTGTATTATCAATTGGCGGCAAATATGACGTGACCTTAAGTCAATTGGATGCAGATGTATCTGTAGCAGGTATAGTTAGTGTTAAGCCTGCTTACAGGATGAATGAGGATGCAGGTGATCATAATACACACCCATTTATTGCTCTTAAAGGTAGGGTTCCTTGTAAAGTGGTTAGTCACATTAATAAAGGTGATCTAATTGTAACCAGTGGAAGTTATCCCGGACACGGAAGAGCTTTTAAAAAATCTGATAGTCCTAACGCTGTATTTGCTAAAGCTTTACAATCACACAACTTGGACGGTACGGGGATTATAGAAGTAATGGTTGTTTAAATAGCCATTTGTGCTTTAATTTGTTCATGACATTTATAGTCAATCAAATTAATACTTTCCATACTGAATTTAGTTATATCAGTGATAGACGTATCTAAATTCAGTATAGGAGAAGGGTATGGATTTCTTGTCAACTGTTCGGAAACTTGCTCAATATGGTTTTTATATATGTGTGCATCACCTAAGTTTATTATTAGCTCTCCTACTGTGTAATTACAAACTTGTGCCAATAAATGGGTGAATAAACTATAGCTTGCTATATTAAATGGCACTCCTAGAAACATGTCGGCTGATCTTTGATACATTTGACAACTTAGTTTTTTATCATTGCTTACATAGAATTGAGCCATCATATGACACGGTGGCAATGCCATGATTTCCAGTTCACCAGGATTCCATGCTGTGATTATATGACGTCTACTATCTGGATCTTTCTTTAACCCGTCAACTAATTCTAATAATTGATCGTGATTTGCTAACACAACTTTGTTTATTCTAATTAAAGGTTTACGCCAGCGTCTCCATTGTACACCATATATTCTTCCAAGGTCTCCTGGATGTCTTTGTAATCTTTTAGATGTCCAATAAGGTGCTTGAGCATTATCTGTCCATATTGTGGTTTTTTCCGAATATCTATTACCGTGTAAAATTTCACGTAATCTGTATTCATCTCCACTTCCTTCAATAAACCACAATAGCTCGCTTACTACTGCTTTCCATGCAAGTTTTTTAGTTGTAATTGCAGGAAACCCTTCTGATAGATCAAATCTAAGAGTAAGACCAAATTTACATAATGTACCAGTTCCAGTTCTATCTTTTCTACTTTCTCCAGTCGTTAAAACATTTTGTAAAGCATTAAGATATATTTTTTCGTTTTTATTCATTTGCTACTTTGGTTTTTTTCTTCGTTGGCTCTATTTCTTCTGCTTTTTTTCTTAAGGCCTGAGCCTCTTTAAAAAGCTTGTCAGCCATTGATCTCAAATCTGCTGCGGTTACTGGTTTTTCATCTTTAATTACAGCCCCTTCATATCCGGGATGATATGGTGCTTCTTCGACAAGTTTTTTTGCTTCTGGGCTATTTGCAGGAGGAACACTATTCGTTTTTTTAACTGGAGCAGAGCCATCTTCTTTTACTGCAAGATCTTCTACACTAACCCCTTTATCCTTTGCAATCAATTCATTTAATTGATCTAGTGGTAAGGTTGTAACTACGTTAGGCGTCATGATGACCATTGAAGTTTTAACCTTTGTTAAATGCCCGTTAGAATGAAGATAAGCCAACATCACTGATCCATCTGGAAATCGTCTTGTTGCTAATACGTCTGCTAATTCATTGGCCTGTTGTCCTGCATCACTTTCAATTAAGCTCATTAGTGCATCGTGGTGACTATCTGGTAAACCGTTTGTTCCAATAACCAGTGCACTAGCTGAATCACCCGGCAATGTTCTATATGCCACTGCTATTTTAGCAGAATTGTTTTTCATTTTACCGACATGTTTCATTTCAACTCCTAATTAATTTTCAGTGTTTGTTTTTTGATTTGAAATTGAATTTAAAAAGGTTGTTAGCTTATCATAAGCAGCACCTACACCTGAAATCTCATTGGCATTAAATGTGCCACGTCTAACTGCTGCTTCAATTATTGCTTTGACATTGTTAAGATCGTTAACAGTGAGTTCTGGGGTAGGTTGCTCTGATGTTTGTTCTGTGTTTTCCATATATTCTCCTATGTATTATATAAAAATTTACATCCTAATGTTAGCATGGTAATTTCTTTTGGATCTTCTAACCCAATTTTTATTACGTGACTAATTTTAGTTTTATCTCGGATGTCTACAGACTGCTCTATAGCATAACGACTATTTAAGTTATAGTCAATCCAGTGGTCTATATTTCTGATATCTCGAAATCCACGCTCAATAGTGACCACATGAAAATGTTCTGGAATAAAGTTTAATTTCCTTAATCTCAGAACACTCAATGGATTTATTTCCCCTCTATTGAGACTCATTTGTAGTAGGCAGTCTGGCCAAATGGAGCAACAATTAAAGAAGAATTCCCTCCCTCAGGTCCGTGGATAACAAACAGGGTTTCGCAATAGTCCTCGTCGCCCCAGTCACCACATGGATAACCATCTGTAAACATAATGAAGCGTTTGGGCTCAATGCCCTTTTCTTTCATGAACTCCCAATTGGCTACAAAGTCAGTACCACCACCACCTTTGACTTTATAGTCCATGATCTCGTCTGCGTTATCTCCGGAGAACTCAGCATAGTTGTAGACTTCTGTGTCAAAACACCACAAGTTCAATTTAAAGTCCACATATTCATCCATAATACCCTTGACCTCACTGATGAAGTCGTTGGCTTGACGATCACTGATACTACCGCTCATGTCAATGGCAACACTGACGTCAATGGTTTCTTCATTCATCATGCCCGGAAGCACTGCTCCTGTATGTTGGCTTTTACGATTTGGACGAGTAAAACTGAAATTGCTTTTGATGATACTTTGAATACTCATACGTAATAACTGACGCCAATCCATTTTAGGCTCAGTTAAGTCCTTGATCATACGCTGGATTCCTGCCGGAACTTTACCTGCACCGGCACTCTGTGCCGCGGCAATCATAGCCTCTTTGATTTCGTCACGAATCTTTTGGCGTGCTTCTTTGCTCAAACGAGGGCGACCTTTTCCTTGTTTATTACCATTTTCACAGTCGCCGTCCCCATCATCGTCCTCATCATCAAGGTGATCATCAAGGAGTTCGCCTAATTCTCCAAGATCAATTTTCTCTGCTTTCTCGTAGAGGTCGGCATAGATTTCCTCGTAGCTCTTACCACGATACTTGTCATCTTGGAAGATTTTGATCCAGGTAGGCACTGTTCCAATCTTCTCATCTTTTAGAATTTGGTTAGCGGCATAGTCTGCGGCAATGTTTGACAGCATGGGATCACGACCTTCACGACGGCCCATATGATCAAAGATATTATGTAGGACTTCGTGAGCAAAGCCAAACTCACATTCTTTGGGACTGAGTTCATTTACAAACCCATAATTGAAGTAGAAATTCCTGCCGTCAGTGGCCAAAGTCTGGCACCAATCCGAAGCATCAATCATATGCATACGAGTTGCCAAATTACCAAAGAATGGATGACGCAATAGCAAACCTACACGGGCAGTGATAAGTTTATCCAAAATACGTGCCTTCTCTTGAGAATTAAAAGTCTTACCTTCCCATTTTACTTTTTTGAGTTTCTCACTTTTCATCACTGAAGTCATTTGTTTCTCCGTTGTTTACAATATACACTTATTATATAGTCATTCAAAAAATAAAGCAATCAAAAAAGGCCCCTTGCGGGCCCTTTTTATCCTTCCATTGCTTGGATAATGTATTTTCCATACTTGTCGTGGAACCTATCAAAGTTCTTCAACTTGCTGGCGTCAAACGGCAAAGCATAGTTAGTTAGAGCAACTTTGGCACCCATAACTACCAATTCAGTTGGGAAATTATCCATCATAAACCCAAAGAAGTTGTCTGCCATAGAGTCCCAACCTTTGACCTGCTTCTTGTCTGCCTCTTGGAGTTCGTAGCACATTGAGATAGTCAGCGAATACATTGCTGAGATCTCTTTTACTGTGAACTCTTTGACCTTGCCTGCTAGGATGTCCTCAGGCTTGGGCATCTGTTTGGCAACTTTACGGTGAGCCATAAACTTAACAGCAAGACCTTCACCAACAGCACCTGACACCAAGTCAGTTAGCGTGTTTTCACTGATATCGTCATCTTCCAAAAGATCACTAACGAATGACCAAGAACGTGGAGTAGCAAATGAACGGCTTGCTGACTTTGGATCAAAGTCGTAGAGATCTTGTTTGGCAAAACCAACATAGCCTACAACCTGCTCATGTACCTTGTTAAGGGTAGCCCACTGAAGCCAGTCATCAAAATCTACCTCAAGTTCCAAATGGATAAAACGATTAGCCAACGGAGCAGGCATACGATAAGTTACGCCCTTGTCTGCCTCACGATTACCAGCAGCCACAATATCTACACCTTTGGGTAGAATATAAGTACCTACACGACGATTGAGAATAAGTTGGTAAGCCGCAGCCTGGGTAGCAGGAGCCGCTGAGTTCAGCTCATCAAGAAACAGAATGGCTTTACTGTCTGGATCAGTGGGCAATTCTGAAGGAGGAGCCCAAGTCATAGTATTAGCTTGGCTGTTGTAATATGGGATGCCTTTGATGTCAGTGGGCTCCCAAAGGCTCAATCGAACATCGATTACTTCACGATCCTGGTCTGCGCCAATCTGCTTGACAATGTCTGACTTGCCAATGCCTGGAGGGCCCCACATAAAGATAGGACGTTTTTTAGCCATTGCCTTACGGATCGCTGCCTTGGCACCATTGGGGCTAACAGTGCGATTAGTGCTGACTTCTTTCTTTGCCATTTGCTTCTCTCTAAAAGTTAAACTACAAAAAATTGTTTATGAGTCTCTATTATATTGAGAAGTTAGGAAGTTGTCAACTAGTTTTTTCTTTGTTTTTTTTGTGGGCCTTATGCCACATTTTTAAATTTCCAGAAAAAAGAATAGCCTGAACAGCAGTTTTTTCTTCAAATACAAAAATTTCTTTGTTTGTAAGATAAAAGGGACAATTGAAATAATTGTCTAACCAGATAATAAAGTTATTTTCTAAATTTGTAATAGGATTTTCTAGAGTAATTTTATAGCTTTTAATTTCTGCCTGAGTGATAACTCTAAAACCTAACTCAGTAAGTCTTAGCCCACCTTTATTTTTTTGCCTAGGATTTTTCCACCAAAGTGATATATATTTTTTGATACTTTTTGGGGTTTTTTCTAGCCCCATTTCGTTCATTAGATATTCAGTAAGTTTAACTTTTTGGTTCATCTACAAGCTTCTCGCCTGTGGTTAATTTGTATACAGAAAAATCTTTACAAGAATACTGTCTATTTAATTTTTCTGCTAGATTAAATGCGTGTCCTGCATTACTAAAACTTACCTTTTTATATTTGGGGCCTATTTGTTGTACTATCATACTCGTTGTAGTTTTTAGATTGATTGGTTTGTCTTTGTAAAAAACTGCCCAAATAGCTTCAGCTTCTAAAACTTGATCTGTTTTATAATTTTTTTTATTTGTGATTTCAATCAATATTTGGGGTTTAGGTCTGCTCACAATATACGCTCTCCAAAAGTGCGTATATATTTATTATAGATTAGAATTTACCACCATCCAAATTAATCTTTACTACTTCGTTTGAAGTATCAAATATTTTTTTATCTAATTCACCTGATAATCTTGCCATTACAATAGCTAGACTATTTGCAAGATCTGTATATTCTTTTTGGCTTAACTGAAGATTTTTTTGGTTTGTTTTCAGAGCAATTTTAGCTTTTTCTAAAAATTCTTCTATGTAAAGTGTATTGAGAGGTTTCATAATTTATTAATTTTATTTAATTCAGATTTCATCTCTGTTTCTGTTTTAAATGGGCCTTTATAAGGGTATCTCTCTAAGGTAATTAATTTAGGACAATAACTTTTAACCCAGCCTTTTCTAAATTGAATTATATAGTATCCTGCACAGAAATGACTTTTACTTTTTTTACTTTTAGTAAAAATTGGTAATTTTTTAACTATATTGTATATAGGTTCAAACGGTTTTGAGCTACACGGGTATTCATAAATTTGGTGAACTTCCGAAAATTCTATTTTAGATTCTAGATTTTTTTTTGGTAATTCTATACCTAGATTGTCGATGGCCTTGAATTGAATTCTTTTTCCATTTTTATATAAATTGTAACCTTTTTTATTTTTTTGAATAGATCCTATCTTGTTATCGCCGTCTTTTAAAATCCATTCTTTATCTGGAATAAGTTCTTTAGATATTAAATTCATATAGTATACCTCGCATTAAGTGGTTCAGCATAGGTTTTAATCTGTTCGCTGATTTTTTGTAGATCATATTCTGCACAGAATTTCAACAGACGAATACCAACCTGTGGAATATTTTTTCTCGAGTTAATCGTTTCGTTAATAACATCAAACATGAGATCACGTATTTCTTGTGGTTGTGCTCTTAAATCACATAGCAATCGATTACGTTCATAACACTCTTTTACCCGTTGCTCTTGTCCTTCATGATCTGTCCAACGTTGTAGCATGAGGTTGTTCCATGCCCAGCCTTTGGTATTACGATCGTTGAAGGCATCTCTTAAACCTACTTTATTCTTAGTGCCTTTTTCACGAACACCGGGATAAGCACTGAATATATTATCTGAAGTATCTCCACGCATACATTTTTCAAATAATAACCATTCTGGATCTGGAGCAGGCTTTACTTCTCCTGTTTTCTTATCTTTAACAGGTTTGCCCTTTTCATCGAAGTAGCCTTTGTGAGTAGTGGTGATCTGCATCACTCCATTATATTGACGAACATTTGGTGCAACGAGTTGAGCAAAGTCTCCATCAGTACTAATGATTACATGATCATCATTAGGATGAAGATCAATCCAACCTGCTATAAGATCATCTGCTTCTAGTTGCGGATGATGTAAGACTGTGGTATTTGTTTTGTTGGTAATAAAATCTTTAAACTGATCAAATGTTTCCCAAAACACACGATCTTCTTCTGCTTCTCTTGGGCTAAGAGCAGCACGAGCATCACTGCGGTTGCGCTTATAAGGAGCATAATGATCCTTACGCCAAGAGCGACCCTCTAATGCAAATACTACGTGACTACCATTAAAGTCTTTCCAGGCCTTGCGAACACTGCCCAGAATAGTGTGGATACTCATACCAACTTTGTCTTCGAGATTACCTCTAACAACATGCCGAGCTCGAAAGAAACAATTGGCAGTATCAACCAAAATATAAGTCATGATACCTCAGTTTTCCCGTCATCACGGAGAGCACGATTAACATAACCAGAACCACGACGTTCCATATCTACGCCGGATTCTGACCCAACATTTCTACAAAGTTCACTGAACCAAGAGTCGACAATTTCTTCTTCAGTTTCTCCTTTGAATCCTGCTTCACGTAATTGTACAACAAAATATTCATTCCAGTCAAGTTCAAAAAATCCGTTTCTTAAATTATCTTTATTAACGTGAGTTTCTAATACTTGAACCCACGGTTCTTTGCGTTCAGTGGCTAGTTGTTTTGGACTTAATTTGGATATTCGCTTAGCTTCCTCTGCTTCTGCTAGTTCTTGAGCAGCCTGATTAAGTAGGAGTTGTTTTTCTACTTCTACGGCCTGTATCTTAGCCTGTGCTTCCATTTGAAGTCTAATGGTTTCGGCCAAGGCCTTTTCCATTTCTTCAATGCCAAATATTTTTCTTAAAAAAGTTTTCATAGGTAGTGCCAATGGAAGAATGCCTGTATCATCATTTGATCGTCTCTACAGAAGAGATCGTCTCGCCAGTGAGGATATTTTTGTGCCAAGCAAGCCACACCAGACCCAGTTAGTGTATTCCAAGATGTAAAATCTTTTTTATAAATTTCAGCTACTTTTGTATTATATAAATTGTGTAGATGTGCTGGGTTTAGTTCAGTATTCGATATATATAAAGGATAGTCAAAATCTAAATTTGAAAAAATATTAAGAGATAAAGTTATTTGCAAATTATCTCTATCAACGTGTAGACCCATTGTTGAATCATTTAGATACACTCTAATATAGTTGTTGACAAAAACAATATTTTTTCCATAATCGTTTTTGATACGGTTTTCTATTTTTGACGTATATTTTAAACAAGTTGGAAGATTAAAATATCCATATGAATTTTTTAAATCTCCTCCTCCTAATTCATGTCTACATAGGTTTTTTTGAAAGTACAACAAAAATTCATCTTTTATTTCTTTACATTCATCTTCTGTTAATAAATGGTCATAATATTTTAACATTGAATTAAGTTCCCCATTCGTTTTTAAATAGAGGCACCTGTAGTCGATCGCTATATCTTATACCATATTTCATACAGGCCAAGGCCACGTTCTTATTATTCATACTATAGACACTCTCTACGCCACCGACTGGCATCATATAGACTTCACCTTCAAACCCTGCATCACGATATTCCATTGTGGCTTTGAGAGCATCTTGAATGTCTTCTTGTGTGGCAACTACGAATTTGAGATAGGTCCAACCTACTGATTCATAATCACAGACCACATCGGGTTTGATTGCTTCTTCCCACTTTTCACCACTACCAGGAAGTTTAGCACTAACACTGAAAGTAATTTGTCTGTCAATAAATCCTTCATGCTTCCACCGCCATTCTTGTAGATATGCTTTGAAGTCAGGAGTAAGGCGTTGAGTGCCGTTGGTCTCGAAAGTAATTTCCCTGAGTTCATCCATTTTAGGATGATTTAGTAGATCAGGGTATGCTCGTTGCCAACTCAGCAAAGGCTCCCCACCTGTAATTACCAGATGTTCTCTCATCCATCTTTTGTATGGGAGTGTTTCGATGATTGCCTCCGCAATCGCATCTGTTGTAAGAACTGGTGAAAAGTCTTTGAACCGAGGATCCCAACTAGCGTAACTATCGCAACCGGTATGAACAAGTGGAAGATCTCTATATTGCTTAAACTGGATAATCCTATCTGCAGCCAAGTTCCGTTCATTTGATAATTCTCCTCTAGGCATGCCAAATCCGTCGCAGGTAAAATTGCAACCGAATGTACGTAGAAATACTGAGGGTACACCCATATAGCGACCCTCGCCTTGGATTGAATAAAATAATTCTGATATTTTAATTTTGCTCATGTTTATTTTAAATTAGTAAATTTTTATTTAAATTTTGGACCAACGACCCAACCGACAAGACTATATCTAGTTCCATTTGTCACCGGTGTAACTTCGTGTAGTGTAAAACTAGGAAAGAAGATTATTGTTCCTTGCGTTTTAATTGTTTCTTCACTTACTTCTGATTTGAAGATTTTTAAATCTCCTCCCTCGTATGTAGTAGGATCGGATAATTGAATAGTAAAAGAAAGCTTTCTAGAAAATCTTTGAATATACATTGTATCAGTATGAGCTTTATAATATCCTGAATAGGATGAATCGTATTCTGTAAATTGTAAAGATTCGATAAAGTCTAAATCATAATTCCACCATTTCTTATTTTGGTAGTTTATTGCCCTAACAATTTTTTCAAACAGCCAATGGTTATTATCTAGTATAGGCATCCAAGTAATTTTAGATTTTCTATCATCAACTGTTGTTTGTTCATTACCAGTTTTTCCAATAGACATAGGAATGGGGTTGTTTAGTCCTAAATCTATAACTTGATCGCATTCTTCTTTGGTTAATAGGTCTTGCCATGCAAAACTTGGGTCTTTGTAGTTTTCGTTTATATACCAATGATAATTATATTTCATATATTTTAAATATCCTTTACACAGTATAAAATAAATATTTTTTTATGTCAACACTTATCACTAAAATTCATTGGAATCTTCATAATTATTGTTCTGCTAAATGCACGTATTGTCCTTCTCATTTTTGGAACGGTGAAAAAAATAGATCTATAGAACAGTATTTAGAAAAATTTAAATTGTTAATAGATCATTTTGAGTCGTTAAAATACTCTATTAATTGGGTATTCGATGGGGGAGAACCTTTAGAAATTGACGGATTTGTAAAAATTCTAAAAACTTGCAAAGACCATAAAGGACATATTACTTTAAACACAAATGGTGGTTATCAATGGTTAGATTGGTGGGCAATTGAACCAAATGTTGATCAAATAAATTTAACTTATCATTATTGGCAAAACCCTAATTTAATAAAGTATATAATTCAAACATTTCAAAAAAATAATAAAAATATAAATGTAATAAAACCTATACGTCCTGATTTTTTTGATATAGATTTAAATCAGGCTGAAAGTTTAGAAAACGAGTTGGACATTAAAGTAAACAAAATAGAATTGTACAAAGAGGCTAGTCAAACGGTTGGAATATACCAGTATACAAAAGAACAATTATTCAGGTTGAGAGGACAACAATTAGTAGATGATATTGAGCATTTAGAAAATACAACATTTTCTCAAAGGTTTGAAGAGCAAATAAAAATAAATCCAAGCTTTACAGGAAAACTATGTAATACAGGAATAGAAAGATTGTTTATCAGTTATAACGGTTGGGTATCAGGTAGTGCCTGTAATAACACACATTTAGGCAATATATGGAATGATTTAAATTTTCCTACACAAGCATCAATTTGCAAAATGTTAGCCTGTGTTAATTCTGATGATCAACAGATTACGAAATTTGCCTAAACCTAAGAACAAAAGCGCCTTTTAAACAATTATAAGATTTCATTGTAAAAGTATTAGTGTAAAATACCCAGGTTTCACCCAGTATTACTCTAATATCATCTATTTCAAACATATCTCCATTGCTGCCATACCACTTACTGCCTATTTTCATTTTATTTTCTCAAAATCGAATGTTGTCATTTAGTTCAAGTTGTCTAGTAGTGCTTGACATGAGAAAAATCTCTTGGTTAGATCTTCTGTTTGTTTCTGAACTTGGGATACACGTTTTTCATAATGTGTCATGGTAACAATGATATGATGACAAAGTTCTGCTTTGTAGATCTGATACCTGTCCCAACTTTCAGTCCATTTACTGGGATACTTAAACCCCTCATAATACATTTCCCTATAACTTAGTCTATCTGGCACTACTGGTATGGCATCCAACAAGGCACCCTCATAACAACTAATACCCAATGTTTCCTGTAGGTTGGCTGAAAACACAATCTTAGCCTCTCCCAATAAACTGTGGTACTCGTCCTTAGTCAAAGACTTTTCTTGACAAATTACAAACTGATATTGAGGTAATAGTAATTCGAGATCTTTAAAAATTTCGACCTGTTTCTCTGGTGCTATACGATGTGGAAACAAGATTAGGTCACGCTTTCTCTTACCCTTATATGGACTGAGCGTGTCTGCCATATATTCCATGGGCCAACCTGACCTAACTATCTTTGGAAATTTACCTGCCAATACGTCATGAACGTCTTCTTCAAACCACGGGTTTTCAGTTTCCATGCCATTGTTAAGAAGATTACGCATAAACATTTCAATATGAAAGTCTGTGGCAAAGTAATTATGGTCTATGGCATGAAAGAATGATTTCTCAGCATGTCTTACCCAAGGAGCATCCCCAATAAGACGTCCTAGGAAGTCGTGAGGGTCGTATGATCCTGCATGCCAAAGAGCATGTATCTTAACTGGAATGCCAAGGAGGCTGCTCATGTATTTTAAGTTTATAATCCCTGGGTGCCAACTATCAGTAAAAACAAAATGGTCGTTGGGATTAATGGCTCCGGTGGTAAAAAGACGAGCAATCTCTTCAACTTGGCGAGACTTATAGATATTAGTCCCCCCAAAGTTAAGAAAGGCACCAGGAGTAGTGGCACTAGGAATATCTTCAGGACCAGAGATAACATGAACTTGGTGTCCTTGTTCTTTAAGAATTTTGGGAACATGATTTTTCCATTGTGCTGTATAACGAGTTTCTACTGCTTCTAGATCTACGAGATAGACAGTCATTTTGCCTCTTTGTGCTTGTTATTGCGATAAGGGCGATGCTGTTTGCGATCATTTTTATTGTTGCCTCTTGCCCAATCTTTATACTCTTTGGATTTGTATAGATGTGCTGGATTGAAATCAATCATTTCAAACCTACAATGATCGTGCCATGCTTCTAGATCATTGAAGATTTTGGTGACTTCTGGTTTCATAACAAGGGTGCGAGTAATAAAACTTGGCAATGCCATAATATCTAATTTCCTATGTGGTTAATAATGTTTAAGGTTTGTATTCAATAATGCCATCTGATTCCCCGTCCTCAGAAACAACTACTTCATAATATCTTTCTCCGTAAGTAGGTAATAGATGATTTTCTAAAATATCAGTAGCAATCATTTCACAAGATTTATGATTTTGATTACCTGATTTAATAAAGTCTTGTAGGGCCCATTTAACTAAGAAAAATTCTAGTTCTCGATCTAGATGGGTAACAGAGATTTTAACTTCAATTTTGAAGATATGCCGATGTTCATTTTCTAAAAACTTAATTCTATTATCAATTTCTCCTGCTTTAGGATAATAATGATATCCTTCGAATTCAGTTCTTATTTTAATAAATGTTTTGCTATCTGGTCTCACATCTTGTTTAATTTTCATTGTAGTCATTTTAATTCCTCTTGTAGATGAGTTGATTTGTGTGCTAGTAATTTGAGATCCATTTCAACACATTTAGGTTTTCGTGGAACATGAGTTTTTAAAACTATGCCTTCAGTCTTTGGTGTGTCGCCAAATTCTTGTCTAGTATAATAGTCAATTAATTGTCGCATGACAACACCTACTAGACCTTCTGGACCGTGTTCATCTGGACAGATAAAGCGAACTGGACAACGACCCCAAGTTTTACGAATAAGGAATTCGTGAAACCATGCTCTATGATCTTCGTCCTCCGGATCAAAAGCAACCAAAGGACGTTGATAATATTCAAGCCTGCTCATTTTAGGATTTCTCCTGAGTAGTTAATGGAAGTGTTATTATAAGATATCTGTATTGATTAAGTCAACCACATCGGCCTCCAAAACAGCATCGTAGGTTTGCCAAAAGATATCTGGCTTACAGGCGTAGAACTCACCTTGAACACCTTTAATGATAAAATCTCCTTCAGTGGCGATGTGCTTGACGGTAAGATGGACACCATCTTCTAAGGTACCAATTTCTGCTTCTGCTAGAGCATCTGGATGCCTGTGTTTTTTAATTTGACCTAATGAACTACCTACAAACTCGCGGAGTTCTACTATACCATCGGCTGTATATTTGAATTCAATGGCTTCTATTACTACTGGTTTCTTGCGGTATTTCATTTTATTAAGAGTTCCCTTGTTGATCTATCTGATAATATTTTGTAAGAAGATCGCTCATCCACGGTTTCAAATAGATGGAGAGGTAGGGAAGGTTCTGCAGGATTAGACAGTTCGTCTATTCTTGCCTTCATTTGTTGATACATTTTATTGTCTTTCTCAATTAAAATACATTTTCTATTCGTAGAATTACAAGCAACTCCAGTTGAACCAGACCCAGCAAAAGTATCTAAAACACTATCTCCAGGATTGCTTAAAAGTTCAATGAAGTATTCTAATACCTCAGTTGGTTTCTGAGTAGGATGTATTTTATTTTTTCCTAATCCACCGCTATATGTTAACGTATTTGGAATCACACATTGTATGAATCCATGATCAGTTTTAGATCTGTCTTTTAACATTTTATATGATTCCTTTTTTGCCTCTTCAAAAACTTTGTCAAGGTCTAAAGGACCACTAGTATCTTTTACCATTTTATATATAATACTACTAATTTTATCAGCAGAGGCATATCTTTCTACAATACTACCTTCTTGAGAATTAGCGTTAAAAGTTCGTTTTCCTTTTGGTTTAATTCCAAAAAGTATATACTCGCAGGCACTTACGGGATTTACTTCTCTATTAAAGGGCACGGCGGCAGGCTTCTTCCATGTCCAAACTCTTTTAGGTTCAAATCCGGCTTGCTCCATCGCAGTCCAAAGATAAGAAACATATCTATCGCTGATAAAAATAGCAAATGATCCACCTTTTCTTAATTTTTTAAACCAGAATTTTGTCCAACTATCTATTTGAGATAAAAAAGCATCATGTTCTACAGCATCCCAGTTATCATCAAAATTTTCACTGAATTTTTGACTATGAATATTACTTTTATTCTTTCCTGTTTTCTTGTCTATCCAAACAGGTTTAGCTCCTCCTTCTGATATATTATATGGTGGATCAGTTAACAAGAGATCAATGCTGTTATCTTTAATTACATTATCTTGATCTAGCATATCACCATTAATAGTTGTAATCATTTTTGTCCCCTTTTAGATTCTACAGCCATCCAATTATGCCAAGCCTTGGTTGCTCTGCTCCAATAGATAGTTTGCCATTCTTTTATATCATTGAAGTTTATCTCTTCTGTAGTTACATTACCTTTGTCTATATTTACATGTACAAATTTAGGTTTATTTAAAAATTTAGAAACAATTTTGGTTATTTCTATAGTTGCATTTGTTCCCCAAAACCTATGGATAACAGTATTCAATGTGAAATAAAATGGATTCGTGTCCCCTTCCTCCCATAACTTCCTCGGACGTTGGTCTTTTGATTTTAGTGGAACTCCTATATTTTTAAATTCCTTAGAAATTAAATTATAGAAATCATCATATGAAGTTTTAGAAATATAATTTTGAATATCTGATTCAGTCGTTCCCCCTACCCAATCTGATAGTTTTTTAGCCTCTTTTGAAAATTCTACAGCAAATTTAAAAAAGTCGTTTTTGTTATGTGTAGCAATAGCATAAAAAAACTTACCAATTGAATTCTCTCTGTCTATAAAATCTTTATACTCTGATAGATTTACTTTACCTCCAGAAAGCCTACCTTTGGCACTTATTGGTATTTCGTTTTCATAATAATCAGCAATATTATTATTGCTTTTTTTAGGAAAGAAAATTATATTTCCTGAAAGGCAGGATTGATAGGCAGAAAGAATCTCTCCAAAATCTGATGTAATTTTGTTAAGGTTCTGATCTAAAAACTTTGATGTCTTAATTGGTAAACTAGTTTCTAAATTATCTAGCATAGAAACCAGTGATTCGTATAAAACAGTATTATCTTCTACTGAATCTAGTCCTTTTATAATTGCATTTCTGAAAATCGAAGGATCAGAAAATGTCAAGCCGTTTAATTTTAAGTTTTGGGGAGTATATTTTTTTCTTTCAACACCTGTTTTAGACAGTCCAAAAAGTACACCAATTTTGTTTTTCTTCCAAATTATATCAAACCCTTGTCCTCTGTATACTGGAGAACCAGTAAATGATTCATTTGAAGTAATTGGTAAATCTAATTTTTCAAATAAAAATTTAAATTCTTTTAAGGTTTCTATCCCGCATCCACGATAAAATCTTAAATGGACCGGCCTTTCACCTTTACTTTTTCTTTTTATTTTATCTTTATTAAGATAATGAAACTTTTTCAATAAAAAATTTTTAAACTCGGATTCCACTGAAGCCATTTTTCTAATCTCGTTGCCAATATATGGGCTGTTTTTTAACAATATACATATATTATATTGTCAAAGATTAATCTTGTCAACCTAGACCCATCTCAATATAAACCAATCATAATTTGAACAAACCGCAAAATAAACTCCATCGTTATTTTGTGATATTAAAAAATACTTAATATGGAATTTAATCATCCAATTCTTTACAGGCTGATATTCATCTGTTGTAGAACAATAAAAGACAGGAGTATCTTGAAATTTACCCCAACTAGAAGTGTCTACCTTATGCACAGCTAATAAAAACAATGCTAGAGTAAAGATTATTCGTGGCTAAAGTGTCCAATCGTACCTTTATACCCTTTTATTCCAATAAAATTTACGTGATATATTTTTTCAGGACCTATGTGCTCCCAAAATAAATGATCTATGTCTGCGTATTTTTTATTCATATAAGTTAAAATTAGTGTGTTTAAAACTTTTTTATATATATTGGTAAGATATTCAGTTTCTTTAGGATTCCAGCTAAAAAATTTTGTATTGTAATAATACGGTACTTGACATATTTCTGTAGGTAGATAACTTTTTTTAGCTTTCACAAATGTAAATTTATTATTAGAATGAAATGCTGGATTAAAAAACTCGCTTACTACATATCTAGCACTTATTTTATAGCACCTTGTAATATTTTTCAATGTTTTTTTATTAGTAAAATATTCTAATCCTTTTATCATAGCGAAAGATTCGCTTAAATTTCTTGTTTTTCCAAATACTGTATTCAATGTAGGTTTTACAAACTCGTGTTTTAAATCCTTAGCTATTTCTTGATATTTTACTAGTTCTTTATAATCAAATAATTCGACATAGTCATCTACATACATTTTTATAAAATCTTTCCAATGAGGATTTAAATCACTTGTAGATGATTCTATGAATATTAGATAAGAATTTGGTAATTTTTTTTTGATACTTTTAAATGTATTTACAGTTTTACTGATTCTTTGAACGGGTGTAAATATACTCTTATTAGTATAAATTGAGCTGGTTATAAAAATAACATTCATGATTCCCACCTTAGTAAAAATTCTGTGTCTTTTTATCAATGCTCATTATTACATTCCAACAACTCTTCTAATATTTCCATAGTGTCTGGCTCCATTTGGCAGATCCAATCACTGGTTTCAGAATATTTTTTAAACATAAACACCGCATGTCCATTATTAATAGGTACGGTAATTTTACGATATTCAATCATTTGAACTCCATTTTAATAGAAACATGGTTAGGTCCTGCGGGTTACGGAATTCAAATATACCTTCACCTTGATATCTATAGTCATTGCTTGGAACATTTTCTTTGACCCATCTATACATTTCATACCAATGTCCATCTTCCTTAACCGCAGGCATACTGACCATACTCCAGCCTGTGGGTTTTAACACGCCCATTTTAGTCTGAACATAGTGGCTTCTCGTTCATCCCTAAAAGCAAAGATAGCACTGCCTTTACCGTCCCGTTTCCATTCTTCTTCTGGAGTAACTGCGCCCACAAAGTAACTAAATTTGCTCTTAGGTGATTCCAGTTGTTTTCGCCACCAAGCCCCATGACCATATTGTTCTTGACACCATGCTTTGATTTCTTCGTAGCGACTGAATTCCAATTCTTTCAAGCGAACTTCTTCCATATTTTTTTTCCTTATTCTACCAAACGACCTTTAAATTCATAAGTACCTTTATGACTTAGCTCAATTGATAAGTCTGCATATATTTTCCCTCCTAGTTTTCTCCACATTTCACAAAAAGCCCAATCTTCTGAAAGGAAGAAGCCATTATCAATTTCTGTTTTCCAAAATTCGTATGTCCATCCTGCATCTGCAAGTTCTTCAAAATGGGTAAAATATTTTTTTACTAATGGTTGAAGTTTTTCAAATACTCTTCTATGTATACACATAAAACCAGTTCCACCGTGTGCTATTTCAACTAATTTTTTTTGATCATAAAAAACTCCATTAACTGGGTTCCAAACAATGTCAGCAGCATTTAATTCTAAATCAAAGCTATTTTCTGAAGAAGGAGCAAGGTCTTTGATCTTATCCCAGTTTATATGTTTTTTAGGATATAAACCACAAACAATATCTTCATTATGATTAAGTAGTATTCTTACTGAATCTTCTTGGAACCCTATATCTCCATCAATAAACATAAGATGTGAAAAGTTACTATTTAAAAATTCTTTTGTGAGAGTATTTCTACCTCTAGTAATAAGACTTTCACCTTCTGTAAGTACACAGGCATAATCTATATTATTATTTTTTAGATCACGTGTTACTGCCAATAAACTAATAGTATATTGCATTGTGCAAACACCTCCATACATAGGAGTAGCAATAAAAACACTTGGTTTTTGATTTGACATTTTTTCCTCAATTTGAATGTTTAATTAGATACATACTGATTTCTGGACCTTCTATTTTAACACAATCATCTGGATATTTGTTAATTTCTGGCGAACCCCATTTACTTTTAACAATGGCTTTTATTCTAACCATCTTGGGATTCAGCCTAATCACAACACCTAGTGCTAATTTATTTTGATGTGGATAAGCCACAACATCACCCGGAATCAATTTTTTGCCCAGTTTATCACTGAACTCACTCATTTCACACCGTAGCGTTCTGTGAGTTCTTTTGACACAGCCTTAATGGCTTTATCCCAACCTTCATCGTCGCCCATCCATTTGACCTTGCCAAATTCTTCAATAAGGTCTTTTACAATGAGTTTGGTCAGAGCAGCAGGGAACGCATCACCGGGATAGGTTAGGTCAATATCTCGTGAAGCACGATCAGCGAGTTTTCTAAGGTGTGTGTTCATTATCGCTACCTTTTAAGATTTTCATTAATTGGTGATTGCGATGGTCTTGTTCTTTACGCTGTCTTTTATCGTTGTGAGCATTACCGAATAACATTGAGTCATACCTACGTGCCCAGTCGATGCCTTTGATCCAATTTTCCAAAGCGTCCAAGGTGCCAACGAACAGTTCAGCATCTCTACTGTATACAGGTAGACTATCTTGATCTATAGGTTTGACAGCGACCACATCACCAAATTGGTTCATATAATCACTTCGACTATGGCACATCATAAGGCCCAATTCACGGCACTGTTCTTCTAAGCTATGAATTCGTCTAACCAAATTGTAACCACTCATCCTAATCTCCCTTTGGTATTTTAACTTATGCTGTTTCCTGTTGTCTAATATATGCTTGGAATTGTTCCCTAATCAACTTCCAGATTTGATCTTTATCTCGTTCTGTGGCCATCATAAATGACTCTAGATCAAATTCCCACCTACATACTTCTAGGTCATCATCTGTGGTAAAGGTCGCTTTAATTTTTTTCATTTACATATTCCAACTAATGTAAGGACGACTTTCACCGTCTTTGTTCCACGCAATACTACAACCTGCGGCAATGCCTACTGCTTCTACTCTCATAGTGTTGTTCCTAATCTCTTGTTAATCAATTCTTCAACTGCTGTTAATGCGGCATTCCAACTAGCCGTATCATAAGGATTGCCATCTTCTCCTACACCACTGTAGCCACGGAGGTCCTGTGCGGCTGTGAGGCACTCTGTGAGAAGTGTGTCGATAAACCTTTCAAATTGTGATTTCCATACTGGGCTATCCACCATAGGATACCCAGACTGTCGTGCTAACTCTCGAATTCGTTCGTTCATTCTTTAATTCCGAAATGTTTTACTATTTTATTTCTACACCGTTTATAGAATCGTTGTTCAAACTCGTAATCAATTTCTTTACTGTATAAATCTGGCTCCAGGGATAATAGGCATTCTTGAACAATCAACTCAGCAAATTTTTCAACAGTGTATTCCCACTTATACCTTTCTTTGCCTAAACCATACACATCTAAATGGGATTCTCTAACTAGTTCTCGAATTCGTTCGTTCATGTACGATCATATCCTAGGTTGATTGATAGTAATTAAGTGATCCCCGCATCTACCGTCAATGATATCTTTTTTGGTAGGCTCTTTTCTTAATTTATCTTCCATTTCTTGGACTGCGGCCTTACATTCTTCTCTAGTAACAAATGGATGTTTAGTAGTTATCATACCGCAGTCTTTTCCTATACACCAAAATACAATGCCAATCCAAAATTCATAGGTCACGATTCAACTCCGAAATGTTTTCTAATCTTTTCACCATACGAGTTATATGGCAAACTTGTTTCTTCATCAGCAATGCCAACACATTCCCTCACAATCAACTCGGCGAACTTTTGATATTCTACCTCACCGACCGGCCAACCAGTTAACAATCTAGCCTTAGTAGCAAGTTCTCGGATTCTTTCGTTCATTCTTCAACTCCGAAATGTTGTTTAATGCTTCTCGCAATCTGCTCCTGGCTAGGCGGAACCATCCATCGTGTTTCTTCTACAATCTCTACACATTCCTGCACAATCAACTCGGCGAACTTTTCTGTCCATTCAGAAAGATGACCATTATAGATACCACCACTGGTTTGTTTATGAGCCTCAATCAGCAGTTCTCTAATTCGTTCGTTCATTCTTCAACTCCAAAATGTTCTCGAATCTCCTCGTAAATGTCCAACGCTTCATGGTCTGCCGCAACATTGGCACATTCCCTAACAATCAACTCGGCGAATTTTTCTAATCCAATTCCTTTAGTATAAACAATCTTTTCAAGACCTGTTGCTGATGGGATATACCACTCACCATCATCCATAACTTTACATCCAGCCTGTTCGGCAAGTTCTTTAATTCGTTCGTTCATTCTTCAACTCCATGAATCAATTTATCCATTGCTTTCGCTAGTTCCTGCATCAATTCTCTGCCTTGAATTTTGGAACCAATATATCGGTTATCATAGTAATCGCTATTTTGGCGATCACGCTCGTCTAGATATTCTTCAAGTAATTCACTGAATTTACTCATTCTTCAACTCCGAAATGTTCTCGAATCGCTACTTCATTATCTACACACTTCTCGGCACAGATTTCAAAATTACTGGCAAAGAGTTCGTCTTTTTCTTCTGCTGATAATTTATAGAGTCTTTCGGATTCTGCTCTCAGTACATTGGCACATTCCCGAACAATCAACTCGGCGAATCGTTCAATGAACTGTTCTTGTGTATCCCAAGTCTCGCTAGAATCTTCTCTTGCGGCTTTGAGCCAACATTCTCTAATTCGTTCGTTCATCATTCAACTCC